>Ga0315312_1001110_pt1 | contig 22965 bp, 23 predicted proteins | sample TDP7_MG_FD_203629 | JGI IMG/M metagenome (GOLD analysis project Ga0315312, IMG submission 203629) | Freshwater sediment microbial communities from Lake Towuti, South Sulawesi, Indonesia - TDP7 | ecosystem: Environmental > Aquatic > Freshwater > Lake > Sediment | place: Indonesia: South Sulawesi... | reverse complement strand
GCTCAGTCACAAGATTCAGTTTCAAGATTCAGATTGAAGCGGACGCTGGATCAATTAGCCTCAAAGGAGGGCCGTGGGACTGAGCTTATCACCCTGTATGTCCCTCCTGACAGGCAAATTCACGAGGCCATAGGTCAACTTCGCGAGGAATACGGAACAGCTTCGAACATAAAGTCAAGAACCACGAGGAAGAACGTTCTCGACGCTATTGAGAAGACGATGCAACGTCTGAAGCTTTTCAAGCATCCTCCACCAAACGGCCTGGCAATTTTCTGCGGGGCCATTCCTCAGAACGGGCCTGGAACAGAGCGAATGGAGACGTATGTCCTTGAGCCGCCGGAGCCCATCCGCGTCTATTTGTATCGATGCGACAACAGGTTTCACATCGAGCCTCTCCTCGAGATCCTCAGAGAGAAGGACACATTCGGAATCATCCTGATTGACGGAAACGACACTCTGATAGCGACCCTGAGGGGCAGGCAGATAAACGTCGTTAAGGAAATGACCTCAGGGATCCCAGGAAAGCACAGGGCCGGAGGGCAATCGGCACGTAGGTTCGAGAGGCTGAGAGAGGCCGAAGTGAACCAGTACTACAAGAGGGTGGGAGGTCATGCCAACGAGATCCTTTCACAGGTGCCGGATCTGAGGGGCCTGATCGTCGGCGGACCGGGGCCTTCAAAATACGATTTCGAAGACGGAGATTACTTGAATTACGAGCTTAAGAAGAAGATTGTGGCAACCGTTGACACCGCTTACGTCGGCGACAACGGCATTGACGAGGTTCTAGAAAAGGCGCCTGAGATCCTTCGCGGAGTTCGCTATTCTGAGGAGAAGAGGCTTGTGCAACGGTTTCTGTACGAGGTGGGACATGACACGGGTCTGGCCACTTACGGTGAAAGTGAAACTCGCAAGGCGTTGGATGCTGGACTTGTCAGCGTTCTACTTCTCTCAGAGAAGCTTGACATCACTCACGTTACCATCAAGTGTCATTTCTGTGGATCCATGGAGGATCGGCTCATCCTTCCTCAAGAGATGGCCCGGCTAGAGCAAGATGTGTCGTCATCTCAGTGCAGGAAATGTAACAACGCCACGCTTAAGGTCGAGAAGAAAGATTTGCTTGAAGAATTCGCTGAGATCGGTGAGAGCAAAGGCGTGGATGTCGAGATAATATCGGCAGAGACAGAGGAAGGCCAGCAACTCCTCAAAGGTTTTGGAGGAATCGCGGCCGTACTGAGATATGCCAAGGCGGCGTCCAGATGAGTGAAAGGACTGACTGTGTTGAGTTAAGCTGGCTAGATCAGTACAGGGCCAGTGCGCCCGGAGATTTACAGAGGCCTGAAGGGAAGGAGGAGTACGGCGGATGAAGATAGAACCGATTATGGGCAGGAGATCACAAAGCGTGATGTCATTCGCCGAGACACGTGGTACTAGAAGAGTTCTGCCGCCAATCATGAGCCTAGCATACGAGAGTTCGATATCCCCTAACCCGTTGTATTTCGCAAACCATTGTCAAGCGACGACATATAGACCGGAACTTCATCAATGCTTGCACCGCTTCTCACTGCGCGATCCCACATCGGCCATAGAATCTCTGATTCGGCTCCCGCTAAGCGGTATGCCTCTTCAAAATGGCAGACTTCTTGTCAGACACGCAAGGTGGATGCGTTGATCATGAAGGCTTCAATCGTCCAGCGTTCCAGCTGCCACGCCATTGCCTTCTGCGGGGAAAGGGCATCGTCCAATGGTTCACGCACCCCTCAGACGCAAGATCCCAATAGCGCTCTCTTGACTGCAGTGGAACGGGGGCTTTCGCTTATAGGTGAGAATTTCGCTGAAATCTTTTTCCACAACCTTCGTAGAAGGTACGCATTGGGCAGACAAGAAATCTCCAGAAACCCCGAACGCTTCATTCAGGCATTGCATGATATGTTTGGCGACGGTGCACACATCATAGAGAGGTTCATCAAACAGGCCATATGCGCGGACATGGGCCTCAATCCAAGTGTCTTGAAGACAACAAGTCTACTCCAATACATTAAGAACACTCAACAACGGAGAGGTTGATGAATTGAAGGAAGCCTTAGCTTCCAAATCGCATAAAGGCTTCTCAAAGCTGAGTGCGTCTGTCTCAGTTTTGGAGACCTACTACTCTTACCGATTGAAGCGATTACGTGTGAAGATGGAGAGTCTAAGCAGCACATTAGGGCATCTTCTGTCTACCCGCTGCGACTTTGCACAAGGCTTCCCAAGATGCGCAAGCCGGTGAGACCACTCTGCCCCATTTCTCATGTTCCGGTTGAGGCCATTCCTTGACGGTCAATCTGCCATCAAGTGGCCGTAGAATTCCCGATGTTATCATCTGTAGGGCTCTCGCTTTGAGATCTCGTCGCTTCTTCATGCATACATGGCTCCTTCTGTGGTCGACGATAGCGAATCCGATTTTGCTGGGGTTTCGATCTCCAGGCGAGCAGCCCCTCTCGCAGATAAATCACGAGATGTCAAATCGAGTGGGGGTAAGGTCACGGCAGATCTTCTCTCTCCCCATGGATACTAACCCCCTTTCGCAAGGTGAGAGCCCCCTCCGCAATCACAGTGATCAAACATTAATATCTCGTAGGTCGTCAAGATAGCAGGAGAAGGGTCACGAAGATTGTCAAAGGAAGGAGCCCGAAGTAGAGCTGATCCAGCCGACAAGATTGAGCAACTCATCAACGAAGCCAAGAAGGCCAAAGCAGAAACAGATTCAACAAGAATCCAAAGAGCGGAGAGCGAAAAGAAAAGGACCGGTGGGGACACGGAGACAGAAGAGGAAGAGCCAGCCCTCAAGAGAACGTTGAAGAAGGAGATCCTTGTCACGCTCACCGAGACAAGCAAGGAACTCTCGCGGATAATCGGAGTCCTCAAGGGTGAGCAGGCCCCGCCAACAGAAGCACAGATACTTCCCAAATACTGCTGCTACTGTGGCCGTGACCTCCTCCCCAACGCGCTGTACTGCGATCGATGCGGAGCAAGCGTGAAAGGCGCTTAGGTAGGAGCCGCGTGATGCCAACGCTGTGCGGGTGTCCTTCCTTTCTTCTTCAGAACTACATGAGCAGTCGATTCAGCAAGCGGAGCCGTCGAACAGGGAGCACAAGTCGCTAGAAAGCCTGAGATCCACACGGACACGCCGTTACCCATTGCAAGATCGATCCGCCATCCGAAAAACCTCACGGTAAGTCTGCCCTACCAACCCGTCAATCTAGAACTGCAAGAGAGAAAGATTATTTTATCAGCAGGCCGTTGACCTCGACAGAAGCAGGAAGAGCCGGGATCGCCTAGAGATTCAACATCGGATCGGGCAACCAGGTAGGGCGTCGGCTTGCTAGCCTAGGGCAGAGAGCCGATGATCCTTATGGGTCACGGGGGTTCAAATCCCCCTCCCGGCGCCAAGCCTACGGTCCTAACCCTGTTGTAGGACGATTTCAATTCTGCTCGCTTCACATGATCTATGCTCTTCTTAGCCATTCTCTGTAGAATACGTCTGTTATGACATAGCTTCCATTCATTCTTTCTAGAAGACCTCTTTCGACAAGATACTGCGTAGCCTTCTGAACATTCGAAGGGGCCCCGAGCGAGTGCCCCGCAATGAATTCCCTTGAAAAGACTTTGGCTCCTCCGTCGACTGCTATTCCTCTCAGCAAAGCTCGCTGAGTACGTGGGAGCGACTCCCAAATTGTGGCAAATGCATAGCTCTGGGAAGTAAGCACATTCTGAATGGCCTTCGCAATATGGGACTCATCCACCTGTGATTCAGAGTCAAGTAGGTTCCATATTTCGTGACAAAGCTGTTGTGTGTAGTATGGATGACATTCGGTGAATGAGAGTATCTCATCTGCCATGTTGTCAGAAATGCGAATCTTGCCAGATTGGAACTTACTGCAGATGAAATCCTTGAAATCACCGGCCGGGATTGTACTGAGATACAATGCCTTGCCTATTCGATACAATGGCTTTGTCTTGTCAGCGAAGATTCGGTCTAGTAGATGCTTACGACTCCCAGCGAAGACATATGCCACCTTGGAGTGATGTTGGATTCTGCTACGGATCTCCCGCTGCATTTGTTCTCCGTCCAAGTTTTCTATCTCTTGGAATTCATCGAAGGCGACTACTGCTGACCGCTTCTTCCTTTCTGCCAGCTTCTGGGGTGCATCTAGGACCGATTGCAGCAACGCCTCATCGTCTTTACGGGTTCTTCTTAGTTCGATTTCGATTCCGGGCACGCCATTAGGTCTGATTACGATTTTCGGCGTCGGAATGATTTCTCTGAGGAATGAGATGGCCTCCTCGAGCTTTCCTCTTGAGGCTTGTGAGAGCGCACCAGCGTAGATCTCGATGAATCTGGCCCGCGATGTTGCAGGGAATAGGTCTACGTAGGCCGTTAGAACGCCCCTTGTCTGGAGACGTCTGAAGACCTCGAGTACGAGTGATGTCTTCCCGTAGCGTCTTGGAGAGGCGATTATGATGTTTGTTTGACCTAGTAGATCTCTTGTGAGTTCATCTATCTCGCGCTGTCTATCTGCAAAATCTCTCCCTGATACTACGTCGCCAAAGATGAACGGGTTCTGCATTGGATGCACTTCTGAGTGTAACGCTAATTGGCATAATGATTATTATACTTTTTTGTGTTACGCCTACCAGTGTAAGACCAGTCAAACGAAAGTCAGCAGCGCTACATGCTAGTCGTCTGCAAAGGCCCAGCCACGCAAGTACGCAGGCAGGAACACAATAGCAATAACGATAACCTGAGAGGCAATAACTAGGCGCACTCAACACGATCCTTTTCGTGCCGGCTTGGGAGAATGGCTTCGGTTCTATCCATAAACAGCAGTCTTCACAGCTTCTGTTACGGCCCTAGATTTTCCACTCTACGCCCCCTATCACATTCGTCAAGGTGGAAGGCAAAGGCCTGGCGATTACCAATGGTGGAACAGGGATGCAGCCTTATGCGAACGGAATCATCGCACTCACGACCGACAAGCCGCAAAGCTGGCTGACAGTCTACGACAACGCGAGGAAAGCCAAAGCAGAACGCTAAACCAAGGAAGAAAGACAAGACCGAAAGGCCTCTACAGCGTTTCCTTGAGAGATCGTGTTCACCAAACTCCTTCTCCTGACAACGCAATCTTCAGAGGAGGGAGAACTCCCTTACTCAAACAGAAAGAGCTGAGTCTGGAACAATATCGATAGGCCTACGAATCTCGCACAGGTGATTGAGAAAACTGCGCGGAGACTTTAAGATTTCTGTGAACCGATCTTGCCCATCATCCATCCAATCGAATGCTAAGGAATATTATATCACTTAGTTTCAGCATCAGCGAAGTAACGGAGTTGAAGGATTTGAGAACGGAATACTACCTAGACAGGAAAAAGGAAGAAGAAACGGAGATTAAGGCTCTCACAGCGTCGCTACTCATCGATGGGACCGGCGGGACCCCGGTCAAGGAGGGAGTAGTCATCGTTGAAGGAGAAAAGATCACCAAGATCGGATCGGAAGGTGAGATCCAGATCCCGTCAGGGGCTAAGAAGATAGATTTGGGCGCAAGAACAATTATGCCAGGGATGATCGATGCTCACGCTCACATAATGGGAACCAGAAGCTACAGCCCGGCTGAGTTCATTACAACGCCTCACGATCTCATGGTGCTCCGCGCCGCGGAAGACTGCTTCAAACTATTGAAGGCTGGATTCACGACGGTGAGAGATTGTGGCAGCGGCATCGCGCTCTCATTGAAACGAGCCATTGACGATGGTATCATGCCGGGGCCGAAGATCTACGCTGCTGGCCGACCGCTTTCTCAGACAGCAGGCCACGGCGACATTCACTACCTTCCACGAGACGAGGTCATCAAACATGGTGTCTTGCTATGCGACGGACCGGACGACTGTCGTAGAGCAGCACGTGAGGCGTTGAGAGACGGTGCTGACCTCATCAAGGTCTCGACCACCGGGGGAGTTGGGTCAGAGAAGGATAACCCATGGGAGGCGCAGTTCACAGTTGAAGAGATAAAGACGATTACCTATGAGGCGCACAATGTTGGGAAGAGGGTTGCTTCTCACGCTCAGGGAGCCTCAGGGGTTAAGAACGCCATTTTCGGGGGTGTTGACACGATTGAGCACGGGTACCTCCTAGACGATGAGTGTGTTGAGTTGATGCTGAAGCATGGGACCTACTTTGTCCCCACCTTCGCCTTGGTGGAAGTATATAGAAAGGCACTGGAGAAACCATACGACATGCCGCCATGGAGGCTACGGAAACAGAAGATGTGCATGGAAGAAATGCCAAAGAGCCTAATGAAGGCATACAAGGCAGGTGTAAGTATCGCCACAGGTCCGGATTACTTTGGACCACCTCTCAGAGCACACGGAGACAACGCTGACGAACTACTCGCCATGGTCAAGTATGGCATGAAGCCTACGGACGTGCTTGTAGCTGCAACAAGAAATGGCGCCGAATGTATCGGCATCGAGGACACTGCAGGTACGCTTACCCCTGGAAAAACTGCAGACATTATCGCAGTAGAAGGCAACCCGTTGGAAGATATCCAAGCAGTGAAGAGTGTCGCCTTCGTCATGAAGAAAGGCTCTACATTCCTCCGCGCGTAGAGTCTTAGGTAACTCAGGTAACGGAGTCCCAGCCGAAGAATCGATATGCGCCTCCCTCATTAGGAGCGAGAGCCTTGATATCCGCATGTGACAGCGAACCAGAACAAACCGTTTATGACTCATCCGGCGATATCTCTATTGAACGAGGCACGTGGGTGAAGCGCTATTGATTCCAGGCGAAGACCTCAAACGGATCCAACAGGAGCTTACCAGTTTTGATGAGGTTCGTGAGAAAGTGCTTGCGGCCTCCCGAGTAGCTACTAGGCTGTCTGACTGGTCGATTATCCAGATGCACAGAAAGGAGATGGACCGAGCGGCACGCTCTCTCAAAGACGCGAAACGATCGCTCTCACAGATCAACACCCTTCTGGAAAAGACTCCAGAACTCAAGCAGTCCGGTAGCGTTCTTGTGGCGTACCAAGAGTACGCAGAGGCGATGCTCCTCTACGGCCTGCTCAAACGTAGGAAAGTGGCCTCACTAAGAGAAGTGGGCGTGGAACCGGTACCATACCTTCTAGGCGTTCTGGATTTGATCGGCGAACTTAGGCGACTTACTCTCAACCGTCTCAGAAAGGGCAAGACAAGCGAAGCGGAGAAGACTTTGAGGACAATGGAGGAGCTCTATGAGAACGTCTTGTCCTTGGATCATACGGCGATCGTTCCGACCTTTCGAGTAAAGGCTGATGCTGCTAGACGGATCATCGAGTCAACTCGCGGAGATGTCATTACTGAGGTTCGAAGAGTATCGCTTGAGAAAGCCATCAGGAGCCTCCATGGCGAGATCAAGAGGAAGAAAGCTACCCCTTCTTAGCCTTCTCGGTATCAAGCCTAAGTGACGGTACGCTCGGATTGAGGTTGACCTGTTCAGACACTGACAGAAGGCTGTTGGTCAATCCACCTACAGGATTCTCCCTACTGCAAGCCTCAGAGCTGCAGGCGAGACTAAAGAAACTCATTAGACGAAGAAGCCATCTTCCAAGAAGAGTGAAGCTTGTGGCGGGTCTGGATTCAGCATACCGTGGCAAGTCATCGTTCGGAGCGGCAGTCACTGTGGACCTTGAGACAATGAAAATGAAAGAAGCCGCTACAGTTCGTGGGGAGACCGTTTTCCCTTATGTACCGGGATTTCTCGCTTTCCGCGAGGCCCCGATCATACTCGCCGCAGCAACGAAACTTAAGAGTCGACCTGATGTCTACTTGGTCGACGGACAAGGGTACGCCCACCCCAGAAGATTCGGCTTGGCTTGTCACGTCGGAGTAGCTTTGAACACCCCAACAATTGGAGTTGCGAAGAGCAGGTTGTGCGGAACCAACTCGGGGACTAGGCTGAGGGACCGGGGAGAAACCATAGGAGCGATCCTTCGAGGAAGATCTGGAAGGCGATTCTATGTCAGCGTTGGACACAAGATCTCACTACGAGACGCGATCAAGATAGCCTCTCGATGCTTCGCTGCCGGATCTCTAGATCCAATCAGTTTGGCGCATATAGAAGCAAACAAGCTGAAAGAGGCGATCGCATCATGAAGCCCTGGCTTCTAATCACTCTCTACAGGTTGGCTGAAGTCACCTCTCGCCCAAGTGAGCCACACACGACCGTGAACATTGCCAGCAGACTGGGCTTCTCACAACAGACGGTCTCCCGACACCTGATAGAACTTGAGAATCAAGGCATGATCAAACGAGAGAGAGCGACAAGGGGCGAAACCGTTCGAATAACAGAGAAGGGGATGCAGGAACTGAACAAGATGTATCTCACCTTGCACAGAATCCTTGAGGGACCGAAGACAGAGCTGACGGTCGAAGGAGAGGTCTTCTCCGGACTGGGGGAAGGCGCATACTACGTAAGTCAACCAGTATACCTGCGACAGTTCCAAGAAAAGCTCGGCTTCACCCCATTCCTTGGAACTCTAAACGTGAGGCTGAAGAAGAAGCATCTCAAAGATCGAAGCCTCATGGATTTGCTAAGCTACGTCGAAATCCAAGGATTCAAGAACGGAGGAAGAAGCTTCGGAGCAGGAAAGTGCTACCGGGTAATGCTCAATGACGAAGCAGAGGCGTCTGTCGTAGTAGCCTTGAGAACTCACTACGGAGAGGATGTTCTCGAGATTCTCGCGCCGGTTAATCTACGAGAAAGATTGAAACTGAAAGACGGGGACACCGTCAAGATTAGCTTCATGCGTTAGGACAAGCGTCACTACTCTTGTTTGGCTTTCCTGTCAAGTCCTATTAGTTCTAACCAAAGACCGTCCGGGTCTCTTACGAAAGCCAGCCTGTACCCGTCTTCAGAGAACGGTTTGACAGCAACCTTCGCGCCTTTCGAGGTTAGCTCTTTGAACCGTTTGTCGACATCTACTGCCCAGAACGCCAAGTGATCCAGCTCTGAGCCTGAATCATAGCGCTCATAGTACTTTGCCTTGGGAGGATAATAGTTGAGTTCTAGAAGCTGTCTGGATCTTGGGCTTCTCAGTTGAACGAAGATTCCTCCGGCCTTCATTCTCCCTCTCAAGGTCTCACGCATTCCCATCATCTTCTTGTAGAACCGCAGGGACCGCTCCAAATTTCGGACACGAATTCCAGTATATCCAAAACGCATTAGGACGGCGCCTCTACGAGTTGTTCCTTTCAAGTTCTATGACTCTCCTCTTAATCTTGGAGGAGCTATCTATATCATCTGCGGAAAACTTCTTTGCCTCAAAGATCTTGATCTTCAGTCCTCTACTCTTTATGATCTCCTCAACTGACCTCTTAATGTCTGACTGGTCATAGCCCACAGCGATCACATCAGGCTTGAGCTTCTCAATGACAGCCTCATAGTTCGTATCCTCGAAGCCCAAGACCGCGTCGTCTACTGGCTTCAAAGCTTCAATCAGTGCACGTCTCTGATCTTCAGGCACTATAGGCCTCTTGCCCTTACGCGCCTCAATTGTCTTGTCTCTGGCAACTATCACGATGAGCCTAGCGTTCTTTCCTCCAGCCTTCTTTGCCTCTTCAAGAAAGTCCAAGTGACCATAATGAAGGAGGTCGAAGGCTCCTGTTGCAAGAACGGTCTTCCTCCTCAATGCCTACCGCCTCTAGTCCCGGGCCAAGTGAATTGCGCCGCTCCTAACAGTCTAAGAGCATCTAGTAAACCTTCAGCATATGAAACAGCTGCAAGAGCGGTTGAGGGCCTCTCCTTGAGATAATGCTTTGCATCATCAACATATGACTTAGCAGACTCAACGATTGACCTAACCGACTTCTCGTCGATATTGTAGTACGTTTTGGAGATCTCTATCTCACTTAGAACCGTTCTGATTGATGTCAGATACTTTCTCGCTTTTTCGCCTGGATTCTCTACCAAGGAAACCTACCTTGAGATCGCAATCTCCGAGAGCCTCTCAACCCTCGCACCGGTCTTAGAGTTCATGTCGAAACATAACCTTTGAGGACCTCCGGATTTGCCCCTGCAAGAATCTTCAACGCCTCAGCCTCCATAAAGTGAAGGCGGGATGGTATGATAAGGCTGTGCGGAGGCCCACCGAAATCATAGTCTAGAAGTTCGCTCATTCTTGCGGCCTTAACAGAGGCATTGTCTGCTCCTGCCCTCGCGACCCCAACTATGAGCCCGCGTTCACCGAGGACATCCTCTTCTCGTTGAACTTCGACTTTCCGGATATATTGAAGTCCTTCCCTGATCGTCATGTAATAGTTTCTCTCAGCTACTATGTCGAGAAGAGCCAATGTGTGCAAGCCAACGCCGAGGTTTGTCTTGAGGTTATCATAAGGAGATTCGGGAAGCTTTCCTGTCTCTACGCGAGGTAGAGTCACGGTTCTGCCGAACTTGTAAGCTTGGAGACCTGTTAGGGCACATATGCCTGAGAAGATCGATGTCCCTGGGATTACCTTGGTCTCTATTCCTGCCTTCTCTGCACGTAGACGTAGATCTAGGTGAGTCGTGGCCACCATTGGATCGCCTGGAACTAGGAACGCGGCTCTCTTGCCTTTGATCTTCTCCAAGATCATGTGCTCAGCGTGCTCCTCAACATCGCTTCTTTCAAGTACTAGTATCGGTTTTTCTGTCAGTCTTTCCAAGTTCTTGATGTCAAGTTGGGGCATCAGGCTTGTGTAGAATTCGGCGAAGACACAGTCCGCTTCTCTAACCAGATTGAGACCCTGCAGCGATATACCGTGTTCGTCGTTTAGGCCAAGGCCGATAAACGTGAGGTGGCTCAACTTTCGACTCGCTTCAAGTGCATGAGTTCTGGTTCACAGGTTTATCTCTTGCTGAATATCTCAGCAACGTCGACGTTCCGAATTGCATCACGCCCACTGTTGAGACAGCGCGGAAAATCTGGAGAGAGGTAGAAACAGGGGCATCTCACCAAAGGATTATTTAGGCGGAACCATTTCCTAGAAAAGACTCGTCAATCGACAGGGCCCGTAGCTCAGCCAGGTAGCGAAGAGAACCGGTAGCATTCGCCTAAAGCAGCAGGCTCTTAACCTGACGGTCAGGGGTTCAAATCCCCTCGGGCCCGCCACAATAACGTCACCAAAGTGAGCTCAAGACTCACATAGGGAATTCTGTTGAGGGAACTCAGACGCGTTAGGTTCAGATTTCTCTGAATAGACAGGTTCCGAGTTCAAATCATCGCGTGAGCATGATGACAGTGGACTCCTGTAGCAAGAGTAATATGCTGCTTGGGAGAGTCTCTCTTGAGGGCTTGATCTTGAAGTTCTTGATCGTCCAGAAGGTGAATCGTGGGACTTCCGTTCAACGTTTGGTCAAGCTGACACCTGCCCAAATGAAGTACATACGTGAACTGAGTGAGAAGAGGAAGATAGAGGTCTACTACCATCTCATAGGGCAGGAAGGCCACATGATGATATGCGACGTGGCGTCAGAGGAGGAACTCTCGGCCATAGTCGGAGATGACCCGCTCTTCTTCGACAGCCGCCGGGAGATATATCCACTCATAACCTACGAGAAACATGAGAACAGGTTCAGGAATATCTTGACTGAACTTTGATCTTGGGTGAATGAAGCTTTGAGGGGAAGAAGACGACCATCTCATTCTATCGCGAAGATGGCTGGAACTATCTGAAGGTCGCGAGTCCCCAGGTCTCCAGAGCCCTGCGAAGTTCCCTGTGATCCCGTGCACAGCTTTTGAGGCTCTCACCACTCATTGCCGCCTCAATCGCCTGTCTAAGCGCTATTGCGCCTGCTCTGCCTCCATCGGGGTGCCCCCATACTCCGCCTCCGGCCTGCACTATGATGTTCGTTCCGACTATCCTGATCAGCTTTGGAACGAGTCCGGGATGCAGCCCTCCTGAGCATGTGGGAAAAACAGGCTTGATTCTGCCCCAGTCTTGACCTAGGGATGACGCATTGCTGTTCGTCCTCTTGCGTTGAAGGTTGTCTCTCAGAGCGATGACTTCCTCGAGAGGCGACTCCAATTTCCCTACTACTGTGCCTATGTGAAGCTGGTCGACTCCGATCAATCTTGCGATATCAGAAACGGCTAGCATCGACATGCCGTGGAGACTGTTCCGTGTGAAAGCGGCGTGGAATGCGCGGTGCGCATGGATGGCCAGCTTTAGATCTTGGCATTCTTCACGCAGAGTCTGGAGACCGGACCAGCCAACCGTAAGGATGTCTGCCATCACGTACTCTCCACCAGCCTCTGCAACAGCCTTTGCCCTTCGAAGCATCTCGCGGGCTTCAGCTGTCACATTGATCAGGTAGCTCTTGCGCTCCCCTGTCTCCTTCTCAGCTCTGTCTCGCATCTTGAAGCACTCTTTCAAGCGTTCCCTGAATCGGTTGAACGTCTGTGACGAGAGGTTCTCATCATCCTTCAACAGATCTATTCCACCAACCCACGCTTCGTAACCTGCCTCAGCGTGTTCCTTCGCCGTTAGGCCAAGTTTCGGCTTAGGAACAGTAGCAGTCAACGGTCTCTTCTTGACGCGAAGAATTCGTCGGACACCTTCAATCCCGAACGTTGGTCCTCGAAAGGACTCAGCAAGTTTCTTCGGCCAACGTATGTCTTCGAGTCTCAAGTTTCGTATTGCTTTCATTCCGAAGATGTTTCCAGCTATTGAGCTGATTATCTGTGGCATGTTTCCGGGCTCAAATAGGCGAATCGGATAAGCGACTGTCAGCAGGCTTCCGTCAATCCTGCACATCTTAGCCATTAGTTTTCGGATTCGTGGTCTCATGGTCGTCACCTCGGTCCAAGTGCCAACTGACGACTCAGATGCTACTCTACCAGCCGCATCCTTGATCGTGAATCCTGATGCGGGCTGTACTTTGAAAAGGCAGAGTAGATCGGTTGGTGAAGGTTTGTATTTCAGATCGACAAACTGATGATACCACTCACTCATGTACGACCATGCTGAATGTGAATAGCTGCCGTTTAAATGTTCACAGCGGGCAGCATCGATACTCAGAATGACCGGCTAACAACGGTTCAGGTCGGCTTCTCAGATGGCTCTACGCTCGGCAGGTTTGGCATATGGTAGAGCAGATGGCAAGAGAAGATCGGAAGGCTATCGAGGAAGAATGAGGGCAAAGGGCGGGCCTCACGTCTTTGCTCTTCCAGCGATAGCTTTACCGAAGTCAAAGCATTTCTTCAGTTCTTCATCGGTTGGAACATACTGCACACTCAAGCTTTCTTCGAGGATGTCAAATCCAGTCCTCTTGAGTTCTTCGGTCATTATCTGCGTTGCTCCGCCTCCCCACCCATATGAGCCAAACACAGCTGCTTTCTTCTTCTGCAGTCGTATCCCTCTCAGAAAGGCCAAGAAGCCACCGACGGTTGGGTAGACATCCCGGTTGAGCGTTGGAGAACCCACAACTATCACTTTTGAGTCGAGTATCTCTTTCATAATTTCGCTGAGATCGCTGTTCCTGAGATTGAAGGCTTTCACCTCAACATCCTCGCTTCCTATGCCTCTCGCAATCTCACGTGCCATCCGCCCGGTGCTCCCCCACATCGTGTCAAAGACAACAGTGACTTTGAGATTCGATTCTCCGCTGCTCCACCGCTTGTAAGCCTCAACTATCTTGGCTGGGTTTCTCCAGATCGCGCCGTGAGCGGGAGCTATCGCGTCGATTCTTATCTTCATTCCTTCCAGCTCAATGATCTTTTTCTGAACGAGAGACGAGTAGGGACTGACGATCACCGCGAAGTACTTCTTCGCTTCATCCATTATCGCAGGGCCAACCTCGTCTTCGAAGCGTTGCCTTGTTGCGATGTGTTGCCCGAAAGCATCGTTCGACATGAGGATCCTGTCTTCTTTCAGATAGACGAAGAGGTTGTCAGGCCAATGAAGCATCGGAGCTTCGATGAACATGAGGCTCTTGCCTCCAATGTTTAGTTCATCGCCAGTCTTCACAATCGACGAGTTCCAGTCAGTGCCGTAATGCTTGTGTAAGCCAGCCTTGCCTGCGCTTGACGCTATCACCTTGGCATGTTTTGCGATTTCCATCAGTGTTGGCATAGCTCCACTGTGATCGATCTCGGAGTGATTGCAGATCACGTAGTCGATCTCAACTGGATTGACTATCTCCTTGATCCTCTCAAGCATCTCGCGCTCAAAGCCCGTCTTGACAGTATCCACAAGCACAATCTTATCGCCAACCACCAAGTACGCGTTATATGTGGTCCCGCGGGGCGTGTTGTAGGAGCCACAGAAGCGCAGATCCCAGTCGATCGCGCCAACCCAGTGTACCCCTTCGGCCAGCCTGACTCCAGTCAACTTCATTTCTCCAGTATACTTCTTCGACCATGCTCTCTTGAGACGTAAGAAGCTATTAAGGAACAGCTAACACCCAAGCCGCTTCCGGCATTGACGATGATTGCTCTCCATTCAAGATTTAATACCGTACCTTCCAAATGATACACTCGGAAGTTCGAAGAATGAATGCACATGATCAGGAACTTCTGTGTCCAAGGTGCCACAAGTTTGTCGATGATTGCACTTGCCAATGCCCGTACTGCGGAGAATCGGTTCACTGCAACTGTTGCTGCGGGAGAGACGCGGCCACCGGAGGGTGAAAACCAAGCACCAAGAGAGCAGGGAGGATCTGAAGATCGTGGTGAAGAAGAATGAGCAAGAATGATTTTGCCTGGATGGCCGGTGGTCCTCAAGGAGCCGGAGTAGATGCTGCAGCGAACATTTTCGCACGGGCTTGCTGCTATGGCGGGCTACATGTCTATGGGAAGAGAGAGTATCACTCCAACATAAAGGGGCTTCACAGTTACTTCCACATCAGGATATCTCGACGGGAAGTGGGAGCGGATGTTGACCGAGTCGATTTGCTCTGTGCCTTCGACGCTGAAACGGTTGTCCGACACATATGGGAGGTTGCGCCAAAGGGAGGTATAGTGTTTGACGCAGACACTCTTGGTACAAGGTTATCTGATATTCCCACCTTGTCACCTCCGTTCTGGACTGAGTTCAACAAGAAACTTGTGGAGAAGGGAATAGAGCCAGAAAATCTCGGCGATATCCTGAACGAAGCCAAGAAGAGCAACATCAGCGTGTACCCAGTCCCTTACTTGCAGTTACTGAAGGAGGTAGGCCAGAGAATAGGGGAAGAAAAACTCAGCAGACTAACACGTATGGTAAACGTTCTTGCTCTAGGAGTGTGCTCCAAACTAGTCAACTATGATAGATCTCTAGTTGAGAAGGCGATCTCAGCAATATTCCGAGGCAGACAGAAGATAATCGACATGAACCTTCAGGCCTTCAGCGTCGCACATGACTATGCAGGAAGACTCGCTGGCTTCGGACACAAACTTGAGAGCATCCAAACAGATGAAAGGAGAATGTTTCTTCAGGGAACCCAAGCTGTTGCTTTAGGCAAGATAGTCGGGGGCTGTCGCCTGCAGACATACTACCCAATAACCCCAGCCGCGGATGAGAGCGAATATCTAGAGGAGAATGAACTGCTGGAAAACGCGTCACAACGCGACGGTGGCTCGATTCTCGTCATGCAAGCCGAGGACGAGATCGCAGCTATCAACATGGCTTCGGGCGCGGCGCTTACTGGTGCAAGGACTGCGACTAGTACGTCTGGACCTGGGTTTTCACTGATGGTTGAAGGTCTTGGTTGGGCGGGCAATTGCGAGGTTCCCGTTGTGATCAACTATTACCAACGTGGCGCTCCGGCAACTGGGCTGCCCACAAGGCATGGGCAGGATGATCTTAGATTCGCAATCCACGCGGCACATGGGGAGTTTCCTCGAATCGTCTTATGCTCAGGAGATATCGAGGAATGCTTCTACGATGCCATCGAAGCTTTCAACTACGCAGAACGGTACCAAACCCCCGTCATCCATCTGATCGACAAGGCTTTGGCCAATAGCAGCAAGAGTTGCAAGTTCTTCGACCTGAGCAAGATCAGAATTGAGCGAGGTCAGCTCTGGAACGAAGCCGATGTGAAAGGGCGTGAATACAAGAGGTTCCGGTTCACTGAGTCTAACATTTCTCCAAGGGTGCCACTAGGGACTCCAAGCGCAGTCCTGTGGTATACAGGTGACGAGCACGATGAGTTGGGTCACATCAGCGAAGAGCCTGACAATCGAACGATGATGGTGGAGAAGCGAATGAAAAAGCTGGAAATCGCAGACAAGGAGATTCCCATTCAGAAGAGAGTCAACTTCTTCGGCGACTCTGACGCAACGCACACCATTATGAGCTGGGGCTCTCCAAAGGGCGCGATTCTAGAAGCGTTGGAAAGGCTGCGTGAGGAGAGATATCGCGTGAACTTCCTGCAAGTGCGGATGGTTCATCCACTACCTAGCGAGTATGTGGCAAGGATCTTGGGGGAAGCGGAAAAGAGAATTGTCGTCGAAGGAAACTACTCTGCGCAGCTAGGTGGACTGATCCGAGAGAAGACTGGTGTTGCCATGGACTATTTCGTGCTCAAATGGAACGGCAGACCGATTTCATCGGACGAAGTCTATGAAGCGCTCAAGCGGATCATGCAGAACAAGGCGCCCAGAAGGCAGGTGTTGATGCATGGCAACTAGAATCTCAGACTACAAGACGCCTGTATTTGTGGATTGGTGCTCAGGCTGCGGAGACTTCGGGATCCTGACAGCCGTTCAGATGGCTCTGGCCGAGCTGGAGCTGCCTTCTTCAAACGTTGCGATATTCTCAGGAATAGGATGCCACGCAAAACTTCCACACTTCGTGAATGCCTGCGGGGTTCACACCTTGCATGGCAGAAGCCTACCATTTGCTGTGGGGGCCAAGCTGGCGAACCCCAGTCTAGAAGTTATCGCAGTTATGGGAGATGGAGACGGCTTAGGGATAGGGGCGGGCCACTTTGTCAATACCGGTAGACGAAACATAGACATCGTTGTCTTGGTCCATGACAACGGCGTCTACGGATTGACTAAAGGACAAGCTTCTCCGACGCTTAGGCTAGGTTTGAGAACGAAGTCGCTTCCAAAGCCGAACATCAATGAGGGCGTAAACCCCATAGTCTTAGCTCTGGCCGCAGGATATACGTTCGTGGCACGAAGCTATGCGTACGATGTTCTTCACCTGAAGGAGACGACAAAGACGGCCATCAGACATCGAGGACTTGCACTGGTGGTAGTTCAGCAACCTTGCCCAACATACAACGACATCAACACTAAGGAATGGTACGCGGGCGAAGATCGAATCGATCCACAAACCGGTAAGCCGATCTCAAGATTCTACAAGCTTGAGGAGACTGGCTACGATGGGGTCGTGCATAGTCTGGAAGAGGCGTTACCAAAGCAGGCAGCTGCCCTGATGAAGGCGCAGGAATGGGGAGACAGAATCCCGATTGGAGTGTTCTACAAGAATGAGCTTGTACCCACGTACCAGGATAGAATATCTCAGAGAATCCCGGGATATTTGGAGAAGCCACCGAGCAAACAAGTGATAAGCGATAAGGACGGAGTCCCCACCGCAAGCATCATCAAGATGCTCAATGAGCTACAAGTGACAGGGTTTTCAGAACAGAAGTAGGATCATTATCCTGTGGATGTGGGGAAGAATGGATCTTGGGCTCAAAGGCCGAGTTGCTATCGTAACTGGATCTAGCCGGGGGATAGGCAATGCGATAGCACTTGGGCTGGCCGAGGAAGGAGCAAAGGTCACCATATGCGCAAGAAACGAGGCCCACGTCAAAGCGGCTAAACGAGAGATTGAACTTGCTACGGGAGCAGACATCTTGGGGCTCAGAACAGATCTGAACCGTGCTGAGGACATAAAGATCCTTGTGGACGAAACCTACAAGGCATTTCGGAGAATCGATGTCCTTGTCAACAACACGGGAGGGCCGGCGGCGGCCATCTTCATGGCCACTTCGGAGGACGATTGGAGGCGCGCCTTCGACCAACTCTTCATGAGCGTCGTCTCCACTTGCCACGAAGTTGCCCCTTACATGAAGAGGCAGCATTGGGGCCGAATCATCAATATGGCATCAATGGCTGCAAAACAGCCTGTAGAGAACCTCGTGCTATCAAACTCACTAAGATCCGGCATCATAGGGCTGACGAAGACTCTAAGCAACGAGTTGGCTGAAGACAATGTCCTAGTCAACTGTGTCTGCCCTGGCTACACATTGACAGAACGAGTCCAAGAACTCGCTCAGACGGAAAGTCAGCGAACAGGAAAGGAGACCAGCGAAATAGTTCAAGAATGGGCGAAGACAATCCCACTTCGGAGAATGGCTCAACCCAGAGAAATCGCAAATCTGGTGGTCTTCTTGGCGTCGGAAAGGGCCAGCTTCATAACTGGAGCAACACTCCAAGTTGATGGCGGCTGGATCAAGGGAATAGTCTAGCAATCTGCTGGGAGGCACTCATTCATCTCAAGAAGACAAGATGAATAGTTGCGGGTCCTCTTCTTGCCGATGCCGGTAGTGATCTAGTCTTTGGTGATTCTCAAAGCGATCGGGCATAGTCTCTTCCCCGTTGAAAGCGGTGATGTCACCCCTACTAGTTCATCTCATTCACTTTTGAGGGTCTTGGGGTAGAACAGGTTCGGAGAGGGGAAACACCCGCTCTCGTCACGCCTCGCGGGACTTGGGGTCCCTCTGTAACGAGATATGTACATATGCGGAGGTTAGTAAGCAAGTCTTATAGAGGCGTGTTAGGTAGGTAGGCTGGGGCTAGAGTTGGAACGGGTATTCAACGTTCTCCTGAAGCAGGAGCCTGAAGGCGGATACTCCGTACGCTGCGTTGAACTGCCTGCTGCTATCAGCCAAGGCGAGACTAGGGAGGAGGCACTAGCGAACATAAGAGAAGCTATCCTGCTTGTTCTGGAAGAGCTTGAGAAGAGAGCGTTGTGCCCTCCTGAGAACTGCAGGAAAGAAGTCGTAGTTGTCTAAGCTCCCTGCGAACCTTCGTTGGGAAGAAGTAGCTAATGTCTTGACGAAGCTAGGTTACAGACTGGAGAGAAAGAGAGGATCGCACGCGCTGTTTGTGAACGAGAAAGGGCGAATGGCAGTCGTAGTCATGAAGAGCCCAGTGAAACGTGGCACATTGGAAGGAATCATAGATCAAGTGGGAGTATCCAAAGAGGAATTCCTGAAATTGCTGTGAGGCCCCTTTGGCCTTGAGTTTCCTCAGTATACGACTTCTGGCCTGATTAGAGACTCTTCGATCGGACACAGCCAGATCGTAGACACGGCTGTGGAGAGTCAGCGGATGTGAGGGAAGAGCGAGCCCTTAGGCATGAGTTCTGTGATACTTGATGCAGATGTCGGCGGATCTCTGCTATATGGCAACGTGTGAGTCAAGGTGACCCGGGGGACCATATCACAGACGCGCCTAGATCTGAGGTACGAATAGGAGTAACAGGACTGGAAGATACTGGCGGCAACGTTTTTATGTATGCATCTGATATCGTTTGCATACGGCGAACGCAATGACGCTCAAGCCCCTTGCGGTCAGGATACCGGAGCAGATCGAGAAGGAGATTCTTGAAGTGGTTGAACGGGAGGGGTTGGACAAGGCCACGGCTGTGAGAACGCTGCTCGAGGTGGGAATTGCAGAGTGGAGGAAGCGAGCGGCTTTGGAGATGTTGCAAGAAGGGAAAGTGACTTTTGCCAAAGCTGCAAAGATTGCTAAGCTTTCGGTTTGGGAATTCGTTGACTTGGTGAAACAGCACAATACCGAATGGGTCAGGTATACGCGTGAGGAAATTGAGAGCGAAGCCAAAGAGGCATCAGTGGCGAAGTCCTAAGTGAAGTCACTCGTCTTCAATGCTACACCCCTGATTTACATGACTAGAGCAGGGGCAAGCAAGGTTTTCGAAGGCTTAGAAGACGAGAAGCTGACTTCACAAAGCGTCAGACAAGAGGTCGTAGATGAGGGAAAGCGCAAGGGCGTTCCGGATGCCATCGTTCTGGAGAGAATGTTCGAGAGCAATGTGTTCAAAGTGGTCGAGCCCAAGAACCAGAAACTTCTGAGAAGCCTTCTACAGACAAAGGGGCTTCACATCACTGATGCAGAGGTCTTGGCTCTTGCCAGAGAACGCGGTGGCATGGCCGTCATAGACGATGAAGTAGCTAGAAAGACCGCGCGAATTTTCGGGATATCTTACGTAGGTACACCTTACATTCTGATGAGAGCTGTCATTGCAAGGTTGATCAGCAAGGAAAAGGCGATTCAGACGATAGATGAGATGATTCATGCAGGTTGGAGATGCAGTGTGGAAAGCTATGTCAAAATCGTGAACGCCATAGAAGCGTTGTGAGACATTTGGATATGCCCCCCCATAATCTTCGCGGGCCACGATGTGTTCAAGTTCATAATAGGGGCCTGCCCATTCGTCTCTGCCTTTGGAGAACGACATGTACCCGGCAATGATCTCTCCGTCTTTCTCGGCGACGTAAGTGTTCTCCAATTCCTCTTCCTCGAAATGCTCTTCCTCAATTTCCTCTCGGGATAGTTCTAACCCATAGAGACCTGCCAAGTAATTGTGCATCATGTCGGTTAGCCTATTGATCGCTTCTAAGTCTTCTGCTCTAGCTTTCCTACAGGTGACCTCCATGTTGGCTATCTACTCCATGTCAGACCCGGAGCGTTCCCTATAAGAAACGATTCTAGCAGGCATGTCTTTCTGCGGTTCCTGCCGCCATACCTGCGATCGGTTCACTGAGAAGATTCGTGGGACAGCCCTCTTTCAATTCTACCGTAGACCTATTGATACGCTATACAAATGTATAGGTACCCCCCTCCCTCTCATCTCTCAATTCTACCATAGACCGATTGAAACCTTTGCCAAGTTCCTCACCAACCATCATAAATCCCTCTTTCAATTCTACCATAGACCGATTGAAACCGAAGTTATTGAAGTGCAGAAAGGACTCAGATTCGTCTTTCAATTCTACCATAGACCGATTGAAACCTTCATGGATTTCCTCAAGGCGGTACACTAAGCGGCTTTCAATTCTACCATAGACCGATTGAAACAACAGCGCCTCCAAGTTGCTGTTGCAACGCCAAGCTTTCAATTCTACCATAGACCGATTGAAACCAGATTCGAGTAATGACGCATCAACACCGACAACAACTTTCAATTCTACCATAGACCGATTGAAACAGGAAAGAGAAATGAGGGCGAAGGGCAACATCCGAGCTTTCAATTCTACCATAGACCGATTGAAACAAATCCGTAGACTTCGTGCCATATGGGGCTTTTCCGACTTTCAATTCTACCATAGACCGATTGAAACAAGCTCAAGAAGCTCATCATCAGGAAACATCTCCAACTTTCAATTCTACCATAGACCGATTGAAACTCGGCTTACTAACACTCAGACAGGCGCAGGAATAGACTTTCAATTCTACCATAGACCGATTGAAACACTTACTGTGTATAGTATAGGTAGGGATGAAAGAGACTTTCAATTCTACCATAGACCGATTGAAACTGTTCCGTTCACTTCAAATCGCCGTCCTCTACTCTACTTTCAATTCTACCATAGACCGATTGAAACTCAAGCCAAGTATGGAGCATGAGATTTTGCTTCAAGCTTTCAATTCTACCATAGACCGATTGAAACTCGATTACTTCAGAGAAGGACATACAAATCAAGGGGTCTTTCAATTCTACCATAGACCGATTGAAACGAATTAGTTGCACAGTGATAGGGTTCTGTTTGATTTCTTTCAATTCTACCATAGACCGATTGAAACCCTGCGCGTTTAATCAAGTTCTCATGTGACTGCAATCTTTCAATTCTACCATAGACCGATTGAAACATGTTTCCTATGCCGAAGACTGATCCGCGAGGCTTACTTTCAATTCTACCATAGACCGATTGAAACTACATATGTCTGCGCCTTCGCTCCAAACCCTGTCGGCTTTCAATTCTACCATAGACCGATTGAAACTGGTTAGGTGAGCATATATTTGGTCTACTTGGTTCTCTTTCAATTCTACCATAGACCGATTGAAACCCCTTTGTGGACGCTGTACCCGGCGACAATATCGTTCTTTCAATTCTACCATAGACCGATTGAAACTCCTTCGTTAGAGCTCTGAAGTGGGCTTCGCAGCATCTTTCAATTCTACCATAGACCGATTGAAACCTACTTTGATAGCGCATCCCGAGGTCATGGTTAACCCCTTTCAATTCTACCATAGACCGATTGAAACTGCTGAGATCTAGTCGCCAATCTTAGGTTTGACCGTCTTTCAATTCTACCATAGACCGATTGAAACGCTATTTCCTCACTTTTCTGGAAAGTCTGTACCTGCTTTCAATTCTACCATAGACCGATTGAAACACATTTCACTTGTCCCCCCTCCCTTCAGTCAAATATCTTTCAATTCTACCATAGACCGATTGAAACATGGCGGATCAGCATAAACGACCGTGAATGGCCCCTCTTTCAATTCTACCATAGACCGATTGAAACACATAGCACCGAGCTGAAACATGTCAGAGAAGAAATCTTTCAATTCTACCATAGACCGATTGAAACATGATTTTGTAAGCTATGCTTCTGATAAGCTTGTAACTTTCAATTCTACCATAGACCGATTGAAACAATACAAAGGAGAGTGATAAGTAAATGTCTTACAATCTTTCAATTCTACCATAGACCGATTGAAACTATTTTATACCCATTAGGTAGAGTGTGAGGAAAGGTCTTTCAATTCTACCATAGACCGATTGAAACGCCTTCGACCGTAACCTACTGCTAACCTTGCCCCTTCTTTCAATTCTACCATAGACCGATTGAAACCCTACGCTGAAAGCGTCAAACGTTGAGCTTTGCGGTTTATCGACTCAAAATGCGTCCTTCCTTTGACGGCTTGTTCTTGAACATCCAGTTAGGCTTA
>Ga0315312_1001109_pt1 | contig 22971 bp, 21 predicted proteins | sample TDP7_MG_FD_203629 | JGI IMG/M metagenome (GOLD analysis project Ga0315312, IMG submission 203629) | Freshwater sediment microbial communities from Lake Towuti, South Sulawesi, Indonesia - TDP7 | ecosystem: Environmental > Aquatic > Freshwater > Lake > Sediment | place: Indonesia: South Sulawesi... | reverse complement strand
AAGAGACTCTCGGAGCGTTCGGCGCCGATGGAGTTCTTGTCAATGACGCCTTCCTCGAGTTTGCCGTTGCGTATTATGACGTGTTCTTTGTCGTCCTTTGTCACCATGCTAGATTTTGCGGCAAAGCTGAAGCCCCGAGGTATGAAGAGGCTGAAGATCTGCTTGCCGGTCCAGAGCTCGACGGGACGCTTCACTGCCGGTTCGGGAATGTCACCCGTGTAGCCGGCAGTTGTGAGAAGCCGACACACCTCGTCCTTTGTTAGGAGCGTAGATTTACGTGTGAGAAGATATGCGGCGCTGAGAAGGTCAGTCTTGGCGCCGATGATTGGTCCTCCGTAGCGAGGCGAAAGTATCTGGTCCTGGACCTGCATCAATAGTCTGGCTTCGGTTCGTGCTTCCTCACTTTGTGGGACATGCAGGTTCATCTCGTCGCCATCGAAGTCAGCGTTGTAAGGTGGGCAAACACAAGGGTTCAGTCTGAAAGTCTTGTACGGCAGGACTCTGACCGTGTGAGCCATAATCGACATTCTGTGAAGTGATGGCTGACGGTTGAAGAGCACAATATCTCCGTCTCTGATATGACGTTCAACAACGAAGCCTGCCTGGATTGCGTCTGCAAGGCTGTCCCGCTCTGTCACGAACTCCAGTCTAACTCGTCTCTGGTCGGGGCGTACGATGTAGAGAGCTCCCGGGTACTGGTCGGGACCGTTCCGGATGAGCCTCCGCATCTCTTCGATGTTCCATTGCGTAACACGCTCCGGAATAGTCAATCGTGCAGCTATGTCCACAGGCACTCCAACCTCGCTGATGTCGAGGTTAGGGTCAGGAGAGATCACTGTTCTTGCTGAGAAGTCAACTCGCTTGCCAGACAGGTTGCCTCGGAATCTGCCTTCCTTGCCTTTGAGGCGTTGACTGATCGTCCTCAGCGCTCTTCCCGATCGATGCCTGGCAGGCGGCAGGCCGGAGACTTCGTTGTCAAAGTACGTTGTGACGTGATATTGGAGTAAGTCATGCAGTTCTTGAATGATGTTGACTGGGACGCCGGATTCGAGCGCCTCGCGGAGCTTCTGATTGATTCGGATTATGTCGACGAGCTTGTGAGTCAGATCGTCTTCTGACCTGATACCCGACTCGAGCGTAATAGAAGGCCGCACAGTCACAGGCGGCACGGGCAGGACTTGAAGAACCATCCATTCGGGCCTTGCAGCCGATGGGTCCATCCCCAGAATGCGAAGGTCATCATCCGGTATGCGCTCAAGCATCTCCCTGATTGCGCTCGGTGTGAGGCGAGCCCCTGTCTCGTCTATGAATGTCGTAGGTTTCTGATGCTCGATTGTATGTTGCCGCGTTCCGCAGTGCGGGCATTCCTGAACCTTCTTTGCTTCCTTCATGATTCCGTCAAAGAAGGCCGTAGGTACCTCGTTGAGACGCTTCTTCTCCTCGGCTATCTTCGCATTGTAGCTCTCGATCCTCTCATTCGACATGAGGATCCTGCCGCAATTCCGACAGGTGACAGAAAGGAGCTTGTGTATGAGTTTCGCAAATGCAACGTGTATCACAGGTTCAGCCAGTTCTATGTGACCGGAGTGTCCGGGGCAACTCACCGCGGTGTTTCCACATGTCTTGCACTTCTGTCTGGGCTCAAGCGTTCCTAGTCTACCATCCATGAGACCAGAAACTATAGGGACTCCGTCTTCGTCATACGTGTCTGCTGTCTGCACTTCGACGGCTGAGAGCCGACGTATCTCATTCGGCGAGAGTAGTGAAAACCTGATGCTTCCAATGACCTTGGTTGCTTCTTCAATCATCGCCATCCTAGGCACGCTCCGAAATATTGAGCCTGGGAGCTACGCCGAGCGCCATTAACTCCTGGAGAAGCAGCTTGAACGCGTAGGACAATGCAACCGGAGAAATGACTGCCCGCTCGCCGCAGATACGGCACACATACTTGTTCTGTTTGATGTCGTGATAGGCAAGGAGGCCGCACACCTCACAGATCATCACTGTGTACTTGTCGGATTCCTCAAGGAGCCTGTCCCTCAGCAGTGCAGACGCTCCGTGTCCGATCAGGCAGTCACGTTCCATCTCGCCGAACCTGAGACCTCCGCCGCGAGCTCTCCCTTCTGTAGGTTGTCTCGTCAACATCTGGACTTGGCCGCGGGCTCGTGCATGCATCTTGTCCGCAACCATATGGTGGAGCTTCTGGTAGTAGACGATGCCAACGTAGACATCGGCTGTGAACCTCTTTCCGTCGATGCCGTTGTAGAACATCTCACTTCCGCTGTGCGTGAACCCAAGCTTCAGCAACGCATCACGAAGCTGCTCCGGACGCTCGTTGCTGAACGGGGTTCCGTCGACCGGCTCTCCTCTGAGCGAGCCGACTTTTCCAGCCAATGATTCAACGAATTGCCCGATCGTCATCCGTGACGGGAAGGCATGAGGGTTAATGATGATGTCGGGAACGATACCGTCTTGCGTGAAGGGCATATCCTGTTGAGGAACTAAGAGGCCGATGACTCCTTTCTGTCCGTGCCTCGATGCAAACTTGTCTCCCAGTTCAGGAATTCGCGTATCTCTAACCTTCACCTTGACAAGCTTGCTGCCCTCGATCGATTCTGTGACGAAGATTGTGTCGACGACCCCGACTTCCGAAGGGCGCATCCCGACAGATGAGTCACGCTTGGTGGGCCCTTTGACTTCAAATTCACGATATTCCTCCAAGAACCTCGGCGGGCTTGTTCTCCCAACGAGTACGGTGTTGCCGCTCACATCTGCCTCGGCTGAGATGATTCCGTCTTCCTCAAGAAGACGATAGTACCTGTCGCCTCTGTATCCTCTGGTTCCTGGTTCAGGAATCTCGAACTTGTCGCGGAGTCCCCCGAGGTACTGTCTGGATTCGCCCTCGTAGATCCTGAAGAACGTAGAGCGACCCAGTCCGCGGTCAACGGATGACCGGTTCACAACGATGGCGTCTTCCATATTGTAGCCTTGGAACGAAAGGACAGCAACCACGCAGTTCTGACCCGCCGGCCTATCGTCGTAGTTTATGACCTCCATAGGTTTCGTTCTGACGACGGGCATTTGCGGGTAGTGCAAGAGATGCGACCTAGAGTCCACTCGGTTGAAGAAGTTCGTGCAGGAAACCCCCAGCGCCTGCTTCGCCATCGCAGACTCATACGCGTTCCTCGGCGACTGGTTGTGCTCCGAATAAGGAATGACTGAAGCACAAATGCCTAGAATCGCGTAGGAAGCAAGCTCAAGATGTGTGGCGTCCTTCGAGATCTTGGAAACGTCAAGCCCCACGAGCGCGGTCTCCTCCTCGTCCGAGTCCAAGTACTCGATGACTCCCTTCTCGACGAGTTCCTCCCAGCGCATTTCACGTCTCTGGACAGCTTCGAGCTGCTCGCGGGTCATCCTTGGAACGCCATTTTCCACGATGATGAGAGGCCTTCGAACTCTGCCACTGTCACAGTTGACGCAGACGTATGCCCGCCCGTTCTCACTTTCAGGAGGGAAATAGGCGGCGTTTACCTCGGTGCTTATCTCGCCGGCCCTACGCATGCGGATCAGCTCTTCGACGAGCTGATTTGGCGCGCGTGTAATGCCTGCTATAAGCCCGTCAACGATGACTTTGACGCCTGAGGCTGCGTCCTTGCTTTCGGCTTCCTCAATGGGAACCACCCCCATTCGCCGCAGTCTGAGAACGAACTCTCTCGAGTCCGTTCCAATCGACAACGTCGACGACAGCGCGAGGTTCTTCACAAGACCGCAATTTGATCCTTCGGGAGTCTCGTTCGGGCACAGCCTGCCCCAGTGGGTTGGGTGCAGATCTCGCGCCTCCAGGTTAGGTTGACTTCTGCTTAATGGCGACTGAAGTCGCCTCAGGTGACTTAGCGTCGAAGAGTAGTTCGTTCGGTCGAGAAGCTGAGTAACGCCGACCCTTCCTCTAACCCAGTTTCCAGTCGCAACCGCGTGTTGAATCCGCTCCGTAATTATCCCAGGCCTAATTGCGTTGGTAATTGAAAGCTCCTGATGTCTTCTGATGGTGATGCGCTCGAGTTGGTACTTCAAATCGCGGATGAGATTTCGGAACGAGATCCTGAAGAGGTCTGCCATCAAGGCTCCCGCGAGTTTGAGCCGCTTGTTCGAGTAGTGGTCCTTGTCGTCTGGTCCTCGTCTGCCTAGCTTCAGCTCAATGATCCTAGTCGCGATCTCCGCTAGGAAAAATGCCTTGTCCGTCCTTTCATTAGGTGTCCGGCCGATATGGGGCAAAAAGTTCCGGTCGATAACTGTTTCAGCTTTCTTTGCGCGGTAGTCTTCAACCTGACCCGGCGCCAGCCGGTTCCCAACATACAAAAGCGCGTCCTTCACAGTCAAGATGCCCTGTGCTTTCTCGAATGAACCGTCCAGTTGGTTCTGGATCGTCTCGTCACCAGAAACTAGCTCAGCGATCTTCAGGTCTTCCTGAGTGCCGAGTGCCTTCATCAACACAACTAGCGGGATCTCCGCTGGAACTCCTGGAACCATGACGTAGATTGCCCCGTCGGCTTTCAGAGTGACCTCGGTTCGCGCCCGAAAGCCCAAAGTCGTCGAGAAGATCTTTGCTTTGTAGACTGGATTGACTCCCGTCTTCTCCACGTCGACGAGAATCTTGTTCGCTGCCAGGTCCTCGAGCGCGACCACAACACGTTCTGCGCCATTGACGATGAAGTATCCGCCTGGGTCAATCGGGTCTTCGCCGATGCTGATCATCTCATCAGCGGTCAGCCTCGAAAGAGGGCATATTCTTGAACGGAGCATAACAGGATAGTCTCCGATGTAGACAATCTCTGTCTGACCCTCACGCTCGCCGATTACAGGCGTCATCTCAAGATGCAACGGTGCTGCGTAGGTGAGGTTCCGCACCCGCGCCTCTGTCGGGTAGACCGGTCTCTCGGATCCGTCAACTTCAGTTACCCTTGGTGTACCGATCTCAATCTTCCCAAGCTTGATCTTCAACGGGTACTCTTCGATCTCTATTGGGATCGAGCCTACTTCGTCAATGATGGCTTGCAGGCCTGTGTCGATGAAATCGTTGTAGGAGTCGATATGTTGCCTAACCAGGCCTTTCTCCCGGAAGAATTCTTTGATCAGCCCCCACATCTGGGGTTCAACGTGGCTGATCAGGTTTAGCTCCTCCAGCAGAACTCTCGATGACGTAGCGGTAGACCACGACCTCTCCCGCAGTGGGACTACGGCGAGTTATCTTCACCACATCCCACGGCTTTGCTCCTATCCGCCTTGCAGCTGGGTCGTCGGCCCTCAGGTAAGGCAGTTGGTGCGCCTTTATGTGTAGGCGTTCCAGCAAATCCTCCGCTTCGCGCTTCGGCACAATCTCATGTTTCGGCACAAGTTGGTGTTGAAAAACGTCTATGTCCTTCCTCTTCTCCTGATCCTTCAAGTGATCGTTTCTCTCCGATATCTAGACGCTCATTAGGCCCCGAGAAATAGGAACCCCTAGCGAAACTCCCCCTTAGCACAAGACGGCACGCTAATAAGCCTTATGCGGCAGAATCGTGGATCTTGAATGCGACATCGCCTGTGAAGCGTCCGGACCCCGTTGGACAACGGCATTTTGCGTGAGCGTCAAGCCTGAGAGCGCATGTTCTGTAGCGTGCGTCGGACCCTCAAGACTCGTTGCGTCATGTCTCTTCGGGTTCTTGCGGCATCTTGATGCCCAAGTGGTCGCAGATTGCCATCTTCAAGACCTTCAAGCCGAGAAGGGCGCACTCGATTCTCGTCAGCCCGGGGTCTGTTCCGAGAAGATTGATTATTTCTTTCTTTCCAAGTTTCTTGACTTCCGAGATTGGCTTCCCTTTAGAAAGCTCCGTGAGCATAGAGGCTGATGCTAGGCTTATCGCGCATCCTTGTCCTCGAAACCTTACGTCCTCGATTCTGTCCCGGTTCAGTCTCAGTTGCATCTCAATTGTGTCGCCGCATAGGACGTTAGAGTCCTTGGCGCGAGCGTTTGCATCCGGCAGATCTCCGTAGTTCCTCGGGTGTCTGTAGTGGTCGAGGACCAGCTCCTTGTACACATCTGCAGTCATACCTTGAACATCTTCCTAGCAGTTTCGAGAGCTCTGACGAGCCTGTCAACTTCTGGCCTTGTGTTGTAGATGTAGAAGCTGGCTCGAGCTGTAGCAGGAACCTTCAACCGTTCCATGAGTGGTTGCGCACAATGGTGTCCGGACCTTATCGCTATGCCCTGAGTGTCAAGAATCGTCGCGAGGTCGTGTGCGTGTACGTCTCCGAGATTGAATGAGATTGCCGCCCCGCGCTTCTCTACGTCTCTGGTCCCATAGAGTACTAGACCTTTCACGTCGCCGAGCTGTTCGAGGGCGTACTTGGTGATATCTTTCTCATGCTGCCTAACGTTTTGCATCCCTAACTTTGACAGGTAGTCGACCGCTACCCCTAGACCGATGACTCCCTCAATGTTCGGGGTCCCTGCCTCAAACTTCCACGGGGGATCGTTCCACTGAGCGTCTTGAAGGTGAACTTCCTTGATCATTTCTCCGCCGCCCATGAACGGCTCCATCTGGTCAAGAAGGTCGTATCTTCCATACAGCATCCCTATCCCGGTAGGTGCCAACATCTTGTGGCCAGAGACCGCAATGAAATCGCATTCGAGATCTGCAACATCGACCGGCATGTGAGGGACCGACTGCGCGGCGTCGACTATGACGGTCGCATCTATTCTGTGGGCTTCCCTTGCCATCTGCTTGACCGGATTGATCGTCCCTAAGGCGTTCGAGACATGAGCAAGGCTGAGGACTTTCGGTCTTTCTTTTATCAGCTCTTCGAAGCTCTGCCAGTTCAGTAACCCGTCATCGTTGATCCTGATGTAGTCGAGTTTGATGCCTCTCTCCTTCGCCAGTATCTGCCACGGAACGATGTTGCTGTGGTGCTCCATTTCGGTGAGAAGAACGCGGTCTCCCGGTCTCAGGTTCGATTTTGCCCAGCTAAACACTACTAGGTTCAAGGCTTCCGTTGCGTTTCGTACGAAGACGATCTCCTTGGCGGTTTTGGCGCCGATGAAGCGCGCGAATTTCTCTCTCGACTGCTCGAATTCAATCGTCGCCTCTTCGCTCAGTCGGTGTACACTTCGGTGGACGTTTGAGTTGTACTCGTTGTAGTATCGCTTGATCGCGTCGATGACGGGCTTCGGTTTCTGGGAGGTGGCGGCGCTATCCAAGTAGACGAGCGGCTTCCCTCCTATCTTCCTTTTCAGAATCGGGAAATCTGCCCGTATTTTGGTTACGTTGAGTGCCATCGTCTTCTTCTCCGCACTACGGATGGGCTCGGGGCCACCGCGGCAGGCATAACGTACGTCATACTTCTATATTTGCGCACCCCTTCACAGATCGCGCAGGATCCTACTCACCCAGCTGGCGACCGCGATACGACTGCGTCATGATGCGACAGTTGCGAGTCCCGTCCTTGACGACTTCCGGTAGGGCCCTCGAGTTCGTCTTCGAGACTTCTTCCGCCGAGCTATCTTGCGGATGAGCTTGTCTTGGATTTCACTCATCACCCGACTCGTTCCTATTTCGTTGAGGGTTCATGATTGACGCCAGCCCAGCCGTGAAACTTCGTACGGTATCCCTCGTATCCTTCCGGAACCTTCGACAGTCTCTCGGGGCTCCAAACGATCAACTCCTTCTCATACTCCGCAAGGTCATAGTCCTTCGTGTAGTCTAAAGCGGCCGTCGGACAGTAGTCAGTACAAAAGTGACAAAAACAGCAGCGAACGTACCAGTACTGCGGGAACCTCTTTTCCGGGTTTTGCGGGTACGCCCTCTCATCTGAGACGGGTACCATTGTGATGGTTTTCTCGGGACAGATCCACGCGCATATTCCGCATCCCGTGCATCTGTCCATGTAGAGCAGGTGCCTGCCCCGATATCCGTCTGGGAGCTCGCGTTTTTGGTAAGGATGCTTCAGAGTGAAAGTCTTCTTGAAGAGGTGTTTCACGCCTTCCAAGTAGGCTTCGATTGCTGACATCCGTGTTCATCTCCTACCTGTCTGCCTCTACAGGCCAGTAGTCCAGGCCCCCGTAGACTATTGGCAGATCACCTATGCGGACCCCCCTTAGCAAGAATGGGAGCGCCAAGAGGTTCTTGAATGAGCCCGTGTTCATCTTGACCCGGTAGGGTTTGTCGCTTCCGTTTCCCACAATGTAGTGGTTTATCTCTCCGCGCGACGATTCGATGCGGCTGATGGCTTCTCCCCTCGGAATCACGATGGGGCTCTTTCTAGCGATTGGGCCCTTCGGGATGTCTCGTATCGCTTGCCTGAGGATCGATACGCTCTGTTTGATCTCCTCGAATCTTACCAACCATCGCGAGAGACTGTCGCCTTCTTTGAATGTAGGAATCTCGAAGTCCACTTTGTCGTAGGCGCCGTATGGGGCGTCCTTTCTCACGTCGCATCGTACACCAGAGGCTCTCAGAACAGGCCCGACGACGCCCAGCTTGATCGCGTCTTCCTTCCTCAGGATTCCGACGCCTCTTCCGCGTTCGACGAAGACGGGGTTATTCACGAAGATTCGGTCGATTGCAACGAGGCGACGCTGCAGATAGTCTAGCGTTTCTAGTAGTTTCTCTTTGAAACCTTTTGGAAGATCTCGCCTCACACCTCCGGGGACGAAGAACGAGAACGTCATCCTTGCTCCCGTGAGCATCTCGGCCAAGTCTAGAAGCAGTTCGCGGTCTCCGAAACCGTACATATACATCGTAGTATGCCCCGAGAAGATACCCGCCATTATGGCCATTCCGTACAGGTGACTCGCTATCCTGTTGATCTCGCAGAGTATTGTGCGGATGTAGCGGCCGCGCTCCGGCACCTCGACTCCTTGGAGCTCTTCGATCGGTTGGATGTACGACCAGTTTAGGTGCGATGAGTCTGCAATGTTGGGGCGTTCGAGCATGGGGATGTTCTTTATGATGTTTCTTGATTCTGCTATCTTCTCGCATCCTCGGTGAACGTAACCGACGTCGGGTGTTGCTTCAACTATGAGATCGCCGTCAGTTCTGACGATGATCCTCATGTGGCCGGAGCCCGGATGCTGAGGGCCAACGTTCAGATCAAGCGTCGACAACTCATGCCAGCTCCGGGAATGTCAGATCCTTTCTCATGGGAGGGGGCCCGTCCCAGTTGTCTTGAAGCAACAATTTCTGAAGGTTCGGGTGGCCTTCGAAATTCACTCCGAACATCTCGTGCGCCTCACGCTCGAATAGGTTGGCGCTCTCCCAGATGGGGGTGAGTGTCGGCAGCGATGGGTTTTCTCGATCAAGCTGAGCCTTGAGTGAAAGGACTAGGTGTTTGAGGTCGTCGCGTGAGTAGGATGAGAGAAAGTACACGACTTCGATTCTCTTCTCGGTAAGATAATCAACTCCGGAAACTGCGATGCTGTGATCGAACCCTAAGCGTTGCAAGCAGGCCGCAACCTCCGTTATTGTCTCCTTGCGCGCGACTAGGGACATCCGACCCTTTCGATCAACCCTCACGTCTTCAACAGCGCTGCCCAACTGCTCCTTGACGGCCGTTGCAATCCTTTGTTCCTGAGTCGAAAGGGTCGCAGTCATTTGGGGTAGACCTCCCCTCGCCGGATTTTTTCTCGCAACTTGATGACAGCGTTCAGAAGCGCCTCAGGCCTAGGAGGACAGCCTGGAACGAACACATCAATCGGTATGGCCTTTTCGAGTTCGTTGACAATACTGTACGAGTCGTGGAAGAGACCGCCCGAGCACGCGCAGTCGCCCATCGCAATAGCGTACTTCGGGTTGGGCATCTGCTCCCAGACCACCTTCACCCTCTTCAACATCTTCTTCGTCACCGTTCCCTCGATTATCAAAAGGTCACTTTGGCGCATCGACCCTACCGCAGCCTGCATACCGAATCTTTCCGGGTCGTACCTACCGCTCATCATGGCGCCGAGTTCAGCGCCGCAACAGGCGGTCATGAGGTGAACCGGCCAAAGCGAGTAGATACGGCTCCAGTTGACCAAGTGCTTCAAAGGGGCAGAGCCTACCACCCTCCCGACAAGATCTCTCAGATTTCCGACCCAGACACCCGGAGCCGGACTTGATCCCGAAGAAGCGGGCGGCGTTTCGGATTCCTTTTCAGCGTCTGCGCTCGTGCTTGGTCACCTCAGCTCCCAATTGATCCCTCAATTATCCGTTAGAGGTTTGTTAGGCTTCGCATATACGGCAGCTGCCCAGATTCAACCCGGGTTCGAGGCGTCTGTGAAGATCGCACATGAGCCTGCTCCTCCTGACGTGCATGGAGACTTCATTCAGTCTGCTCATGACCTGTACCTGCCCCGCCTTCCCTGAAACGAGCAGAGCAGCGATCTTGTTCGCTGCTTTGTCGACATCAGCGATTCCTTCCAGCTTGATCGCGACACCTCGCTTGTTATGCATGTACTTGCTAACTGCCGGCTGCGTGATTCCTAATAGCCGAGCGGCCTGCTCCTGTGTCATTCCATGCCGGTCTACAAGCCTGCGGACAACCATTGCTCGAATTGCCGGGATCACGGACTTTGACGCGATCTCGTCGGGTAGTAGCAACGCTCCAACCGAAGATGGCTAGCGGGGGCGGGGCGTATTTAAGCATGACATAGGGCATGATGCTTTCGCGACAAACCTCGATTGGTCGCGACCTGTTACGCAGTTTCGTCTGCCCCTCCATTGTGGCGACAAGATGGTGGCCCGGGGAAAAGGGACAAGCATTGTTTGTGGCGGAGGCGCACGGCTCGAGTTCTCCAGCCGAGAGGGCTACGCACTCATGGTAGCCGATGACCCACGCTTTTCCGGCGTTGATGAGAGTTCTGAAAACGCCACCTCTCTCCCGGAAAGCGCCGCCTCTTTCGAGGATGTGATCATGCGCCATGCCGCGCACATACTCCACGAGTGGAAGGCTAGATTGGAAAGCGTTAGGAGTCCTCGGAGAGGAACGACCCAAGACCGAAATCCACGATGACATGACATACGAGTTCTCCGCGTCCAGTTGTCGGATCAAGAGCTGCCTCGACGTGACGTCAGCCCAGTCGGGTTGCCTGTGGAGCCAACGCATCCACCGCTCAAAATGGAGGCGATGCGCAGCCAGGGTGTCGTCGTCTAGGCGTCGAAGCCAGAACCGCACCGGATCGTCAGGAAGCTTGGCCGCGAGAACTCTCGGAATCTAGGGCGAACGAACTTCCGCAATCATAGTTCCAACGACGGTCTTCCGGGCTCTGAGAATACCCTTTGCCGCGTTCACTCTCATTTGACACGCACGTACGCATCGGGGTTATGCGCAGTACGGCTTAGGGCGTTTCTCGTACTACCCCCAAGAGCCCTCTGACGTGTGCGCTATTCATGGTTGAAAGATTCAGATTTGGCCCCCGGACCACGAGACCGCCGCCTTGTTGTGAACACATTCGTCTGACGCGCTGTGAGGCTCTGATCTCCGCAAAATCGCGCTTGGAACGGTGATGTCCCGAGCCCAGAACATTAATATACTATCATCCATGCCACCTGAAATGTTGATGGAGTCTCAGCTTGAACAGTTTGAGTGATGCATCCCGCTCTGTGCGCGTAGTAAGGCTCGGCACCGCAGGCCCCCCAATCGCGAGACACATGCAAGCAGTGGGATGTCAAGTAGTCAGGTTCAACACGAGCACGGCGGAAGTCACATGGGTGTTCGTCACAGCATGAGCAACGCACTGCCTAACATAATGTACGTGTCTTCCATACTCGCTGTCATAGTGTACAAGCTCTATACGGTCCGTACCATTACTGAGTTGGACTTTTTCGCTTTCTACGGAATCGCGGTAACCGCCTACATTCTTTCACGTTTTGCCTTGGCCGACCGCTACAAGACCGAGGTGTACGATCACGAAACGCTGCCGAATGTCAGCGTTGTTATTCCAGCCTACAATGAAGAGAAACTAATCGCACAGACCATTAGCTACCACGCAAGATCTGACTATCCGAAGGACCGCTTCGAAGTAATCGTTGTAAACGATGGTTCAAAAGACGGCACGGCCCAAGAAGTCGCCAAATCCATTTGCGAAAATCCGGGGATGTCGATCCAACTCATCAATTTGCCGGAGAATCGCGGAAAACGGCACGCGCTAGCCGCTGGGATTCGTGCGGCAAGGGGTGACGTAGTAGTAACCAATGACAGCGACAGTTTTGTTCATTCTGACGCCGTGCGAACAATTGTTCAGCCGTTTCAAGACGAGCGCGTAGGCGGAGTAACTGGCCACGCTGATGTCTACAATTGGAAGGACAACCTGCTCACCCAGGTTCAGTACATACGTTACTTTGTGGCCTTCAAGGTGTACAAGGCATCAGAGGCACTCTACAGCATGGTAATATGTCTATCAGGTTGCCTTGCCGCCTATCCCAAACCTCTGATAATGAGCTTCCTCGACGAATGGGAGAAGCAATCGTTTTGGGGCAAACCTTGCACGTACGGCGACGACCGGGGGTTAACCACGTTCATTCTTCGGAATGGATACAAAGCCCTCTACGAACCCGGCGCGAAAACTGAAACGGTCGTACCCACCACCCTAACAGGCTTCTGGAAACAGCAATTGCGCTGGAAAAAGTCGTGGCTGAGAGAAACGTATTTTGTCGGAAAATTCATGTGGAAAAGACACCCGGTCATGGCTATCAGTTTCTACTCGAACGCTTTCCTAACGGTTTTCTCTTTCGTCATCGTGATGAGAGTATTCTTTCTGCTGCCCGCACTGGAGTCTAGCCTGCCGCTTTTCTACCTAATTGGCTTGGCGCTGGTCGCTTTCGTGTACCTCGCCTACTGCAATAAGTATGGGATATACCAAGGCTGGATTTTTCCAATAGTCTGGAGTGTGCTTTACGCACTTGTATTAGTCTGGCAGATCCCGGTCGCCTTCGCCACATTGAGGGATAGCAGGTGGGGCACGCGATAAGCAAAGGCCTCGCTGCGCCTCTTCTAACGGTGCTCGCGATTATGAGCTTGGCACTAACCCAGCCGTCAGCCGCGGCTTTCGCCTCAGGCCAGCATGCCGTGGTCATTAGAATAGACGATATTCAAGACTACCAATCGATCCCAGAGTTCACAGGCCCCGAGTACAAAGTCTTGCAATATCACATCGACCGGCAGATACCAGCGCTTATGGCTATCATCATGAGTCGTTTTGGCACCGATGCTCATCTTCTACAACTAGTTAGAACTGGCTTCAGTAGTGGTATCTTCTTACTAGGCAACCATGGCTGGCATCACGACCTATTCAACAACAAGTCCGCATCTGTGCAGACCCAAGAGTTAGGCTACGCTGAAAACCGCCTCCAATCCATTTTCGGCATCCACGTTTTGACGTTCGTTCCCCCATACGGAGGTTACGATGGCAACACAATCGCCGCGATGAAGGCGAATCAAATGACACTGCTCTCCGCGACCTCGGACTACGACCAATCCATGCTACTGCAACAGGATGGAATTCTCTACTTCCCGCAAACCGTTACGACGGCCGAGGTTGATCCGGGGACGGACAGCTGGATACCTCGGTCCATCAATTCGATCGCTGGCCAGATCTCGGCTTCGTGGGAGGCCTGGGGGGTAGCCGTCGTGGTAATACACCCGAAACAGTTCGTCGATGTTAATGGCACATGGGAAGACGCCAGATGGAACATCTACACTCAGATGGTCGACTGGGTAGAGGCAAACCAGGGAACATTCCTCCTGCCAACTCCACCCAGCCCGCCCGTTAAGGCAGCCAATATCGACGCATTCCTAATCTCTGTTGGATTGTTCACCGGGATAACGTCCAGCCTCATTATCGCGTTCAACATGAGCTCCAAACGAAGCAAGCAGAAAAAGGCCGTGGACACAAGAAGATTCTGAAAATAGGCTAGAGGTGTAGGTCTATGTTGCAGGTGCAAGGTCAACTGTCTGTGTGTTGCTACATTGGCGCGGACGCTGGCCGGAGTTCTGCGGCATGCATTTGATTGGCAAATCGGCGCTCGCAGTCGGCGTTCTAATGATAGCTGTCACGATTGTAGGCTTTGGCTATCAAACACAGAAGATGGCTAGCCCCAGGTCCATAATCTATGGCACACACTTTGTCGAGGCAATGAATAACCTGTCTCGCGTGGTCCCCGACAATGCTGTCTTAGTGGTTTCTACAAATTCGCCATTTGTCACATACTTCACGGGGCATATCACGAAAGTCCCGTTTGGCGCATCTTCGCGGGAAGATCTGATCAATTACATGCAGAGTAAGGGATACCGGTTCCTCGTGGTTTTCGAAGGCAAATCCGATGTGCCTGAGCTGAAGACGCTATTCAGTTCAGGAGGCGTAAAAGCGCTCGAAGCAGCATTTGCCCGGCTCGCAGAGTATCGAACGGACTTTTACGTGATTTTCGTCTACCAATTGAAATCACTGTAGAGTGGAGTTCATGGAAGAATAGCTTCAAATTGCCGTCAATGAGGCACCGGTGGAAGGCAAACCGGCGCGCAAAAAATCGAAACAAGCTTCTCAAAACCTTTCTTCGGTGAGGCGGTTGGGATTTTTCTCGTGCCATTCATACATGGGCGATTTCTCGTAGGTTACAATGCGTGCCTCTTCGGTAGTCGTGCAGGGTGGTTTCAATTCCCTGTGCAAGAAAAGGTGCGCTCCGCGCAAGGGTCAGAGAATCTAGTACTGGTCCGCCAAGGAGGATGATTCCCCTACAGACGCAGCTGGAAGGTCACGCCGGACCGGCCGTCGAATCAGGAGTTTCACTAATGCCTGCAGGAGTTAGCATATCGCATCGGCAATCTTCTCTGCCCTCCACGGTGTCTCGTCTCCGAGTAATAATCTCGGGGCCCTACGCTAGCGCCTGGCCCATCATCTACTCACAGCCGGGTTCGTCGTTTTTACCATACTGCCAGCGGAGTGAGAGTAGGGATCTGGGTCTGTGGTTCTTAGCCGGTGCTAAGCGGGACCATTGCCACAATCAGTCTTGCTCGGGCGACAGCTTTCAGGAGAATCGTGAGTTTTGGGACGCCTAGATTCTGGTTTTGCCCAGGCGGATTACAATGGACACCTACTACGGCTATCTCGACTCTCATGCCCTTGAAGAGAGGAGGTACGCCGCGAAATCCCTGTCGAACTGGGCATCTGATCCCCTTAAGTAACAGTGACGCTTTTTGCCAAGTTACGAGGCCTGTCTGGATCCAATCCTCTTTCTACGGACATATGATACGCGAATAGCTGGAGGGGGACCACATAGACGATGGGGGAGAGGAGCGGGTGCACATTGTTCGGAATTTCCACGAAGTCATCTGAGAGTTCCTTGATCTCCTCATCTCCCTCCTCGATGACGGAGAGGATAGTGGCGCCTCGAGCCTCCATCTCCATGACGTTTCCCAAGATCATTCTCCTTGTCGAGTCCCTTGGAATCACGAAGGCGACTGGCACGCCAGGCTCGATGAGGCTGATTGGACCATGTTTACTTTCGCCCGCCGGATAAGTCACTGAAGGAACATAAGCGATCTCTAGGAGCTTCAGCCTACCCTCCATTGCGGTGGCGGAACTGATGCCCCGTCCGAGAAAGACCACCAAGCGCGCTCCGGCGAACTTCCTAGCCAAACCCTTAATCTTCCCCCCCTGTTCGGCAATCACACGCTCCACTATACTTGGCACCTGATGGAGCGCATGCTGGAAATCCCCAGCCTCCGTGTGGCCTATCTTTCCGCGCTTCACCCCCAGAGCACATGCAAGTTGTGCAAGAACAGCGAGCTGGCTGGTGAAGGTCTTCGTCGCCGCGACCCCTATCTCGGGACCGCTCTGCTGCATGATGAATGCATTCACTATCCGTGTCAGAGTAGATCCGAGGACATTTGCGAGACCCAGCAGTGTCGCTGCCCTCATCTTTGCATGCTGCACGCACTGAAGCACATCTGCTGTCTCGCCGGACTGACTCACGGCAAGCAAACACGAGTCCACGCCGACACAATCGCCGTACTGCGGGATGAATTCGTTGGCGATCGACGGTATCGTGCTTCGTCTCGCAGCGTTCGTGAACATGTAAGAGCCGGCTAGGCAGGCATGGTACGAAGTGCCAGCCGCGACCAGGTAGACCTCTCTCGCTCTGTCCATTAGGGTTGACATCATATCCACGTATGGCCGTTGGGCCCTCAGGACCTGCCTGAGGGCGTTGGGCTGTTCGTAGATTTCCTTGAGCATGAAGTGGGCACGGCCTCCTCTCTCTGCCATCTCTGGAGTCCAACTGACAGAGAACGTCCGCCGCTCCACTAAGGAGCCGCCATCCACCTTCCTGATGCGAACCTGCGCCCGGTCGACCATGGCGACCTCTCCGTTGTTGAGCTCCATGAAATTCTGCGTCCTCGCCAGAAGCGCAGTAATGTCGGACGCACAGTAGACGCCATCAGGTGCGATTCCAACAACAAGAGGGCTCTCGTTCCGCGCCAGCGCCATCCTGTTGGGCTCCTTCGCTGAGATCACTGCCAAGGCGTATGAGCCTTGGAGGCGCTTGACCGCGGCGAGAACTGCTTCCTCAAGCCCGCCCGCTTTTGCGTACTCTGTCTCGACCAAGTGGGCAATTACCTCCGTGTCAGTCTTGCTCTCGAACATGTGTCCGATGTCGACGAGCTCTTGCTTCAATTCCACGAAGTTCTCTATTATCCCGTTGTGCACCAAACAGATGGATCTAGAACAGTCGAAGTGAGGATGGGCATTCACGCGGCTAGGGTTTCCATGGGTTGCCCACCGTGTGTGCCCGATGCCGGTTGATCCCCGAAGATCATTCATGTTCAACCGGGCGTGAACTTCCGCGATCTTTCCGGCATCCTTCTTGAACTCGATTCTGCCTTCGAATACGGTCGCGATGCCAACCGAATCGTATCCTCTGTATTCGAGACGCGTCAGACCCTCATGTAGCAATGGCGCAACGGACAGATTGTCTCTTAGAACGGCTCCAATTATTCCACACAAACTTCTACACCTTTACCCGACCATACTTGAGCGCTTGACTCCCTCGGTTTCTATCCCGAGTCTACAAAGACGAGTTCCAGAATCGCATTTTCTTGGTCACGCACCGACTCATGAGTGAATTCCGTTCCAGTCATCTAACTGATAATCCGCATCCGTCATACGTAGACCAACGGTTTGGCGAGCTGCTTGGCGTACTCTCTGTCGGCTCGAATTGCTGAAAGCAGAAGATCTGTTTCGAGAGCTCTCTGTTGAGCAGCGGCGACAAGGTAGCGAATATCTTTCGGAAGGCACGTTCCACCTATTCCGTCCAAAGCTTCTGGGATGTCTACGTTCCACTTTGAATTGCACGCGTTGCGAAGCAGGTTGAAGTCTATGCCAATTCGACCGCAGATTCTGCGCAGCTCCTCCGCAAAGGCGATCTGCACATAACGGTAGGAATTCTCGGCGATCTTTGCCATTTCGGCGACTTCGATGGGTGCCACTTCAACCAACGGTATGCCTAGACGCCGGTAGAACTCGCATCCCTGAGTCATGCTTTCGGCGTTCACAGCTCCTGCTACTCGCAACTGTCGAACGCCGTGATTCCGTGGGTCTCCTTCCCAGTACCTGTGCGGAACGTGAACCAAGTTCACTTGTTCATCAAGAACCGTCTTGTGTATGTTCCGGCATGTTCCCACCGAGACGGTGCTCTCGATTGAGACCAGTTCTGGACTCCGTGCTGAGATGATCCGGCAAGCGTCATAGACGTTTGACACATCGGGAGTATCGCCCAAGAGCTTCGTCGAGACGCAGATTACGAATACCTCGATGCCGGAGGGAATTTCGCGGAGGTCGTTAGTGGCTTCGATCCAGTTCTTGGCATGAGATGCTGCTGCTGCTGCACTAATGTCATATCCGATGAGCCTGCAGCCGTGCTCTTGGAGGTACTTCGCTGTTGGTAAACCTACAACGCCGAGTCCGATGACGCAAACAGAGCAGGTCATTTCCAGAGAATCCTCCCTGAAATCTGCATGGTCGAAAGGTATATGAATGTTCCGCGTTCGATACACTGACGTCCATGGAACCCGGCATGCCTTCTTCGTCTTGCTGAACTCAAGAGTGTATGCTAGCATCAACATGGGCGCAGGTTCACAATGCTAAAGGATCACGTGCACGGATCGTGCGCCTACCGTATATGACCGGCACCTGGTCGTGCAGGACCTCGCGAGATCATTCAAAGGCTCGCGCACGGTGGCCCAGTTGATGAAACCGAAGGTCACATCAGCGTTATGATCCCGCATCCAACGTATCGGCGAATCCTTGCGTACCTTGCCGCCATCGAGTCCTCTGGAGCCAGAGGAATTGACCGCGGGTATCTTCGAAGGCTGGCTCAAGAGGCTGAACCTATGAACCCCTGAGCTGAGAGAGCCGTTGAAGCCATGCGTTGGGATAGTGCACTGCTTTCGCGCAGCTCAAATATGTGTTCTGGAACTCCCGGGTGCCGCACAGTTCAAATTGGAAAGCGAAAGATTCAGTTTCAAGGAGGTTCCGTGAGTTCCCTGTGTTGGGAAACTTGGCTGGAACGATTCACATAGAGAAACAAATCAGGGCACCTGTGGCTTTGGTATACGGGGCTTTTGGGCAGGCAAAGACGCTGAAGGCTTGGTATGACCCGCGGTGCCGCATCGAGAGGTTTGCGGTAGGAGGCAAACTCGTGGGCGACAATTACCCGAGCGCTGAGATACTCGCCTTGATACCGAACCACGCAATCGTGTACCGATACAGCGACATAGTTTCAGGGCTAGGCATCTGGAGCTTCGTGCAGAAGAGTGGGGGCAAGAACACGTTGCTAATCCTTAATCACTTCGACGCGTACGATAACGGAGAAGAGAGGGATTCGATCACGTTCTATTGGAGGGGGCTCATCGAAAACCTTGCCGCATTCTGTGAGGGTCACGAAATTCCCTTTGATCATGACTCTGGAGACTACAGGAAAGGCATGGAACCACGCGCTCGGAACGGTTAGAACAAGTCAATGAGGCGATGCAGATGGATCTAGGAGCGCTGATCAGCCAATCAGCACGAGGAATCAAGAAGAACCTAATACTCTTCGTCCCGCCGATCTTGACTCAAATTGTTGTCCCGCTCGCACTCTTCACCGTGGCCGGTCTCACGCTGTTTCCGCTTTTGGTGGCTCTTAGTCTGACTGGAGACACTTGGGGGCTCATCCAAACCATCGCGGGAGCCGCTGTTGTACTAGCGGTTGTCGGTTTTCTCGTTGACGCGTTCGTGACTGCTGGCTGGGCATACATGAACAAGCGTGTGGTCACGGATGGGCAGACAGGGTTAGCCGATCTCTGGGTTGGAGCGAAGAAGTATTTCCTGCGGATCCTCGGCGGCCAAGTGCTGATTGGACTCATAGTGGTTGCTCCGATCGCTGCTGGAGTAGCAGCCATCGCTGCGAGCATTCTGACTCTCAACGTCGGCCAGCTACCTCCTCTTGGAGAAGTAAGCCCAGCCACGATCGTCAGCCTGCTCGCGCCGATCATCCTAGGATTGTTCGGTATTTTCCTGATAGTTGGCTTGATCGAGTTGGTGCTTTACATCTTCCTCTTGCCTTGGATGCAGGCGCTCGTGATGGATGATCTTGGAATCTGGAGATCCATCAAGTCGAGTTTCACCTTTGTACGAAGAAACTTCGCGACAATGATCGGCTACGTCGTCATCTCTGCGATCGTTTGGATAGCGGCATCGTGGACGGCATCTCTTCTGTGGCCGAGCTTCTCGTACTCAGAGCTAACCCGACCGTCGGTCTACATGAACAGTGCCCGTCTGTTGGGACTACTGCTCAGCGCTTCCAACGTTGCGAGTGCTGTGATTTCTGCGATATTGTCAGCTTTCTTTACTCTGCTGCTGTTCATGATCTACGCGGACAGGACACGCGGGCCTCCAGCTTCCCCGAGCATCGAGGGCTTCACCGCTTCTTCCGAAGTTCATCAGGTTCAGCAGCCCGCGCCTCAATGCGCTCCACGTGGAATGAAATACTGTGTGAATTGCGGCGCGATGGTGATCTCGCTCGCGGTCTTCTGCCCGAACTGCGGGGCTAGGCAACCACCTCTGGCGCCGGTGTAGCCTGTTCACCACACTGGGTCAAACGAGCGCAGGGTCAAGATGTGCAGGCTAGAACTACTTCCACTTCCACCGCAATATTCAAGGGAAGGTCGCTCACGTCGACGGAAGTTCTGGCGTGGCGTCCTATCTCGCCGAAGATCTTGACTAGAACATCGGAGGCTCCGTTCATGACCTTTGCCTGGTGGGTGAAACCCGGGGCACTATTGACGTATCCGTTTACTTTGACGACGCGATCGACTCGGTCGAGGGTCCCCAGGACTGACTTCGCTGCTGCCAAGCAATTCAGCGCGGCCAGCTTCGCAGCTTCATACCCATCATTGACCGTGAGGTCCTGTCCAACCTTGCCTTTGAATGCTGGACCGTCTTGCCTCATGGACCCTTGGCCCGCGACGAAGATAAGCTGCCCTGTCTGAACGGCGGGCACGTATGAGCCGGCAGGGGTTGCAGCTTTCGGTATCGTGATTCCAATCGATTTCGCGCGTTCCTCATACGACAACGACAACATTTCTCCCGAACATTCACAGATCGACCCCTTGAGGCTACGGCCTCACTAGTAGGCTTTTGCGTGCTCGGCTGCCAGAGGCTGCCGGGCGGCCCTCAATCGCTTGGAAACTGCGACGAGCGTTTCAGCAGCTGAATGGTATCAATCGGCGTAGGGTCGACGCCTCTTGATATCGCCAGGTAGAATGATACATAGTCGCAGTAGTAGATGGTTGCAAGGATACAGGAAAGCCGCGTTCGAGAGTTCACGGATATCTGATATACTCCTTTGCCTCCGCCTTCGCGGATCAAACGCGTCAGCCGATCAAATTGATCAGCTTCGTCTTCGGTTTCGCAGCCTCTCAAGAGCACGAATGATAGAGAGTCAGCGAAGCGGCCCTCCTTAAGCATGCGCCATCCCTGAACCTCATTGTGAAGCATTTCTGGGATAACCTCAAACTTCGCGAGGACCTTCGCGTTCTCGTTGAGTTGGTTCTTGAATCTCGTGCCCGCGGCGGCTAGAGGTTGAGGCGCGTATATGAACGGAATCGTGTCTTGAAGTTGAACCGCCAACTGCTTTGCAGGGTTCTCCGACAGGGGGCTGGCAAATCCGATCCTCTTTCTGAGTTCTAGCAACTGTTCGGCAACAGTCCTCAGCTCTGCACGAACGCTTCTGTGGCTGCAGACTCCCCATCTTTCGAGTGTGACGAGGGAAGCGGACAAGAGATAGGGCAACGCCTCACGGGGTTGCAGCCCGGGCCTCACTTCCACGTAAGGAATCTTGTCCTTCCGGCAGATCTTGAGTAGCTCACCTTCTGAAGCGACGCAAGAAAGTCGACTCTTGCGTCTTCGAGCTTCTTTGAGGGCTTTCAATGTCTCGGCGGTCTGGCCGGAATAGCTGGAAACTAGGACGTACGTACTTGCAGTAATTGAACCGGGCAGCCTCGACCCTCTTATGATTTCAATTGTTGTCGGAGATTCGAAAAGCAAGGCTTTCAGTATGTCTCCCGCAATCGCGGAGCCACCCATCCCTACGAGCGCTAGATGCGCTGGAGACCGCGCAGGAGTATGCGGCAGTGTATTCGACTTCAGCGCAGCAGTGTAGGCTTGCTCGTAAGCTTCTGGAGTCTCCTCCAGAATTCGTAGCATATTCTGACGGTCGATCTTAGCCGTTGCAGCCTTGTCGTCGAGAACGCCTGATTGCATGCCCGACCCGAACCATCCTCCCGGCCTATAGCTATCAAGTCTTCCGTATTTGTGCTGTGAATTGCGCACAACATATAAGGCGGGTTCAGGTCTAGCACCACGAGTTTCGGGATACGGATGTAATAATGGGCAAGTCTTCGCGGGGCTTACTCGCCGCTCGCAAGTTGAAACGGAGACACAAACGTTTCAGATGGCACTATCCACCTTACAAACGCCGCATGCTTGGTCTTGACTACAAGGCGGATCCTCTTCAAGGAGCCCCGCAAGGCCGAGGCATAGTCCTCGAAAAAGTAGGCGTCGAATGCCGCCAGCCGAACAGCGCTGTGCGCAAGGCAGTGCGAGTTCAACTGATAAAGAACGGAAAAGTCATCACGGCGTTTCTGCCGGGCGACGGCGCTCTCAACTTCATCGACGAGCACGACGAAGTGTGGATCGAAGGCATCGGCGGAGCCGAGGGCAAGAGCATGGGGGACATCCCGGGGATCCGATTCAAAGTCTACGCGTGCAACGGAGTTTCTCTCGACGCCCTGCTGAAGGGCAAGAAGGAGAAACCCAGACGCTAGACGCAATAGTGAGCCGCGCAGTCGCAATATCGCTTTAGCGAGCTGAGACTGTCCCTTCTGAGAAACGAACTTGTTTGACGACGCCTTGGTTGATGAGCGCAGAAGCATTCTCAGCTGGCAGAGTCGCGATGTCTTCTGACTTGAATGGGCCGTAAGTTTTCAAGTCGACGCCGATGATGGCCGGGAAGTCTGAGAGGAAACGCACGACCTCCAACCTCGTCTCGGCTGGTTTCTTCGGAGTCTCTTCGAATGCGGGGGTCACGTGTGCCAATTCATCGATGAAGCGGTAGTGGTCCCCTACATGTGACGTAATCCGTTTTGCGAACTCTGCCTCTTCCTCTGTGAGAGATTCAATTGCGACATCCTGTCGTAACACGGCTGCGTCGACAATCTTCTTCATACGTGTCTCGGCGACCTCAGTGCTCAACCGCCGCAGTATCTTGAATTCCTTCTCGGAGATCGCGGCCTGAGTTCTGTCTTGGCCGGTTGCAGTCGAAGAGGCTTTGGAATCGCTCAACAGCCTGCTGACTTCAGAGTAGAAGGATGAGGGTAGCTTCTGGAGCGTCTTGTCGCTCTTCTCGGCCTTCCAGATTCGGTAGAGGT
>Ga0315312_1001108_pt1 | contig 22979 bp, 16 predicted proteins | sample TDP7_MG_FD_203629 | JGI IMG/M metagenome (GOLD analysis project Ga0315312, IMG submission 203629) | Freshwater sediment microbial communities from Lake Towuti, South Sulawesi, Indonesia - TDP7 | ecosystem: Environmental > Aquatic > Freshwater > Lake > Sediment | place: Indonesia: South Sulawesi... | reverse complement strand
AACCGTGTTTGAGATACCCGGATTCTTCGCAGTCATGCTTGCACTTGGCCTCTGCAGCTCTGGATATCAGTCGCAAATCTTTCGAGGAGCCTTAGAATCCGTTGGCAGCGGTCAGATGGACGCGGCTAGGTCAATGGGAATGAGCAGGCTGCAGGCCATCAGGTTAATTATTGTGCCTCAGGCCTTGAGGTTTGCTCTGCCAAGCTGGGCAAACGAACTTGCCACCATGATCAAAGACACATCTCTTGCATTCGTCGTGGGAGTTGCTGAGCTCATGAGAAGAACAGACTATGTTCGAGCTGCCACATTCGACCCGGTTGTTCCGTTCCTTGTTGTGGCAGGCATCTACTTCATCATAGTGTTTCCGATAACAAGGATAGCGGGCACTTGGGGGCAGGAGAAGAAGCGATTGGTGACCGGTGCTTGACAAGGGTTGTGTCCGTTAGGGACGTATGGAAGTCCTACGGAAATGTCGAGGTAGTAAGGGGAGTCTCGTTTGATGTTGAGGAAGGAACGACCACAGTAGTCTTTGGCCCTAGTGGGGCAGGAAAAAGCACGCTCCTGAGATGCATAAATATGCTTCATCCCCCAGACCGGGGAACGGTCTTCCTCCGCGACATTGACTTGATGCAGGCCGGCGGAAAAATGAACTACTATAGATCAAAGTTTGGGATGGTCTTCCAACATTTCAACCTCTTCAGCCACATGACAGTTCTTGACAACGTGATGATCGGGCCTAAGGTTGTGAAGAAGATTCCACAAGATCAGGCAAAAGCAATCGCATTGGAGGCGCTTGAGAAAGTCCGGATGAAAGACTGGTGCAACCACTACCCAAGCCAGCTCTCTGGAGGACAGAAACAGAGAGCAGGAATCGCCAGAGCGCTGGCGATGGATCCTGAAGTCATACTCTTTGATGAGCCGACTTCGGCTCTCGACCCTGAGCTTATCGGGGAGGTTCTGCAGACGATGCTTGACTTGGCCAAGGAGAAGAAGACCATGATCTGTGTTACTCATGAAATGGGCTTCGCCAAAGCCGTAGCTTCCGATATGATCTTCATGGATGAGGGTGTGGTAGTTGAGACTGGTTCTCCAGAGCACTTCTTTGCGAACCCAACGAATGAGAGGACAAAGAGATTCCTAAGCCGGCTGACTGAACTCTACGGGAGGCATGAAGGCGAAAGGAGAACAGCTGCTGATAGAGAATGATTGACTACTTGGGCGATCTATTCGAAGGGTTGCTAGTCACATTTCAGTTGAGCTTCACGGCACTTGGCATCGGATTGATCTTGGGCCTAGCTGCCGCCTTGGCAAGAAAGTATGGTCATGAGCCATTATCACTCTTGGCAAACGCATACATAGAGCTCATACGGGGAACACCTCTAACCGTTCAGCTATTCATCATATACTTCGGGCTTCCATCGCTGGGGGTTCTCTTCTCGCCGACATTATCAGCCATAGTAGCACTAGGGATCAACAGCGGAGCGTATCAGGCTGAGTATTTCCGAGGAGCGATAGAATCCATAGGAGGCGGACAGATGGAAGCCGCCCTCTCGCTGGGCATGAGTAGGCTTCAGGCCGTTCTTCGCGTCATTCTGCCTCAAGCATTTCGGTTGGCTCTGCCCAGCTGGTCGAATGAAGCGGCATACCTGCCGAAGTACAGCTCCGTCGCCTTCTTGGTCACTGTTCCGGAGCTTTTGGCCAGGTCGAAGATGGTGATTTCTCGAAACCTCAAACCTCTTGAGGTCTATCTCGTCGTCGGACTCATTTATCTCGCAACGATCGCGACCATTTCCAAGATCCTAGACATGGTGTACGAAAGGTACAAGATTACGGTCGAATAGCAGAGGAGCTAAGCCACGTTCTGACAAATCGAAATGCGACCTAAACTTTCAAGAACTGCGACAGCGTCTTCACTGAAGTGGCACTCGAGAGATACAGAAGATGAAGTTCTCAAGTCGAACGGTGTCTACAGAGAAGTTGTCATACCTCGAAGTTGCGAAGATGGCGAAGACTGTTTCAGATGCCATCTATCTCAACATAGGTGAGCCTGATTTCCCGACTCCTGCGCACATTGTTGAGGCTGCTAAGCAGGCGATGGATAGGGGAGACACTCACTACACTCCTGACGAGGGACTCCTAGAACTTCGAGAGGCCATTGCAGAGAGGGAGTCCGAGAAGCTTGGCCTCAATTTGAGTGAGGAGAATGTTGTCGTAACAGCTGGCGGCACAGGAGGCACGTATGCTGCATTGATGGCTTCCGTTGATCCTGGTGACGAGGTCATAGTGCCCAGCCCCTACTACAGTGGCTATTACTACGCAGTGCAAATGACAGGTGGAACCCTCGTCGGCGTCAGGCAAGTAGAGGAAAGAGGATTCCAGATAGACGCCCATGAGCTTGAGCAGAAAGTTACGCCTAGAACGAAGGCGATGATCATCGTGTCGCCTAACAATCCTACAGGAGTCGTATTGACTGATGATACTTTGAAGCTAATGGCTGAGATAGCCTGCAAGAACGATTTGCTGGTCATATCAGATGAGGTGTACGATCAATTCGTCTTCAACGGGAAATTTCGAAGCATTGCGACTCTTCCGGGAATGAGTGAAAGAACAGTCGTGGTCAACAGTCTCTCCAAGACTTATGCGATGACAGGGTGGCGAATAGGTTACGTTGTTGGGCCGAAGGCGATCATGAGCCAGATCGCCAAGGCGTCGCATTCAACCATGGTCTGCGTTAACTCAATCGCCCAGTACGCAGCTCTAGCGGCGTTGAGGGGATCGCAAGAGCCCGCAAGGAGGATGCTTGAGACCTACAGGATTCGAAGAAGGCTACTTGTAGACGCATTGAAGAGCATACCTCAATTCAGTCTAGTGGAACCTCAGGGCGCCTTCTTCGCGTTCCCTAACATATCATCGACGGGGATGACATCAATGGATATGTTCAAGTATCTTCTGAGGGAGGCGAAGGTGGTTGTGCTTCCAGGCTATCCTTTTTTCGGTCCGGAAGGAGAGAACCATATTCGCCTTTCCTATGCGACATCGACGGATAAGCTACGAGAGGCCATCATAAGAATCACAGAGGCCATGAGCAAGCTTGAGCCGCCAAGCCGAGTTCTCCGGAGGGAAGAGGCATGAAGGTTTCGATACCGTACGGCAATGATAAGGCTGAATTCGAAGTCCCTGAATCGAACCTTATGGGAGTGTTTCTCCCTAAGATCACTCCAGGCGTTAGTGATGAGTTGAAGGCTGTCCGTGACTCGTTACTGAACCCCACAGGTAGCAGACCCCTATCAGAGATCGCAAAGGGAAAGAGTCGTGTTGCGATCATCGCCAGCGACGTAACTAGGCCCACCAAGGATCACGTGATAGTTCCGGCGATTTTGGACGTTCTGACTCGATCTGGAGTCAGAGAACAAGGAGTCAAGGTGATTATCGGTCGCGGGCAGCATAGAGAGATGACTGAACAAGAGGTTGAGCGGAAGCTGGGCAAAGAGATTCTCGACCGAGTTACGGTGGTCCAGCACAGCCCTGACAGGAATCTCATTGATCTGGGGACTACGTCGAGGGGCAATAGAATCCTAGTCAATAGTGATGTCGTCAAAGCAGATCTCAAGATCAGCACTGGCAATATCGTGCCCCATAGGTATGCTGGCTTCGGAGGCGGAGGCAAGAGTATTCTCCCCTCAGTATCCGGCAGAGAGACTATCTATCGCAATCACCTCTACATCACCGAAGGAAAGTCTGGGCCCGGGATACTGGAGGGTAACCCGATACGAATGGAGATGGATGAGGTGGCTAAGGTCGTAGGCCTTGACTTCATTGTGAACACGGTGATGAATTCTGAGGGACGCATCGTCAAGGTTTTCGCAGGGAACTTCCTCTCAGCGCATAGGGAAGGCGTGAAGTTCGCAAGAGACCTATTGGGCGTTCGCTTACCTTCAAAGGCTGAAGTAGTCGTCTCAAGTGGTTCGCCAATGGATATCAACTTCTATCAGGCTTCCAAAGCTCTTGAGATGGGAGACTCGGTGGTAGCAGACGGCGGAACATTCATTCTCGCTTCTCCCTGCTATGACGGGATAGGTGAGGAAGATCTCTATACACTTCTGACGCTCAAATCGTCCAAGGAGATTCTCAACCAAATGAGAGAACCAGGGCCTGACACAAACTTGGTTTCGGCGGTAATAGCATACTTGATGGCTCGGACGAGAGAGCGGATTGAGATCGTTTGGGTTTCAGACGGTTTGAGGCAGGGACAAGTCGAGGCCATGGGCTTCAAGAAGGCTGAGTCTGTTCAAGAAGCCCTCAACGAATCGATCGCGAAAAGCAGGAGGGACTCTAAGGTCGCAGTGTTTCCCAGAGGCCCCATAACTCTTCCTTTTCTCTGAGAGATCGGTCAGAAAGGCTCTCTTCAGAAATTCTCGAAGTTCATTGACTAGTTTTGAGCGCCACTTCCTTTCTTAGTGCTGCTTTCTGTAGTGAGTACAAATCTTTTTAGGAGTGAGAGGATTCCTCGATAATGTGTGGGCCGGTAGCTCAGCTTGGCTATCTCAAGAGTTGAAGGCCAACGAGCATCCGGCTGATAAGCGGACATCAGAAACCGGAAGGTCATGGGTTCAAATCCCACCCGGCCCACCAACTTTCGGATTCGACGGCCGCCGCTTATCGATGGCAAGCATCGCTACCAACGCTATCAAGAGACATGCTGCAGCGAACATCACTCCAGCCGCGAACCAGTCGAGCTCGATTTCAATCTGCTCCTTCCATTCAGCAATGATCATCTTGGGACCGTCGACCACCATTGTCATTGACTCTTTCGCGGGGATGGTGGTGTTGAATTCGTGTGACTGCACCACCCATCTGTTGAAGATGTATCTTGATGTCTTCTTGTAGAGCAGCATCCATGGGCTGGACTCACCAAGCACGATACGTTCAACGGAGATTGTGAATGAGCTTCCTGCAGTACTCTCGAACAGCGTTGCTGCTTCCTCAGGAACAAGCATTCTTGGAGTACCGTCGATTTTCACCTCTGTAGCGATTGAGGAAGGTATCCCTGCCAAGAGGAGTTTGACTGGGTATCTAGCACCTGAGGTTACGACCGCCTTCTTCGCGTCAAGCTTTCCGAATCCCCACTTATGGGACCTATTCTGATCGATTTGACCTGTACGAGAATCCTGCTTAGCCGTCATTTTCAGGATCTCTCTGATAATCGAAGGAGATGCGTCTGGGCTAGATTGCATGATCAATGCTATGGCTCCGGCGGTGTGTGGTGCTGCCATACTTGTGCCTTGCTTGATCGAATATGCATCGTCAGGGTCTCTCCATGAACTGGAGGAGTCTACGGATCTAGCTGAGATTATGCCTTTCCCTGGAGCCGTAATCTCTGGTTTCAGCCTACCGTCTCTCGTGGGCCCCCAAGAACTGAAAGCTGCAATCTCTCCTACGTTTTCTCCAGTTGCATACCCTTGTTCGGTTCCATTCCCAGCTGTCCACCTCATACGAGTCACATATGCTCCAACAGTGATTACGGTTCTTGCAGTTCCAGGCACACCAACAGTTTTTTGCCTAGTGATCTCGTATCCGACACCAGCAAGAAGCTGCCCTTTCGTGCTCAACCAAGCATCCCACTCTCCTTCATCGCTTACAGATCTTCCGCTTACCGTGACGGACCAGCTGTCACTTGTCAGATTTGTTGAGGACGCAACCCTTAGCTTCAACGCCTTTCCTTTCTCTGATGCATCGCGACCAAGATGGACTGTGCCGCTTGGGGTCAGGGCACCCTCAGTGGGCGTAGAAGCGTTGACAACCTGTCCGTCCGGAGTCTTCACGGATATGTCCATGACATTGGAGATCGAGTACCATACCTCAAGATATATCTCGTCTTCATCCGTTGTCGGCTGAACTGTGAGAGTGACGGATTCTCCTTCCTTGAGCTTTCCTTCAGCATGTGTTCTCTTGTCGCCCTCGTTTCCAGCTGAGACCACCACAACCAGTCCTTCCGCGACGAAGTGGTCGAGCGCCTTCTCGATCGAGGAGGAGCCATCGTGTCCTCCAGCATTGCTTCCTAAGCTAAGGTTTACAACTGCCCTCTTACCGAGGGCTTTGGCCTTTTGCCAAATGTAGTTGACTCCGTCAATCACCTCCGCCCATCTAAACCGCCAACCTTTTCTCGTAAGCACACCGCTCTTGACAACGACCAAGGACGAGCCCGGAGCAACACCGACATATTTTCCTCTCGACCTCCCTGTTCCCGAAGCTATCCCCGCTACGTGAGTTCCATGCCCAATTTGATCCTTCGAGTCGCAAACGCCCGCGTCTATTTGCACTCTTGTCCATTCAGTTCCATAGGAGTATCCTGCTGGATGGATTCCGTTAGTTGTTTGATCCCAAAGGTACTGAATCTTCGACGACCCATTTTCAAACTTGAAATCAGGATGCTTCCAGTCAATACCTGTGTCCACGATGCCGATTACTATTCCTGTGCCATTCAAGTGCTGTCCTCCAGGTTCAGTGATCCTCTGCCATAGCTCACTTGCCCCAATCTCTGGAACACTCAAGTCCAAGGCTGGCGCTGCAGAGCCCACTTCTATGCGGGATACATAGTTGAACCGGGATGCCTGCCAAGTACGCGCCGGGAAAAACCGCACAGTCGCTATGTTGCCTATTACGGTGCCCAGCTTTCCGACGGCGCCTATCTGTTCTATCTGGCCTTGAGTGAAGCTTGAGAAGCCTACCATGACCACTGGGATATCTTCGCTATCCATGTTTGAAACGTGATCAGATTGAGAAAGCAGATCCTGATCAATCCAAATAACCCCGCTATTTGAGATACTCTTGACTGGCGAGAGAACTGTGATCGCAATCACAAGTATGAGAATCGCTGTGCCTACCATTCGAAATGTTGTTCGGCCCACATCAGCCACCAGGAGCAACCGTGTCTCGATTCTGGTCTGATTTGTATCGGGCTCATTTTTCTGTTTCGGATTGAGCCATATCGTTCTTGTAGAATCACAAAAAGCCTCTGTCATCCTACCGTTCTCGGTTCTGTAGTCGGCCAGCGGAAGTTTTCCTCTTTTCAATCGGTAGCAGTGGCACTTGATGTGTCCTTGATGAGGTCAAAGTGGCTCCTGACAACCAATGGTGAGAGGGCTTTTTGGACAGTCGAAGGTCTTGCCACTTTTCGTTAGAGAGAAATACCGGATCGGGCTGCAGCTTCCCTCACCAGCCGCGAGTAGTCAGTCTTGAGGTGGGCTGTGGAGTTCAGTGTGGATATCCTTGGGATACCCTCCGAGAGTTCGATCATGTTGAGGCAGGCAACATCCTGCCTGAGCCGCCAGAAGGCTTCAGACTTGGCTCGAAGAAGCGAGAGAAGGAGCGCTCTATTGACACCTCCATGTCCGACGACAGTCACGACCTTTCCATCGTTCTCCTCGATGATGCGTTGAAAGCTACGCGCGACTCTAGCTTGAACATCGCTGAGACGTTCGGCTTTTGGCACGTCCACTTGGTCTGGGTCCATAAGCCATCTTTCATACTGGTCAGGGAACTGTTTCCTTAACGCGCTGTGGGTCTTTCCCTCCCACTCACCGAAGTTTATCTCAACGAATCCTTCATCTACGATTGGCCTAGTCTTGTGAGGCTTGGCTAGAATCTCAGCTGTCTCTCTAGCCCTCACAAGAGGGCTGCAGTATATTGAGGATAGAGGAATCGATGCCAAGGCAGCCGATAGCGCTCTGGCCTGTTCTCGACCGGTGTCGGACAGTGCTACGTCGGTTCTGCCTTGGATAAGCCTCATCTCATTCCACAGGGTTTCGCCGTGTCTGGCCAATAGCACTAGAGCGTTCAAATGCCTCTCCATGTCTACGCCTCCTAGTCGGACATACGTAACGTGTCGAGCCTAGGTCCGCGCATTATTCTCGCAGTCCTATCCTGCACAGAGTATTATTATGCGTGATTCCTTCCTGTCTAGCAAAAGATAGGAGATGGCAGGGGTGGAACCTATCATACAAACGCACGGGTTAACGAAGCGTTTCGGTGACCTCACAGCCGTGGACCACATAGATCTTTCTGTCATGAAGGGGGAGATCTTCGGCTTCTTGGGGCCTAATGGTGCTGGCAAGACCACAGCTATGCGAATGCTCTCTACGCTGTCGAAGCCGACTGAAGGAACGGCTGTCGTCGGGGGCTACGACATTGTCACTCAGGCAGAACAGGTTCGCCAGATCATCGGTATGGTGGCTGAGAAGCTGATTCTGTATCCTCGGCTCAGCGGTGTTGAGAACCTCGAGTTCTTCGGCCGACTGTACGGCATGAAAGGAGACATCCTCAACTCCAGAGTGGATGAACTTCTGAAGATGGTTCGTCTGGAGAGGTTCAAGGACTTGCCTGTGGGAGGCTACTCAAGCGGTATGAGGCAAAGACTGAACATCGTCCGTGGTGTGATCCACGATCCTGAGATCGTCTTTATGGATGAGCCGACCGTGCTTCTTGATCCTCAGAGCACTAGCTTCGTTCGAGACCTCATAAGGGATCTCAATGAGGAAGGAAAGACCGTAGTTCTCACGACGCATATCATGGATGAAGCTGACAGACTGTCCGATACGATCGGGATAATAGACCATGGCAAGATCATCGCCGTTGACAGTCCTGGAACCCTGAAAGAAAAGTATCGCTGCGAGACCTTGGAAAACGTTTTCCTGGAGCTTACTGGAAGAGCGCTTAGGGACTCAGCGACACCCCTTGTGCCGATGAGAAGGGTCATGGGGAGATCCTAGAATGACGAATAGCTTGAAAGAGGATCTCCGTATCACCGTTCGCATAGCACATAAGGACTTACTGGACTTCTGGAAGGCGAAGATGCTCGTTGTCACCTTCACCATAATGCCACTCATGTGGATGACCATGTTTGGATTCATGTATCCTCAGACAGGCTCAAGCAACCCATACTCCGGCAAGATTTCGACTCCTTACAGGAACATCCCGATAGCTCTTGTCAGTGAAGATGGTGGGAGACTCGCTCTACAAGTCGCATCCCAGTTCAAGGAGATAGCCTCGTCAACAGGATTGTTCAGTGTTCGAGACTTCTCGAATTTCGACTCAGCGAGGAAGAAGATTGTTTCGGGCGATGTGAAAGGAGTAGTAGTCATACCGGCTGGGTTCTCAGACGCGTTGACATCAAATCGCAGCGCGACTATAACCATAATTGTAGACGACGCGAATCCGCAACTTGCCAGTCTCACTTATCAGGAGGCGACCATGGTTCTCAGGATGATCTCGGATGGAATACGCGGTGCAACCATCGCCCGATTGAGCAACACTGTAGATCCTTTGTTTGTTTCTGATCCTTTGAGTGTCGAGCGGAAGCTTTTGATCGGCACAACGAACACGTTTCAGTTTCTGGCGCCTGGATTCATGGCGCTGGTCTTGATAAATGGGGCGCTGGCAGGTCTAGCGGTGACAGTCACAAGAGAGAAAGAGCAAGGAACGATGGACGGCATATTGATTGCCCCCATTTCCAGGACTTCGATTGTGATCGGCAAGGTGATCGCGCAGACTGTCAGAGGAACAATGCAGGCGCTCATGATCCTTGTGATCTCGATGGTATTCTTCGGTGTAAGAATCTACGGGAGCCCCCCTCTGATGCTGTTGGTGATGTTCTTGGGAGTGGCAAGCTTCTCAGGTGTCGGGATAATAGCGACCTCGATGGCGCAAGAGCAAGAAACAGCGATGATGCTCATGATGATGCTAAACATTCCCATGACCTTTCTGTCCGGGATAGTTGTTCCGATGGAACAGATGCCTGATTGGCTGCAGACAATTGGCAAGATATTACCGCTGTACTATGCGGCAGATGGCCTCAGGAAGGTCATAGCTCTAGGCGCAGACTTCGCAATGATATCATGGGATGTCGCGATCCTCTCGATGTATGCACTTGTGACTTTGAGCCTTGCGATTCCGATCTTTCGCAGGGTCATGTCAAGGTGAGTACTCAGAAAGACATAAGAGAAATGGCAGAGGACTGATCGAGGCGGCGATCCGAGTAGGAGTTGAAAAACGAAGGTGAACCGGCAATCTATCTGTCTGGTGCTTCTCGTACTGGTCCTAGCGGCGCGTCCGGCAATCCAAGTAGCGTTCTCCATTGGAAGGGCGCAGGTAGTTGTGTCCTCTGTTTACTGGGGAACGGCTCCGTCGGCCATCATTAACGCGCGTCCTGGCGATGTCAATGTTCCGCTCTCCATCATACTCACCAACGTGGGTGATGATGTTGCCAGAGCGGTGTCCGCTAGACTTGACTTGACACCCCCCTTCCTGTTCGAATACTACCAAGATGGGAAAAAGCGATCCTCCTCGTTTGTGTCTCAAAGTGCAGGAGATATCACTGCAGGTTCCAGTCGAACTCTATTCTTCACGCTGAGCATAACGCCTGACGCAGCCGAAGGCATGTACCGACTACCGCTACTCATCGAATACAGTAGCGCCAGAGAGCTTCAGCAGATAACCTCAACGCAGAACGTTGACGTGCCAGTTTGGAGGGGAAGTCTACATATTCAGCGAATAGTGACTGTTCCTGACAAGATCTACCCAGGAACCATAGGAGCACTTCTAAAAGTTTGGATCGTCAATACGGGGCAGGGTGCAGAAAGGGATGTAGGGGTTACGCTCAATCTGAAGGACCCCTTCAAACATTCTTCAAGCAGTTCGAACCGTGTCTTCCTCGGAATCGTCCAACCTTACCAAGCTAGCTTGGCGGAGTTCCGTATAGACGTAGACGACAAAGCCAAGCCGGGAGATCATTCCGTGCCGCTACTCTCAGCTATCGGAAAGGCGACGCCAGCACTATTGGGTCCGGTCTTCCTGTACGTGAACGAGAAAGCAAGGTTTGAAGTTGTCAAGATTTCACCAAGAGAAATAGGCTCCGGAGAAACGGGTGTAACTGTTACGCTTCTGGTCAAGAATGTAGCTCAGGTTACAGCCAAATCTGTTCGGATACAATTGAGGCCTGGTAACTATTTCTCCGGTGTGCTCTCAGATTTCCTAGGAACCTTGGAGCCCGGCGAAGAGAAGACTGCGTTCTTCACTGTGGATGTGGATGCAAAGGCGCCTACAATCGACTACAAGATTGATCTTAGATTGGAGTGGACCCAAGATGAAAACTCGCTCTCTGACACAATTCCAGCAGTTTTCAAGCTGAGCTGGAAGCCGCCAATACTCCAGTTCGCAGCACCGCTTGCAGTGTTAGCTCTGTTAATAGTCGCGTTTGCGTTTCGCCGCCTAAAGAGAGCTAAGAAGCCCATCACACGCCCATAGCACTCGCCCTAGAAGTTGCAGGGACATGGCTGGTGGCGAGCATCCTCATGCGAAGAATACTACTCTGTCTGATTGTCCTATGTATTGCGTCGCCACTACCTCAGATCCATAGAGTGCACGGCCACACAGTCCTCGGAAGACTCGACGGGTCCCTACCGTACTTCAGAAAAGATGATCACCAGTCGAATCCCAAGAATACTTTCGGTGTAGGCCACGTACCTGGTCCCCTCGCACATGTCTGGCCTGGAAGCGGCTTGAACATGTATACGGGGAACATAGCCAAGCCTCCGGGCTACCAATCCCCTTTCCAAGATTATGAACGTCCCTTCCAAGTCGCCGGTTCCATGTACTCGCCCGAAGGTGCGATACTGGCGTCCACAGCGGATCAAGATGTCATTGGGGACATCGTCATCGGGCTGAACTTCTCGAAACCAGACGCGTTTCCCAACGCGATCTTCAGGTATGGGTCAGTGACGATATACATTCCGGCTCCATTGAAGAACAAGGCCGGATTGTTAGAGCAGGACGGCTTTGAACCTGTCGGAGTGAATTGGGAGCTGGGGGAAACGACAAACATAGTCACAACCATCACTGACAACTATGGAAACATCTTTGCAACAAAAGCTGGTCCTCTTGACCCATTCGGCCCCAACTGGTGGATGATACGTGTCGTCGCAACCGGGCCGGGAATAAGATTCGCGCAAGGACATGATTATTGGTACTATGTTCGGATTAACCAGATGAAGGCACCTGTGGTAGCGGGGAGATACTTCTTCAAGATCTTCCTCGATGACCACTACCCGGTGAGAAGTCAGGACATCCCCGGTAGCCTCATGGATAGCACAATGCCAGCTGAGAATTGGCCGGTTATGCTCGTCAAGGGCGATGTTGATCCCGGCATTGTCCATGGAACGATTCGATACGGAGGAACCCACCGAGCACTCTATGGTGCGCCGCTCTGGCTTGCTGGAAGAGTAAGGGTGTCGGGATTAGCTATTGACTACGCAAGAGGCCGGATGCTGCGCAGGGCGTTTGAAGCACGTGGATACTTCAATGCGTCATCTAGAGGACATTATGAGGTGGAGGGAGTAGCCCCAGGTGTCTACGACATCTATGCAAATGCTGCTGGTTTCCCCGAACGGAAGGTCGCTGTGGGAGTCCGCATTGAAAGAGGACAATCTTTGGCGCTGGATCTTTACCTCAAGCCCGGAACGCAGGTCAGAGGCGAGGTATTCGCAAGGTCGTTCGGTTCGAGTTCAGGCTGGCACGGCGAATTCCCGATAGGCATCATAATCTACGACAGCGACGACTATAAGGAGAGCAGTGTAGTTGCTTTCTCTCCAATCAATCTGACGCACGCACCGTTTACATCATACGTTATCGGCAACACCATATTCGAAGGTAGCAAGCTGAAGGCGCCGAATCGTCCGAAGCTCGTTGCCTTTCCTTGGGAGGGGCCAGTAGGCTACTACTCGTACGCTACTCCCAAGGATCCATACGGGGTATTCAACGGAGTTGGACCTGCCCAAACATGGTGGGTATCCCCCCAAGGCACAGTTGACCCCGCAAGCGGCCTGGGCTCCACCGGCACGAGCTTCATCTTTCAGTTCGGAACTCAGGAATTCTACGGAACCCCTGCAAAGCTTAGCGGAATGATTCCGCAGATCTTCGCCACATGGGTAGACGGACTGCAGCCTCAAGCGTACTTCGTGAGGGCTTACGTTCATGGATATGTCCAAACCGGTTCGGACGGATTGCAGTTCAAGGATTACTCGTTCAAGACATCATCAATAGATCATGATGCTGGCGTCTTTGTTCCGATTGTGGTCTACAGATCCGGGGCAGTCGAAGTCACGGTTCATTTCCACGACTCTCCTGGAACGAGTCAGGACTCACCCATCGGGGGGCCTGACATGAGAAGACACCTGATCGCTGAGACATTTGATCATCTTGGTCAACTTTCGGCATTCAATTTCACTAGTGTGTCAAGCTCCTCATCTTCCGCAACCTTCTTGCTCGCAGGCCTGGGGATGGCAGGGGTGATCCCGCTTCCAGATCCACGAGCCGGAACGAAGTACTTCCTCCTACGATATCGGGGATTGAGGGACTATGGAATATCTCCTGGAACTCATACCATAAGGGTCTACATGAGAGGCTACATACAGTCATCCCCGCCCGGGAACAGCCTTCTAGATCTCGACGTGGCTCCCGTGAACATGGTTACCCTTTACTCGAACTCATCGATCAGCCTCCACATGTATCGAGGCGGGGGCATCAACGTGACAGTGAGGTCGGTCGATTGGCAGATCCCTAGAAGCCAGCGAAACTGGACATGGAACAACACTGAGGTCTCGACCCTGATCTACGACGTAGCCTCCAGATCCTTCATTGACGTAGTGTACTTCTGGAATCATACGGCTTCAGGCTGGAGCCTTCCAAGAACCAATTCACAGTTCAACGCGATTCCGTGGCCCGATTGGAGACTGAAGTTTGGTACGGGAGCATCATTTCTCAAGACCAACGGCTCTGTGGTCTTGGAAAGGTACGGACCAGCCTTGCGCAATCCAACATCACTGGCACCCACCCAAGATATGGCTACAAACCTGTTCGTTGACAATGTGCTTCGTATAGGCTTCCTTTTCTCCTTCAGATCCTATCGTTCAACGGACTTCCGATCTGCCGTCGCGATCTATCCCGGGATATATTCGCTGACTGCTTGGACATACGGTTACGTGCAGGACGGCGTGCATGTTTTGGGTGACCTTGGCAAGGTTTCAGTAGCAGTGTCAAGGATCGGCTCACAGGCAGACTCAAACATACAAGTCATGGCAGGGGCAACATTCAATCTGACTATAGCGTTCAGGACAGAAGGAATGTTCAAAGGTATTCCCTGCAACTCGTCAGTGCGGATAAGAATCTATGATGATTCTGATAATACCGTGGCGGCAGTATCAACTTCCTTTGACCCGGGCGTCGTGATCGCTAGCGCCGGTTTTTTCGCCGATCAGAACAAGATCATCAACGCAAGCGGACCAGTTTCAATCCCGAGCGGAACGAGGATCGTTGAGTACAGGAACCTTGCCGGCCTGTACAAGTATACGGAACTGCTCACGAGCGCTGAGATCGTCAGAAGAGCGCTCCTATTCACTCCGGATTACGGGGTTTGGGGATCGACGGGAACGCGAGGTGGGTACAGAGGCAGCTGGACCGTGAAGGTGGACTTGGTCAATTGGTATTCGCAGGGGCAGTTTTACCCGCCAGCTCTTGGACTCCTTCAAGGTGAATCTGCTTTCCTGCATCCCTACAATCATCTTGGTCCATACGAATCTAGGACCACCATAGCCATCCCGAACGCGCCGATCGGAGGGCATGCGTCCATTGTCGTTGCGCTCGATCTCAGAGCGTACATTCGCGGTGACGTATATTCGTTCAACTGGTTCGACGAAGTCAGAACTGCAAGCTGGGCTCTGATAGAGATGAGAAGAGGAAGGGAAACGTACAGAATGTACTCACTAGACGGCTTCTATGACGCCTATCTTCCTCGTGGCTCTTACGATGTCAAAGTTGCTCTCCCAGTATCGGCCGGAGGATTCACTGCGAATAGAACAATCTTCCTTTCTGACGGCGGAAGCATCCTGGGAGAGGACTTCTTCCTCGGATCACAAAATGTGGCTAGTGATCCGGGTTTGGAAGCCATGGGACAGGAACAGAATAGGAAAGAGAGGGATTGGGTGCGAAGAAGGTTATCTTACGAATGGCTACGCGAAGCGATAGCTCACGTTCACCGTGATAGTCACTTGCAGCTCGCCTGGTATGATTGACGGGGCCTCAGCCTTGAGCTCGTAGACTCTGGGTTGGGGAACATAGGCCGTTCCTATCGAGACTGAGACCTTACCTACGATCGTAAGCTTGAGTGCTGACGCCAGCGTCTGGGCTTTCACCTCGGCATCGCTGACAGCTTCTCTGAGGGCCTGTGCTGTCAGGGCATCGACCTTCTGTTTGGAGAGCCCAAAGGTCACGCTACCAACAGTGTTGGCTCCTGCCTTCACTGCGGTGTCGAGAACCACGCCGACTTCCTCGACCTTTCGCCATGTGACTCTGAGAGTATTCCTGCACTCATACCCGATTATCCTCTGCTGCTTATCGCGGTCATATATTGGCTGCAGACTGTATTGTTCGGTTTTCATATCGTCCTTGGATACTCCTATTCTCTTTAGAGCTTCAATCACGTTGTTCATCACGTCGGCGTTCTTCTGCTGAGCTTCTGTCGCTGTTGCAGATTCTGTCAGAACGGTGACGCTTACATACGCCACATCCGGAGCGGTGTACGCAGAGCCTGTGCCAGTGACAGAGATCACGTTAACTTGGGCATCCTCTCTAGCAGGAACTGTCGGCCCCGTTGTCCTTGAGAAAGCATAGTACAGCGTCGCACCGTTCAGAAACGCTAAGGCTACGATCGAGACTATGGCTATGGCATAGTGCATCTTGGTCTTCTCGCTCATAGTTTCACCTCCTTGCTGTCTTGGTGGGCTATTCACTTTGGCGAGGTAGTAAATCCTAGCTTTTCGAACAAGCTGTTCACAGAACAAAACACTTCGTCTCCTTCCAGCAGCAATAGGACTCTCGATGCAGGAGAGTGGGGTCTGATTTGGGTAAGAATCTGGTACAAATCTGAAAAACCGTTTTTACCGCGGTTGATTCATAGCAGCGGCCTTCAGAAAAAGAGAAAGCGAGTAACTTGGCTCAAGTTCCAATCATAATTCCGCTAATTGTCACAGGAATGCTATCAGCTCCTAGCTGGAGGTGAACCGGCTGAGATCACAAGACATGTTTGCACTTGCCTTTAAGGCGTTGAAGAGTCGCAGGCTTAGGAGTAGTCTCACCATCCTTGGAATAGTCATCGGAACAGCGTTGATCGTTGCGTTGATAGCGTCAACAAGTGGGTTGACAGTCAATATCAGCGCTCAAATGTCTAAGATGGGAGTCACCACCATAAGTGTGATGCCCGGCCCTAGGATCAAGATATCCGATAATGATGTCGCTGCCGTCGCGAACATTGCTGGTGTCAGTGAGGTCATTCCATACTACTCCCAAAGACTAAACATAGACTATGGAACCACGACTCTTTCAGTGACGCTCTATGGCCTTGACCAAGGCAGACTCGGATCATTGTATAAGGGGCTTGAACTGAGTGAAGGCGTCTTTGCTGACATGTACGATCCCTCCGGTGTCGTGGTGGGGTCGTCTATTCATGATCCTCCCGAGGGAACCCTTCAGGGGGTCAATGTCGATGAATTGCTACTTCTGAAGGGGGCCTCATCAGGTAGAAGCGGGAGTTCAACCTACAGCTTTCTAGTCAAGGGAGTGTTCAAGTCATTCGGACAAGCAGGTTTCACGAACATTGACGAATCCATATTCGCGACATTGATGGGGGTACGGTTGATATTCAAGCTCAGCTCCTACTCGGGCTTGTACGTGATTTCCTCCTCTCCAGAGATGGTCACCTCAGTCACAGCGAGTGTGCAGGAGTACTTTGGATCGGAGGCTAGGATAATGAACTCCAAGTCCATGCTGGAGACTGTCCAGTCAGTGACGAATCAGTTGACTGTCTTCATGGGTGGAATTGCAGCCGTTTCTCTTTTCGTGGCAGGCATCGGGATCACTAACACAATGTTTGTGTCCATTATGGAGCGGACGAGAGAGATTGGTATAATGAAAGCAATAGGTTACGGAGCTGGAGACATACTGAGGTTGTTTCTTTCTGAAGCAAGCATAAATGGAGTCATAGGGGGATTTCTTGGAACAATCGCGGGAACACTTCTCTCGTTCCTACTGTCCGGAGGACTGTCGGGCATGGGGATGATGGGTGCGCCAAGGGCGCCCGGATCTTCAACAACAGCCTCCACGGGGTTCACACCAGCCATTACCCCACAGCTTATGGCGTTCTCTCTACTCTTTCCCATTGGGATCTCGATTCTGGCTGGGCTTTACCCTGCTTGGAGAGCCTCAAGATTGAACATAGTCACAGCACTGAAGTATGAATAGGGCGAGACGCAAACCAAACTTGTTCGTCATGCTCAATTGAATCCTTTAGGCTAGGCACTGGTATCTCTTTTCTTAGGACTGTGGCCTAAGAAATCTCGATAGTTCTTTATGACAAAAGTGTTATCTGAAATTGGGATGAAGATAAGGTATGAATTTGGGGAAAGGCTTAACCTTTGGAAGGTTGCTACGTGCCTGAAAAAATGGGAGACAAGTGAAATAGTTGCCACAGGTACCGATTCTTATTCCGCTTATTGTTGCAGGGGCCTTTCTAGGAAGTGTGTGGTCAAACAAGGATCTTATGGCTGTCTGGAAGAAGGCAATCTTGGCAGCGGCAGTGTCAGGAATCCTCAATGCGGGATACGCGTGGTCTCTGGGGGCTTTGAAAATGGTCGCGCTGGCAAACAACAACGTAGCTTTCTTAGCGTCATGCGGCGTCGTGGCTTTTCTGGTAGTCGTTGCGGTCTACCTGTCAGCATTGGGGATGATGAGATATCGCCGGGGTAAGACGCTTGAACCAGAGGAATGAGTTCGCAGTCGAAGTCAGCGACCTAGTCAAAGTATACCGGACAGGCCCAGTCAGGTTCACTGCATTGGACCGCGTCTCCTTAAGAATCAAGAAGGGAGAAATAGTTTCCATAGTCGGGCCTTCGGGAAGCGGAAAGACCACACTTCTCAACCTAGTAGGTCTACTCGACAAGCCGACACGCGGAACGATATTCATAGACGGAATAGAAGCCACAAAACTTGACGAAGACAGGAAATCTATTATTCGCAACAGGAAGATAGGTTTCGTTTTCCAAGCTTACAACCTGATACACAGGTTGACCGCCATTGAGAATGTTCAGCTCCCGCTCATAGCTTCAGGGATGGCTCTTGACAAACGTCGGCGATTGGCTGAGAAAATGTTGACCTCAGTTGGATTGTCGTCAAAGTTCTTCAATCACCCGTATGAACTCAGCGCCGGTGAACAGCAGAGAGTCGCCATCTGCCGGGCCTTGGTCACCGACCCTACTCTGATTCTCGGTGACGAAATTACGGGAAACGTAGACACCAAGACATCTGCGCAGATAATGGAACTGATCAAAGAAATCAACAAGACGGCGGGACGAACCTTCGTGCTTGTCACGCATAACCCGGATCTTGCAAAGCAAGCTCACAGAATTGTGCACTTGAGAGACGGAGTGATAGAGAAGGAGGAGGTTCTGAATTGAGCAGCAGAAGCAAGATTGCAAAGACTTGGATATTTGGGCTCGTTCTCCTTCTGACCGTGACAACATGGTTATCGGTCGCACAGGGGGTTCAAACACCAATCAATGTCGTTTCAGCGGTGTGGGTGACGTCGGAAGCCGCATATGAGACTGGGCGATCGTGGACTGAGATAGACGCGGCTCCCGGTGATAAAAACATACGTCTTCGAGTTACGATCCAGAATCTGAGCAATGCGACGATCTCAGGTATAACTGCTGAACTCAAGCTGCAATATCCCTTCAAAAACGTCACAGGTGGCGATGTCAATCGAGCATACTATGCCGGCAGTATTTCGCCTGGGGGAAACGCGGCTGCAGACTTTCTTTTGAACATTGACATAAGCTCCAACCCGGGTGAGTACAAGCTAGACATGGTTGTGAACTATCTTGAGCTCGCGTCCGGAGTGGGCAAGATCTTGTACTTCTTGAAATCCATAGGAGTGACGGTTCCTGTGGTAGTAAGCGCAACGAGATACATGGTCATCTACAATACGATAGCCTCACCCTCGACCACTGTTCCAGCAGGCAATATTACGATCTCAGGAAATCTGCTGAACGTAGGAAAGATCAGTGTGTATAATACGAACGTCACAATCTTTTCTCAGGTGCTGGCCCGCCCCGCTTCGATCATAGTTGGGCAAGTCGACCCGAATGTTCCTCGACCCTTTAGCTCGGGAATACAGCTGAGGCGAGATATTTCGCCTGGAACCTATCCGATCACGGTCTCTGTTACCTACACCGACATTATGGCGACCGGCCACATCTCTCAGACAACTCTGAGATTAGTGGTTAGACCGCCGGAGACCCGGCCGCCGCCGGTCGTGCAAAAGCAAGGCGACCTGTTGACCATTCTGATTCAGATCTTGCGAGATCTTGTGAGTGTCTTGCTGGGCTTGGCAGAGATGGCCCCGATTCTTCAGTAGAGGTTGGCCGATGAGATCACAAGATACTTTCCTGCTTGCCTTCAAAGCATTGAAGGATCGGAAGCTCAGAAGTGGCCTGACGATTCTTGGAATAGTGATTGGGACTTCGATGATTGTTGCATTGATAGCTTCAACGACTGGGCTTACTGCAAACGTTACAGCTCAAATATCCAAGATGGGGGTCACCACGCTGACGATTATGCCCATGAGTGCAAGAATGCAGATCACAGACGATGACGTTGCGGCTCTTGCATCACTTGAGGGAGTCAGGGACGTTATTCCGTATTATTCTAGAAGGCTGCAGATTAACTATGGCACGACGACCATCTCAGTTCAACTCTACGGGTTAGACCACAACAAGCTTTTCGCGCTGTATGAGGGTCTGGGTCTTGATCGGGGAGGCCTCGTCGATATGTATGACCCTACGGGAGTAGTTGTGGGATCATCAATCTCAAGGCCTCCTGAAGCGGAGCTACCCCCGGTTGATGTCAACGAGTTGCTTGTGCTGGAACAAGCGAGCACAGGAAGAACTCGAGGTCCAACCTATGCGTACTTGGTTAAGGGAGTGTTGAAGCCTTTTGGTCTTGTGGGCTTCCTCAATATTGACGAAACCGGTTTCATCTCTTTGGTCGCAGCGCGGCTAGCGTTCAAATTGACATACTACTCAGGGGTGTACGTTCTTGCCAATTCGCCAGATGAAGTTACTATCGCCCAAGCGGGTGTTCAAGAATACTTTGGAACCAACGCTAGAATAATGAGCGCTCAATCCATGCTGGAGACCGTGCAATCCATAACGAATCAACTTACCTTTTTCATGGGAGGGATTGCTGCGGTTTCTCTCTTCGTTGCTGGCGTTGGAATCACAAACACCATGTTCGTATCGATTATGGAGAGAACAAGAGAGATAGGCGTATTGAAGGCTATAGGATACAGGGCTGGAAACATACTCACAATGTTTCTGGCAGAAGCAAGCATAACTGGAGTCATAGGAGGAATTCTCGGAACTATAACTGGAATGCTTCTCTCGTTCCTGCTGTCCGGGGGACTGGGAGGCATGAGGGTGGGAGCTCCGATGATGGGAGGGGGGAGAGCTTCGTCATCCATGGGATTCACACCAGTCATAACGCCTAATCTGGTCACGTTCTCGCTTCTTTTCCCCATTGGAATCTCGATTCTGGCTGGACTGTATCCTGCGTGGAGAGCATCAAGATTGAACATAGTTCTTGCGTTGAAGTATGAGTGAAACGAGCGGCAAGAAGAGATTGCAGATCGTCAACGCTGAAACAGTAGGACTCGCCGATGCGATCGAGATTGCGGAACATACAAAGAACCATCAGATTCATCTTCGTGCTGCTACTTGTGATGTCACAGCTGTTCCTGTCGCAGCCACTCGTCTTTGCAGTAATCGGGGATCTGGCATGGGTTTCCCCAGGAAAGATTCCACGTCAGTGGCCTGACAAGGAGGACGATCACTATCTAGGCAACGGTTCGTTTCAAGTAAAACTTGAGTACCCTAGATCATTCATTCTCCAAGAAACGGTGGGAGACCTTGCTTTCAAAGTATGCTTGAGCGACTCCAGGAAACGGATAGACATCTACATCCCTCCGGAGTTCGGAGTTCAGCTTAGCACTGCCTACGTCTGGACAAGCATAAACAATAGCTACTCAAACATCAAAATAACGAAACTGTCAAGTTTAGATAGCATTGCTCCTAGCTGGTACAGTGTTTCAGTGACCAATTCGGGCAACGCGACGAAGCCCCCCGGTAGCGGAACCATATGGCCCGGCAACCATACGATAAGAATATTCAACGTGACAGCACCCAGTATCGTCGGTCGGTATTTCTTCAAGGTGTCCACAGATCGAACATCCATCGATATGATGAATTTCCCTTCTGTAGTTGTGTCGGCAGACCAGAACCCAGCATACATCTCTGGAACCGTTAGATATGGTGGCCATCTGAACGCATCGTTCTACGGTCATCCGATTGCTTCACACGATTCGACTAAGCTCACATCTGGCGCGTATGCTCTCACAGGACTCCTAAGAGGAGCTGCAGGTGGAAAGGTTCAGGCGACAGGAATAACCTCCGACGGAAGAATAGTTGTAGGCCAAGCGTTCTTCAACTCCAGTAGTAGTGAATACACTCTTTACGGGCTTGCTGCGGGACACTACCGTCTAAACGCGACGGCAGCAGGCTTTGCGCCTGCAGAACTCGCCTATGAAATAGCGCTGAAGCCCGGACAGTCGATGGAGGGAGTTGACATCTTCCTTAGGCGAAGTCCGATCCTTTCCGTGGTCGCCTTGTCCAGATGGATGAAGCCTTGGGGCAAAGTAACCTACAACGAAACGTTGCAAGTGGATAGAACTATAACACTTGAAATCCTAGACATGTGGAACATCACTGTGGCGCTTCTGAATGGGACTACATTCTACGACCGGTCGACTTATGAGTTCATTTATAACGGTTCAAGGGATCTTGACGGCCACATCCCGCAGGACAATGCAGGCTTCGTCGCCGGTATAGGTCCGGGGAGGTACTACATTAGAATCTGGGTGAATGGGTACGTTCAGGTAAGCGCATTGAATGAGTGGGCGTGGACAAGCGAATGCGCGGTAGTCTTCACTCAGGATGAGCAAGGCAGGAAGATTGACATTCAGCTTGAACGAACCGGAGTGCTGAATGTGACAGTACATTTCAGGAGTTCGACCGCAGTCCAACAGAGCCCCATCCCGTTCGATGGCACCATAACAGTGAAGGCCTACGACATTAACGACATCCTTCGAGCGAGTAACTCCGCCCGAGTCTACGGGCCTGCGACCGGCCATGCGATTACGGCACATGGTGGCGCTAAAATCGATACGGCGCAGAGCAAGTTCGGTGGAGCATCAGGACTTTTTGGTGGTTCAGGCGACTATCTGAGCATACCGGACAGCGCTGATTGGTACTTTGGTAGCGGAGACTTCACAATCGACTTCTGGGTACGCTTCAATGGGCTGCCGGGCGCCGGGGTACTGGCTCCGATAGTTTCGCAAACCGTGGATGCTAATAGTAGAACATATTTATCCCTTCTCAATTCTGCTGGATTGTATTACTGGCGCTTCCATGTCTACACAGCTCCAACGCACGTCGTACTTTTCGATTCAAACGCTGTCGCAATTAACGTGGCAACATGGTATCATGTCGCTCTTGTGCGCTCGGGAAGCACCTGGTATTGGTTCCAGGATGGCACTCAAGTCGGAACTACGACAGACTCGGACGCTGTCCCCGACAGAGCCGCCTCACTTCTTGTCGGCTATGAGAATGGGGGGACATACCTGAATGGTTGGCTTGACGAGCTTCGCGTCAGCAAAGGCATCGCCCGATGGATAAGCAACTTCACGCCACCGACTGCGAGATATGTTCGTGATTCATATACGAAGCTGCTTTTGCATATGGATGGACCTGACGGAAGCCAAACCT
>Ga0315312_1001107_pt1 | contig 23010 bp, 25 predicted proteins | sample TDP7_MG_FD_203629 | JGI IMG/M metagenome (GOLD analysis project Ga0315312, IMG submission 203629) | Freshwater sediment microbial communities from Lake Towuti, South Sulawesi, Indonesia - TDP7 | ecosystem: Environmental > Aquatic > Freshwater > Lake > Sediment | place: Indonesia: South Sulawesi... | reverse complement strand
TGATATAGATTTTTAATTAAAACCTTAAAAAACCCCTATTTCAGGGGGGAGGTAAGTCCATCTTAGATAAAAGGCTGAGAATAAAAAGGAATTGAGCATTATAAGTAAAAAAATTTTGACAATACGGTAATATTTCCAAGGAGGGTAAAATGGAAGAAATCATTTACCTGGAAAGGCCGAACCTTTATAAACCGTATCTAATCATTGGATTTGAGGGATGGCCCAATGCCGCAGAAGTTTCCTCTTCTGCCCTCCAGTATCTGGTCGAAAATTTGACGGCTAAGAAGTTTGCTTCCATTCCGATAGAAAGTTTCTATCAAATGTCTTCGTCACGACCGGTTGCGATCATCAAGGAGGGAAGGCTGACAGAATTGAAATATCCGAGCAACCATTTTTACTACACAAAGAATCCGCTTTTCAATGACCTCATCCTTTTCTACGGGACCGAACCTCATCTTCGATGGACTCTCTTTGCCGATCTCGTTCTCGATCTGGCAGAGAGTTTCGGCGCCCCTCAAATTTTCACCATTGGCGGGACTTACGATTTCATCCCTCACACTTATCCTGCCATGGTGAGCGCCCTGTTCAATCATGAGGATCTGAGAGAGAAAGTGGTTCAGGCCGGCCTGGGGCTAACGGAGTATACTGGTCCTATTAGCATTCATACCTTTATTCAAGAGGCTGCAAGAAAGAGGGGGTTGAAGGTGATCAGTCTTTGGGGCCATGCTCCCCAATACCTCCAGGCGAAGAATATGAAGGTGGCCTATGCGGTCCTGAAAAGCCTTGTCGGCTTGACAAAGATGGACATCGATCTCTCCGAGTTGGAAAGGGCCAGTGATTATTTTGATCAGCAGGTCAGCCATTTAGTGGAACAGGATCCAAAACTCCAGGAGATTATCAGCAAGTTGGAGGAGGCCTACAAACGGTCTGAAAAATTTTATTCGGCAACGAAGAAGGAGGAAGCATTGAAAGAGGATAAGGTGGTCTATGTCCAGGCCTTTCTTAAAAGACAGGAGGGTGAGGAGAAAAAAGAGGGTTAATTCGATTTTAAACCTTCAAAGAATCTGCTGATGCCGTTGATGGCACTATTCGTGTGAGTTCTTTGAGATTTTTCAGTATCCGCCTCGGTTTTTTCTGTGAGAGTTCGATTTTGGAATGGAATCCCGTCTCTTCAAATCCTTGAGGATTTCGCCAAAGTCCTCAAAGAAATGGCAAGTGATATCCTCAGCGATGCAAAAGGTGTAGAGGGAGTCTTTGGCGAAGACAAAATCTGCTTCACGAGCTGCACACCTATCGGAGATGCCGTTACCAATGAAGATGATGGAATCGTATATATTTCGGTGGATTTGGACAAGTCTCTTCTTACAAGTTCCGCAGAGACCACATTCCTCGTTCGAGTAAGGGAAAGAGACGTTCGTACCATCTTCTTTCTGAAAATAGGTATGGTTTGCGTAGGAGGGGATTTCTGAGAGACGGTGAATTTCTAAAACTGTTTTGATATAGAAGTCGAGGCCATCGCTGACGATTTTGACATCGATACACTTCTGCCGGCAATATTGGTAGAATGAGGTGAAATGGGGGTCAATGTTCGAATGCTTCCTGATAAAGTCGAGGATGGTTTCCTCATCCCCTTTAAGGATTTTTGCGATTCGAGAATAAGCCTCTTTCGATCCAATTTTTCCCTCACGAAAATCGCGATCGATTGCCTTCCAATCGTCCGAGGCGAACCGAGTAACCAGGATGTAGCCCATATCCCGGAGGCTAATCGTTCCATCAAAATCGCAGAGAATTAATTTTTTCATAAAAGACTCAACAGGGTTCTAGGATTCCAGGATTCAAGGGTTCAAGTGTTTAATTCTGCTGCTTAGTCTCTTCACTTTGACCCTCGAATCCTCGACCCCTTAGACCCTTTAGTCGTCCCAGCCGATCTGTTTCTTTTTAGTCACCGGAAGTTTGAACTTCTCTTTTAAGCGTCTGGCCACGAGATCCGGAACTAATCCCTCCACTGCACCACCTAGGCTGGCCACTTCCTTGATCGTTCTTGAGGAGACGAAGAAATAGTCTTTGCTGGTCATCATGAAGAGGGTATCGAGTTGGGTGTTGAGACTCCGATTCATGGAGGCCATGTGAAATTCATACTCGAAGTCGGAAGTGGCCCGAAGTCCCCTCAGGATCACTTTGGCATTGGTCTTTGCCACATAGTTGACCAGAAGTCCCTTAAAACTGTCCACGATGACATTGGGCATGTCTTTAAAAATGGTTTTTACCATGTCAAGTCGTTCCTCAATGGTGAAAAGGGAACGCTTTTCTGCATTATTGGCGATGGCCACAATCACATTGTCGAATATCTCAAGAGCCCTTTCAACGATATCGATATGACCATAGGTGATGGGGTCGAAAGAACCTGGATAGATAGCGACTTTTCCCATATCATTCACCACTCCTTTCATCTTTTGTGGAATACAATCACTTCTCGAAAGCCGGAAAATTTTTAAGACTCCGCTCCAGTCTTGGTAACGGAATTCTCTTGACGGGGCATTAAGAAGGAGATCACCGTATCTCCAATCCCTCGTTGTCGAATCAGATTCCATCCTTCAACCGTTTCGGGGATGGGTTCCCTCCGGTCATGTTCGATGACCAAAATCGAATCCCCGTGATAAATTCTGTGTGAGCGCAGTTTCATCAAAGTTTTTTGAATCAGTCCTTTCTCATAAGGAGGATCCATTAAAATTAGGTCAAAGGACTGGCCTCTCTGGTTAAGAATCCCGATCGCTCGGTTCACATCCTTTGGAAGAATTTCGGAGCGCCCCTTCATTCCGCATTGGGAGAGATTTCTTTGAATGAGCCTGATGGCCTGCCTCCCTTTTTCAACGAAGAGAGCTTTATTGGCCCCGCGGCTCAGGGCCTCAATCCCCAGATTCCCTGTGCCGGCAAAGAGGTCCAGAACAACCTTCCCTTCGACTTCGTCTCCGAGGATATTGAAGATCGATTCTTTCACACGGTCAGAAGTTGGGCGAAGGTCGTGACTCTTTGGCGTTGCCAACCTTCTCCCCTTCGATGTTCCACTGATAATACGCATGAGATTAAATTCCAATAACCAAATCCCAAATTCCAAATAAATTCCAAGCTCCAATCCCAAATAACCAAAAAGGTTTTGTTTGAAATTTTGAATTTTGGTCATTCCTGCCTGCCGGCAGACAGGGGAATTTATTTGTGATTTGATGCTTGGAATTTGGTGCTTATTCGTAGTTCGTCTACTCTTTTTTGCATATTTCCTTGATGCGTGCCCTGCCAATAGATTCTTCTGCACTGTGGACACCGGAAGAATGCTTTCTGTTGATAGAAGATAAAGTCTGGAACCTTTCCTTCTGCTTCTTCCCTTGGGATTTCATCAATGAGGACATTACAGAGGAGGCATCTGGAAAAGAGGCTCTCCTCACGTAATGAGATGTGTCTCTTTCGAATCAGTTCCTTTAACTGAAGGAAAGGGTTATCCTCCATCACCCTAATAATATAATCCTCTGGTCGTTTAGGGAAGAGTTTGGAATTTCGGGTCAAAATCACACGGCCTTCTTGACGGGCCAATTCAATCATTTGATGCGGATCTTCTCCTCGGTAGTAAGTCGCATCGTAACCGAGCATTCTCAACCCCTTTGCCAGTTTCCCCAACATGCGATCGACGAGAAACTTCATCGCCCCAAATATAAAATAACGTGACCGTGTCTCGTGAATCGTATAATCCCTACAACCCCCCTTTGTAAAGGGGGGGAGAGAGGGGATTATAAATACTTCCCAATGATCACCTCTAAATCCTTCTTTGTCTTTTCAGGGATAAACTTCTTACCTGTGATAAGGGCATGTTTAAGAGCAGTAGCGCAAACACACTCCCTATTCTCCGGAAGCCGCCTTACTGCATTCCGGATAGCGCTTTTCGCTATTTTAGTGCTCTGTGCAAGGATTCTCAGAACCTCACCGATCGAGACATCTTCTTCTGTCTCATGCCAACAGTCATAATCCGTCGCAAAGGCAATGGTGGCGTAACAAATTTCGGCCTCCCGAGCAAGTTTTGCCTCGGGAATGTTTGTCATCCCAATGACGTCCACACCCCATGTCCGGTAGAGCCTTGATTCGGCCCTTGTTGAGAATTGAGGCCCTTCAATGCATAGGTAGGTTCCGTCCTTCTGAACGTTGGCGCCGACCTCTTTACCCGCTTGAAAAAGGATCTGACTGAGAACAGGACAAACTGGATCAGCAAAACTGACATGACCAACGATCCCATCGCCGAAAAACGTGTTCACACGTCGGGTAGTTCGATCGATGAATTGGTTGGGAATCACCATGTCGCCAGGATGAATCGATTCCTTCATGGAGCCCACTGCACTGACGCCGATGATCCATAGGACGCCCAACATTTTCATGCCATAGATATTGGCCCTGAAGTTAAGAGAAGAGGGAGAGATACGGTGGCCCCTCCCATGGCGGGGTAAAAAAGCAATCTTCACTCCTTCGAGACGACCAACGACGAAGGAATCCGAAGGGTCGCCGAAAGGGGTGGTCAAGGAGATCGTTTGAACATCTTCAAGCCCTTCCATTTCATAGAGACCCGATCCACCAATCACCCCCACCATCTTTTCAGCCATTCGCGCCCTCCTTATCTTAATCGAAATTCATGTTAACCCTGTTATTTTGAAAAATCAATGTTTGAAGGATTAGCTCCGAACTCCGTACGGGCAATTCATGCCTGCGTGCTGAAACGCCGCACTTCGGCGTGCAAGCATGAATTGCCCCTACAAACTCTTCCCTTGGAGTTGGCCGCAGGCGGCTGAGATCTCTGCTCCCTTGCCGACTCGGACAATTGCGGTCAAACCACCGTCCATGAGGACCTGTTGAAACTCTCTCACCTTCTCATCCAAAGGCCTTTTAAAAGGAATTCCAGGAGCCTCGTTTAGAGGAATGAGATTAATCTTGGAGGGAATACCTCTCAATATCTTTAATAATCTTTTTGCATCTTGGGGAGAATCGTTGATGCCTTCCAGCAGGACATATTCAAAGGTGATCCGGGTTCTCGGTCGGAGAGGGAAATTTCGACAGACTTCCAAAACTCTTTTTAGGGGATAACGACGATTGAGGGGCATGAGATAGCTTCGGGTTTCCTCATCTGAAGCATTAAGAGAGATGGCAAGGCGAAACGATATCTTCTCTTTTGATAGTTGCTCCAATTCTGGAAGCAGGCCTACAGTGGAGAGTGTGATCCTTCTTGAGGATAATTTAAAAGCATCGGAGTGTGTCATCAATTCGATGGCCTTCAATGTATTCTTATAATTGGCCAGAGGTTCCCCCATTCCCATGAGAACGACATTGGTAATGGATGTCTTGTCTGTCAGCGTCTCTCTGACAGCTAAGATTTGATTGGCAATCTCTGAGACTGTCAAATCCCTTTTCCATCCCGTTTTCCCAGTGAGGCAGAATCGGCATCCTAAGGCACATCCCACCTGAGTCGAGAGGCAGAGAGTTAGACGTTTGTTGTCAGGGATCAGGACGCTTTCGATTCTATTTCCGTCGTCGAGTTGAAAGAGGAATTTTTTTGTTCCATCTTTGGCCTGTTCCATATGCAAGGGATGAAGGGTTGCGATGAAGCTCACCTCGTTCAACTCCTGGCGGAATCCTTTGGAGAGGTTGGTCATCTCATCGATCGAGTGGGCACCTTTCTGGTAGAGCCATCTCAGAATCTGAAGGCTCCGGTAGCGTTCTTTTCCAAATGAACGGATGAAATCTTCGAGTTCAGAAGGACTTAGATTTTTGAGATCGATCTTTTGTGAAGAGCTGTTCAATAGCCGAAAATCTCCAGGGCGTTAAAGAAATATCGTATCTCAAAAACAGCCGTTTCAGGCCCGTCAGACCCGTGAACGATATTTCTTTCGATATTGGTGGCGAATTGGCGCCTCAGTGTCCCTTCTTTGGCCTGTTTGGGATCGGTGGCACCCATGAGCTCCCGTGTCTTCGAAATTGCGCCCTCGCCTTCAAGGACCATAACCACAGAAGGACCAGAGGACATGAGGGTGGTAAGACTTTCAAAGAAGGGTTTTCCTCGGTGGACCTCATAGAATCCCTCCGCCTCTTTTTTATTCATCGAGATCATCTTCAGACCAACGACTTTGAGGCCATTATCCTCAAAACGTTTAATTACTTCACCAACGAGATGCTTCGCTACCGCATCCGGTTTCACGATCGACAACGTCCTCTCCATGGTATCCTCCTTAACAAAAGTTATAAGTTCTCGATCCATCTTTCTCAAATTGAAGTTGCCAAGCTGAATCCTCCCCCAAAATAGACATTAACATAAACCATTTCCCCCTCTCCCTTCACGGGAGAGGGTAGGGGTGAGGGTGACATATCACTATTTACCCCCTCCCCTTAATCCCCTCCCGCCAGGGGAGGGGAGTTTTCGGGCTTTGTCTTTTCAATGTCTATTTTTGGATTGCCCTTTTACATTGACAAAGAATACCTATTTGTCATATAGGAAAATGACACAGTTTGCAAGGAGGAGTCAATGAGGAAGGAAGAGGTGAAGATTTACGAGATTATCATTATAGGAGGAGGGCCTGCGGGTTTAACTGCAGGTCTTTACACATCGAGGGCGAGACTCCATACACTCTTGATCCAAAACGCCCTTTTTGGAGGGCGGATGACGACCACCGAACTGATTGAAAACTACCCTGGGTTCCCGAAGGGTGTGACCGGCGATGAGTTAAGTCGTTTGATGGAGGAGCAGGCGAAGCGATTTGGTGCGGAGACGGTGAACGAGGAGGTCGTAGAGGTGACATTGGAAGGGGATTTAAAGCGTGTTCGAACCCATGAATCAAGCTACTTTTGTGAAGCCCTCATCATTTGCACAGGAACAGAATATCGGAAATTAGGGGTTCCCGGAGAAAATGAGTTTACCGGCAAAGGGGTTTCCTATTGTGCTACCTGCGATGGGGCCTTCTTCAAGGATAGCGAGATTTTTGTCGTTGGAGGAGGTGATTCCGCCCTCACAGAGGCGCTCTTTCTTACCAAGTTTGTCAAAGGGTTGACCATCGTCCATCGGAGGGATGCACTCCGGGCAACGAAAATTTACCAGGAAAGGGCCCTTGCCAATCCCAAGATCAAGTTTCTCTGGAATTCTGTAATCCATGAGATTAAAGGGGATCAGGTGGTTCGATCTGTTCTGATAAAGAATGTGAAAACAGGAGAAGTAAAGGAGTTCCCGACGGAAGGACTCTTTCTTTTCGTAGGACTGATACCCAGAACTCAATTTCTAAAAGGGCTGATCAAAATGGATGACGGGGGTTACATTATTACAGATGAGAAATGTGGAACCTCGATTCAGGGCGTCTTCGCTGCTGGGGATTGCCGAAAAAAGTTACTTCGCCAGATCGCAACCGCTGTTGGAGAAGGGGCAACGGCTGCCTTTGCCGCTGAAAAGTATTTGGAGGAAAAAGGAAAGAGATAAAGTTCCATGCACCACGTGCGGTGCATAGCAGTCCTGAACCTAACATGGTTCAGGGCAAAGTTCAAATTTCAAGGTTGAAGAACCCTAACGGTTTGCTTAAAAATATCATCTTCCTCCTCTCTATTGGATTTCTATTCACCCCTGCTTTTTCTGTCGCTCAGGAGATCAACTTAGAAGGTTGGCCCATTCCAGACCTGAGAGGGCTTATCCCTTATTCCATCACGATTCAACATGTGGATGGCGTTGAGAAGATGGTCGAGAAATTCTTTACGCCCGGCGGGGGGCATGTCGCGAGAGTGAGCGGAAATGGGAAGGTCTTTGCTTATGCTGTGGATACGGACCGGGAACCCCCGATTGACTACCTTCTGATCGACCCGGATGGCTTAGGAAAATTCACACAAAAATTTAAGTCCGAGGATCTTTACTTGACTCCCAAATGGGTTTCTCATTAGTCCTCCTTTTGTCTTCCTTTTCGATTTTCTTACCATAAAATCTCAACGGGGTACTATTGATTATGAAAGCAAATAAAATCAGTATCGTTTGTTAATTGAGAAAGTTATGTGTTAGTATGATTACAGATAAGTGCTTTTGAAGAAAGAGGAATGTGAGGTGAGGAGGTGATAAAGAGATGAGAGAGAATGTAGAAAATGCGTTGGAAAAGATTCGGCCTGCCCTCCGAGCCGATGGAGGGGATATCGAATTGATCGATGTGGTCGATGGAGTTGTGAAGGTTAGACTGACCGGTGCCTGTGGCGGCTGCCCTATGTCGCAGATGACTTTAAGGATGGGGGTGGAGAAGGTCCTGAAGCAACAGGTTCCAGAGGTGAAGAGCGTCGAGACTGTTTAAGTGCGGTGGAGGGGGCTTCCCAAATCAGCCCCCTCTCAGGGAGCCAAAGGTGAAAAGCGTTCGTCTCACACCGCATGCGATTACGATATTAGAAAAAAGGTATTTAAAGAAGGACGCCCAGGGAAAGGTGATTGAGTCCCCAGAAGAAATGTTCTGGCGTGTCGCGCAGAACGTTGCAGAGGCAGAGCGTTTCTATGGAAACCGAATCTCTCCTGAGGAACTTTCGGAAATTTTCTTTCGGATGATGGCGTCCTTAGATTTTCTTCCCAACTCACCCTGCCTGATGAATGCGGGCAGGGATCTTCAGCAACTGGCTGCCTGCTTCGTCCTTCCCGTCGAAGATTCCCTCGATTCGATCTTTGAAACTGTCAAACAAACGGCGCTCATCCATCAAAGTGGAGGGGGGACAGGCTTCTCCTTCAGCCATCTCAGGCCAAAGGACGATACTGTCCAATCCACGGGTGGAATGGCGAGTGGCCCTGTGTCTTTTATGAGGGTCTTCAATATGGCGACGGAGGTGATTAAGCAAGGGGGGACGAGAAGAGGAGCTAACATGGGGGTCTTGAGGATTGATCACCCCGACATTATGGAATTTATTACGATCAAACAACAGCCAAATGAGATGTCGAACTTTAACCTCTCCGTGGGAATTACCAAGGCCTTTATGGAAGCCCTTGAGAAAGATGATGCGTACAGTTTGATCAATCCGAGGACGAAGAAGGAAGTGAGACGTCTGAAGGCAAGAGAAGTATTCGAAGCCATCGTGAGCGCAGCCTGGGAAACTGGAGACCCGGGGGTTCTCTTTTTAGATCGGATCAACGAGGCGAATCCTACCCCCGAATTGGGTGAGATGGAGAGCACAAACCCTTGTGGCGAGGTTCCGCTCCTTCCTTATGAGCCTTGTGTCTTAGGATCGATCAACCTTTCTCAAATGGTCAAAAAGAAAGATGGAGGATGGGAGGCCGATTTTGAGAAGATGCGAAGGACGGTAAGGGATGCGGTCCACTTTTTGGACAATGTCATTGATATGAATCAATATCCTTTGCCCGAAATTGCCCAAATGGCCAAAGGGAACCGCAAGATTGGCCTTGGAGTGATGGGGTTAGCCCATTTCTTCATCCGACTGGGCATCCCCTACAATTCACAGAAGACCTTGGAAGTGGTCAAGGGGCTTATGAGTTTTATCCAATATCAGGCCCGTGAACGTTCCATCGTACTGGCAGAGGAGAGGGGAGCCTTCCCAAATTACAAGGGGTCCATCTATGATAGACCCGGAGGGATGAGATTGAGAAACGCCACGGTCACGACGATTGCTCCCACGGGAACGCTCAGTCTTTTGGCCAACTGTTCAAGTGGCATTGAGCCTCTTTTTGCTATTCAATATGCCCGGAGGGCTTTAGAGGGAATGGAGTTTCAAATTATTGACCGCCTCTTTATGGAATTGGGGGAAAGAGAAGGATTTCTAAACGCAGAGTTAATGCAGTCTATCAGCGAGGGGGCAAGCCTGCGAGACCTCCCCCAGGTTCCGCAGTATATAAAGGAACTCTTCGTCACTGCCTTTGAAATTCCGCCGGCCTGGCACATTATGGTTCAAGCTGCTTTCCAGGAATATACGGATAATGCTGTATCTAAGACGATCAACTTCCCTCGAGATGCGACGAGAGAAGAGGTAAGAGAGGCTTTCCTGTTGGCCTATCAAGAACGATGCAAAGGCATCACCATCTATCGAAGCGGAAGCAAGAGTGGTCAAGTTTTGGCCTGTGGAACCAAACAAGTTTGTTAACAGAGGATAGAGCAAAGAGTTTCTTCTCAAAATATAGTTTATGTTTTAACGCCATGCACTCTGCGCTGTGCGGTTTAGAGTTTCATTTATGTATCCCATGGTGAACCAAGAGACATGCAGGGGCTGCGGAAATTGTATAGAGATCTGCCCGAGCGAAGTTTATCAAGTCGAGTTGGATAAATCGAATCCCATCCGTCCAGAAGACTGTATTGAGTGTTGGGCCTGCGTGAACCAATGTCCGGTGGAGTCGATCCGACTCTACGAAGATTGACTTTTCCCCCGTCGACCTTTCACTAATCTTGCTTGATCCAGAAAAAGATAAAAATCTCTTGAAAAAAAAGGTTTCCTTCCCTATAATACATAATAATACATAAAAAATTGGCCTGGAGGAAGAAAATGGGAAAAATGAGCTGGCAGCGAGCATTTTGGGCAGGACTGGTCATCATTCTTTTATTCTCATGGGTTTATGGATGTAAGAATCTATGGCCATACCGAACCGTCCGTGAGCGGGAACCCGAAGTGAAACAAACCATCTCAACCACCTACCGTTTTGAAGATATCCCGCTCCCACCTGGAATGACCTTCAATCGGAGAGAATCCTTCATCTACGAAACCAGGGCGACAAAGACTGGTCTCCTCATCTACGAAGGAAGAGGGGAAATGGAAAAACTGTCCAACTTCTTTAAGCAACAGATGCCGAAGTATCAATGGCGATTGGTGAGCAATTTTGAACTCCACAATGTGATGCTTTCTTTTGTTAAAGAGGGATGGAGCAGTATCATCTACATCCTTCCCCAAGAGGGAGAGATGAAGAGGCTTGAGATCCGGGTGGGGCCGATTGAACCCAAAATCCTTCCGCCCTCGAAAGAGTAGACAAGATATACCCCCTTCCTCACTGCACTCTTTTGAGGGGAGAAGAAGATGATGGAGTCGCTCCACCTGCAATCTCCTGCAAAGGTCAACCTAAGACTGGAGATCATAAAAAAACGCGAGGATGGATACCATGAGTTGAGGACGATCCTCCAAAAGATCAGCCTTCACGATAACCTCCATTTCTCCTTAAAAAAGAGGAGAGGAATTTCCATCAAGACAGATCATCCCCACCTCCCTGTTGGAAAAAGCAATCTGGTCTACCAAGCGGTTCAGTCCATGTTGAGGAGAACAGACTATAAGGGAGGAGTCCTGATCGAAATCGAAAAGCGAATTCCCCTGGGAGCAGGACTTGGAGGAGGGAGCAGTAATGCTGCCACTGCATTGAAGGCAATGAATCAACTTCTAAAGATCAACCTTAGTAAGAAGGAGTTGATGGCCATGGGGCTGGAGATAGGGGCAGATGTTCCTTTCTTCTTTTTGGAAAGTGCTGCCGTCGCTTCTGGAATTGGAGAACGGCTAAAAAAGGTAGAACTTCCGCGTTTATGGTACGTTCTGATATATCCAAATTTTGAGGTTTCAACGCGCTGGGCTTACCAAAATTTCATATTGACAAAAAGGGAATTTCATTTTAATGTTCATAGGTTATTAAGAATTCCGAGTGAGATTTCTCGCCTCCTCTGGAACGACTTAGAGGAAGTGGTTTCAAGAGAATATCCCCAAATCAGCACGATGAAGAGGATGCTTCACTCTGCCGGGGCGTGGGGGGCATCGATGACAGGGAGTGGCCCCACGGTTTTTGGAATCTTTTCCGAGAAAGGAGGTGCATCGGAGGCTTACGAAAAGGTAAAAAGAATGGTCAGACGCAAAGGATGGATCGTTCTTATAGCAGAAAGCCTTGCCAGCGGTTAGGCGGGCATGCCTGAAAGACGAAGGATAGAGTAAAGAAGGTAAACCATGTAGCATACAGGACGCACGAAGGGGGAATTATGGAAGTGACGGAAGTGAAGGTATTTCCCGTTCAGGAAGATCGACTGAAGGCCTACGCGACGATCACCTTCGACCATTGCTTCGTGGTAAGGGATCTAAAAGTGATCAGCGGAAATAATGGGTTGTTCGTTGCGATGCCAAGCAAAAAGAGGAAGGATGGAATGTATCGGGATACAGCCCACCCCCTCAACAATGAGACCCGGCAGATGATCGAATCAAAGGTTTTAGCAGAGTATAATAAGGAGATTCAAAAAAAACTTTAAATTCGAAGCACTAAATCCCCGCCTGCCAAAGAACTTGTTCGGCGGGCAGGCGAAATTCGGATTTCGGATTTTAATGATTGGGGTGTCGTCAAGCGGTAAGACACAGGTCTTTGGAACCTGGATTCGGAGGTTCGAATCCTCCCACCCCAGCCAACATTTTAGAGAGTGGCGAGTGGAAAGTTGAAGGTGGTGAAGCTACCCGCTACCTTTCACCCTCCGCTTTCCAGTTTCGGGGATGAGGCTTTTATGGTTAGGAAAAGGTTTCGGAGTGAGGCAGGAAAAGATTACAGTTGGCTCAGAATCTTCACCGGAAATTCCAACACCGAATTGGTCCAGAAAATCTGTGAACAGTTGGGGACGCCAGTGGGAAAATCGGCGGTGAAGGATTTCAGCGACGGAGAGATCGATGTCGAGATCGATGAGAGCGTGCGCGGGATGGATGTTTTTGCCATTCAGTCGATCTGCGCTCCTTCAAACAACAATCTCATGGAGCTCCTGATCTTGATCGATGCCCTTAAAAGGGCCTCTGCCGAGAGGATTACTGCAGTTTTGCCGTACTATGGGTATGCGAGACAGGATCGTAAAGTTTCTCCTCGGGCACCTATCTCGGCCAAATTGGTGGCTGACTTGATCACCACAGCAGGGGCTTCCCGAATCCTCACCGTTGACCTTCACGCCGGTCAGATTCAGGGTTTTTTCAATATTCCCGTGGACCACCTATTTGCTGCACCCGTGCTTTTGGAATATATGAGGAACTTAAGAAATGATATTGTCATTGTCTCCCCAGATGCAGGAGGGGTGGAGAGGGCGCGGGCCTATGCGAAGCGATTAAATGCCTCTTTAGCGATTATTGATAAGCGAAGAGAATCTCCCAATGTTTCACAGGTGATGAACATTATCGGGGACGTGGAAGGATTGACGACTGTCTTGGTCGACGACATCGTGGATACAGGAGGAACGCTAGTCCGCTCGGCCTATGCCTTGGTTGAGAAAGGAGCCAAGAGGGTTTATGCTTGCTGTACCCATCCTGTCCTTTCAGGACAAGCAGTGAAGATCATTTCCCAATCTCCCATTGAAGAGATGATTGTGACGGACACGATTCCACTCGGGCAAGAGGCCAAGGCGTGTCCAAAGATTAAGGTCCTCTCGATATCGACTCTACTTGCCGAGGCCATCCGAAGAATTTATGAGGATGAATCGGTGAGTTGCTTGTTTGTTTAAGCATCAGAATCCCCCTGGATCTCAGTTTTATGGCATGGGACGAAGGGGGATTAATTTATCAAGTTTATCATAGAAGGGGTAACCCATGGAAAGACCTGTGTTGACTGCAGAGATGCGAGACGAAGTTGGAAAGGGGCAGGCACGAAAACTTAGGGCGAAGGGCCTGATCCCAGCCATCTTTTATGGCCCTCGGTCCCAATCGATCCCTTTGATGGTCGATGCCAAGGAATTCGCCAAAACCCTACAGACGGAAGCAGGGGAGAATGTCCTGGTGGACCTCCACATCCGGAAAGGGGATCAGGAAAACCGAAGGGTTGTGATGGTGAAGGACATTCAAATCGACCCTCTTCAGGGAACGACCCTTCATACCGATTTTTATGAAGTGGCCATGGACGAGATGGTCACTGTGGAAGTTCCTATTCATCTGGTGGGCAAACCGGAAGGGATTAAGATGGGAGGCATCCTTGAGCAGATCCGAAGGGTGATTCAGATTCAATGCCTTCCTGGAGATATCCCTAAGTGGGTCGACGTCAATGTCAGTTCTTTAAAGATTGGTGACTCGATTCACGTCCAAGACATCCAAGTGGAGAAGGTGAAAATCCTGGCAGAGACGAACTATACCATCGCCACCGTCGTGCCGCCTGTGGTCGAGGAGAAGAAGGTGGTGGAAGAGGTCGTTGCGGAGGCAGCAGTAGAGGCAGAGGAGAAGGAAGAGGAGGAGGAAAAATAATCGGGTGTGAAAGCCATCGTGGGACTGGGGAACCCTGGGATCCGCTATGAAAGGACCCGACACAACGTCGGGTTTCGAGCAGTGGATCGACTCGCCAAAGTAAACCGCATTCTCATCTCCAACAAACGTTTCAAATCGCTCTATGGAACAGGATGGATCGATTCCCAAAGGGTCATCCTTATCAAACCGATGACCTTTATGAATCGGAGTGGAGAAGCAGTTAAAAGAGCGGCTCAATTTTTTCAAATTGGGATAGAGGATCTCATCGTCATTCATGACGATCTGGATCTTCCATTCGGAAGGTTTCGCTTTAAGCGGAGAGGAGGCGACGGAGGTCATCAGGGGGTCCGATCGATTATCGAATCGATGGGTAAAAATACCTTTTTGAGGTTGAAGATTGGCATTGGTAGACCTCCTCAAGGGACGGACCCAGCGGAATATGTCCTGAGCCCTTTTGACCTGACCGAAGAACTCCATTTACCTGAAATTCTAAATCGAGCAGCGGAGGCTCTGACGGTAATGTTTCAGGAAGGGATACAGACGGCCATGAATCGATATCAGAGAAAAGGGAAAACAGAGGATAGCCAATCCCGGATGGGACTGTAGTTTGACCGGATTAAGAAGGAACCTTATATTTTACTCCGTTAGAAAGCCCCGCCATTCCTGCCTGTCGGCAGACAGGTATGGCGAGGATGATATAGATAGGATTTCAATTCCTTATAGAAAAGGCGGGGTTGAAGCCCCGTCTTTTCTAACGGGGTTTACTTAGAAAGGAGAGTGTCATGGATTTCGTTTGGATATCTGTCATTTGTGGGATCTTGGGATTTGGTACAGTCGTTTACTTTGTGCGCTATGTTCTAAGACAAACTCCAGGAACAGAAAGAATTAAGGAAATCACAAGCGCTATTCAGGAAGGAGCCTTGGCCTTTATTCACAGAGAATATCGGACCGAAATCATTGTGATAGTGGTCATAGCTATTGTTCTGGCCCTCATCCCCGCACTGGGCTGGAAAACGAGTATTGCTTTTATCTTTGGCGCTCTCTGTTCAATGGGTGCTGGATATGCTGGCATGAATATGGCAGTCAGGTCTAACGGTAGAACCACCGCCGCAGCAGAAAAAAGTTTAAATCAAGGACTGCGTGTTTCCTTCCGGGGTGGAGCCGTGATGGGCTTAACCGTGGTCAGCATCGGTGTCATAGGATTATCAATCCTTTATTTCGCCTGGAATAAGGACCCCAATTTCTTAGCTGTCATTCCAGCTTATGGAACCGGAGCCTCATTGGTAGCTCTCTTTGCACGGGTTGGAGGTGGCATTTTTACCAAAGGGGCTGACGCTGGCTCTGATTTAGTGGGCAAGGTAGAAGCAGGGATACCCGAAGATGACCCAAGAAATGCTGCCGTCATAGCTGACTTTGTCGGTGATAATGTGGGTGACGTATGTGGTATGGGTGCTGATCTTTTCGAGTCTTATGTTGAAACAGTCGTTGCTGCCATGACACTCTGTATTGTCGGTGTTGTTGTAGCACCGGAAGCGATAGCACCATGGGTAACGAAGTTGTTTCCCTCTCAATCTCCTGATGCTGCTCTGCAAGCTGCCTGGTGGCTACCGATGTTAATCATGGCCGGAGGCATTGTGGCCTCAATCATTGGCTGTTTTTTCGTCCGGGTAGGAGAAAAGGTTGAGATGGCTGCTCTCCTTGGGGCATTGCGTCGTGGCACCCTCAGTGCCTCCATATTGACCGCGGTATTCAGCTTTTTGGTGATTTATTTTTTGAATGCCCGGGTGGGTCTCTTTTGGGCGGTTTTTGCCGGCTTAATAGCAGGGGTGCTCATGGGAGAAAGCACCAATTACTATACTTCTTATGCCTTTAAACCAACAAGGGAAATTTCACAGGCGTCTACTATTGGTGGTGGCGCGACTATTGTCCGTGGCTTTGCTATCGGTTTAATAAGCACTTGGCCACCCGTTCTTCTTGTAGCCATAGCTACTATTTTAGCCTTCCATTTTGCAAGCTTTTATGGAGTAGCAATAGCTGCTGTCAGTATGCTATCCACTCTGGGTGTAACCTTAGCTACCGATGCCTATGGTCCTGTGGCTGATAATGCTGGTGGCATTGCCACCATGGCAGGATTACCACCGGAGGTGCGAGAAAGGACGGATGCCTTAGATTCTTTGGGCAATACTACAGCGGCTACCGGTAAGGGGTTTGCCATTGGTGCTGCTGTTTTGAATTCCCTCGGCCTAATTCTTTCTTATGCTTTAGCGGCCGGTTTAGTAACTATCACCACCGATGGGAAAATAACAGCCCCACCTGAGTTAAGCTTACTTTCGGCACCGGTTATCGTTGGTATTTTGATTGGTGCCTTAATCCCAGCCGTTTTTGTCGCCATGACCATGAAATCAGTAGGTGTGACTGCAGGACTTATTGTGGATGAAGTTCGGCGACAGTGGCGCGAAATACCAGGTCTTAGGGAAGGGAAGGCAAAAGCCCAATATGGTAAGTGTGTGGATATCTGCACGAGAGCGGCATTGAAGGAAATGCTGGTTCCATCGATCATGACCATCATTGTGCCTATTCTGGTAGGTGTGATCCTTGGCAAATACGCTCTTGGTGGCTTCCTTATCAGCGCCCTTGCCGTTGGATTTATCCTTGCCGTCACTCTAAATAATGCGGGTGGGGCCTGGGATAATGCTAAGAAATGGATTGAATCCGGTCAATTAGGAGGAAAAGGATCAGATGCCCATAAAGCTGCAGTCGTAGGAGATACGACCGGCGATCCTATGAAGGACACTGCCGGGCCATCACTTAATATCATGCTTAAGTTAATGTCAGTTATCTCGTTATTGTTAGCACCAGTGCTAACCCATTTCCCCGGCTTTTTCTAAAAGCGAATCCCCCCTTCCCTCCTTTGCTAAAGGGGGGTGTGGGGGGATTATTCTCCCTTTTCAATCTCCATGAAGATCTTTCCATGGTGAAAGATACGCACTTCTCCTGTCTCTTCAGAGACCACAATGGCAAGGGCATCGGTAAGGCTGGTAATCCCTGCTGCAGCCCGGTGACGACTTCCAAGGCCTAAAGGGATGTGAATATTCTCTCCGGATGCGTCAAGGTGGCGACCCGCGGCCAAGATGACGCCATCCTCCCTGAAGATAAAGGCCCCATCGATAGAGGAGAATTCTTTAACGGTCTCTTTTAGCCTGGGATCGAGAATGTTCCTTTCTTCTTCGGGATACCCCTGAAAAGGATTGATCACCATGGGATGTGAAAATTTTAGGACATCCTCATGCTTGCCCAAGACGAAGATGGTTCCAACGGACTTTCTTCCCTCCTTGCCTTCTGAAGAGATTTCCAGAGCGAGGCTCAAGAGGGTATCGAAGACTTCTGGCCTCACGATCTCCGAGAGGACAGGGAGATCAGAAGAGGCAATGATTTCAAACTCTTTTCCGAACTCAAGGATGAGCAGGTTATCAAGGACCTTGGATTGAGGGATACCGGAAAGACAGACCCATTTATCACCTTTTTTCACTAGACCTTTTGAAAGGGCCTGGATGATGGCCATTTTGATCTGATTGATCCTGCCCAGCGGGATGTCAGGGATCCGAAGGACTTTCTTAAAGACAGAGCTGGCTTCTTGAAAAGAGGTATGGTCTTGGATGGCAAGGATGAGATCAACCTGTTTCTCCTGACCGATTTTCGCCAATGCCTCATAATCCTCGATCATATCGGCATAGAGCAAGACCCCCTTCGAGTGGGTCTTTTTCGCGATGGCGCAGGCCGTCTCCACCATCATCCTGTTCCGCTGCTTCATCTTTCCTCCCCAAGAAATGGATCTCCACAAAAAGACTTTATTTTACCTCTATTTTATTATACAAATATAAATATAAAAATCCACAAAAAATGTTAAATTCGAAGCACGAAACTCGAATTTCGAAACAAATTTAAATATTCAAAATCCAAATGTTTCAAACAAAAATACTTAATAATATGTTTTGGTCATTCGAATTTTGAAATTGTTTCGCCTGCCTGCCGCAGGCAGGGATTTCGATATTCGAATTTCGGATTTAAAGGGAGTAGGAATGGGGTTTCGATGTGGGATCGTTGGCCTTCCAAATGTCGGAAAGTCGACGATTTTTAATGCCCTCACCGCAGCAGGGGCGGAGGTAGCAAGCTACCGCTTCTGCACGATTCAACCGAATGTCGGTGTTGTCCCTATTCCGGATAAGAGGCTGGAGAACCTTGCGAAGCTAATCCATCCCAGGAAGGTCATCCCCACCACGCTCGAGTTCTTCGATATTGCTGGATTGGTAAAAGGCGCAAGCAAGGGTGAGGGCCTGGGGAATCAGTTTCTCGATCATATTCGAAATGTGGATGCGATTGCTCACGCCGTCCGTTGCTTTGAGAACAAAAACGTAGCCCACGACTTTGGTTCCCTCGACCCAGTAAGGGATATTGAGGTGGTCAATACCGAATTAATCCTCGCAGACCTTCAGGTTTTGGAGAGGAGGATGGTGAAGGCAGAGAAGCTCCACCGGGTGGGTGGAAAAGAGGCGGCGTTGGAACTGGAGATCTCCCGAGAGGTTCGGGCCACGCTGAACCGAGGTCAGATGGCAAGGATCCTTCACCTGAGAGGGGAACAGAAAACGATCTTTTCGGATCTCCATCTCCTGACAGGAAAACCCGTTTTCTATGTAGCGAATGTGGATCAGAAAGAGCTAAGAGGCGAAGGCCCTCTTTTGAGGGCGATGTTGGATTGGGCGGAGAGAAATGGGAGCAAGGTCGTTGTCATTTGTGGCGACCTTGAGGCAGAGCTCGCGGAATTGAAAGAGGAGGAGAGGGAGGAATTCAGGAAAGAACTGGGTCTGGAGGGTTCAAGTTTGGAGCGACTTATACGAGTGGGTTATGAGATCCTCAATCTCGTCACTTTTTATACGACGGTCAGTGCTGAACTCAGGGCTTGGACCGTTTCAAAAGGGACACCAGCTCCCAAGGCTGCAGGAAAGATCCACAGCGACATGGAGAGAGGGTTTATTCGTGGTGAGGTCATTTCCTATCCTGATTTTTCAGCCTGCGGCTCCGAGCACTCAGCAAGAGAGAAGGGGCTCCTTCGGTCAGAGGGGAAGGACTACTTTATACAGGACGGGGATATTGTCCACTTCCGTTTTCATGTATAGGAGGGTTGAAGAGGTGATCTGGCGTCGGTTCCAATTCATTTTTTACATGATTCCTGTGGTCTGGTCTTTCATCAAAGATCTGATATGGGAGGATCTCTCCTTAGGAGAGATCAAAACCAATTATTTCTTTGGTAAGGCCAATGCCTATGACCAAGCCAATCTCTTGGGGAGATCGGTGAAGGTGTATAAAGAGATATTGAAGACGGATCCGAATAGCATCCCCGTTTTTTTAAACCTGGGGGGGTTATACTATCGGAGGGGAATGTTTGAGGCGGCTGTTCCCTATTACGAAAAGGTGATCCGGACAAACCCAAAACATTACCAAGGACACTACTGGTTAGCCATGTGTTACTGGAAGCTACAGCGTTATTATGCGGCCATCAACACCTTAGAGGAGGTCATTGAATTCTTGCCCACCTTTAAGGATGCTCTCAACTTGGTGGGCGAATGTTACGAGCGAATCGGAGAAGGGGCTAAGGCAGAACATTATTACCTCAAAGCCATCGGTGCAGATCCCGATGGAATCATTATCCATGGAGGTACAACACTCCCAAAACAAAAACAATCAACGATTATGAAGCATTAGCGATACTACTTTTTTGGGCATTTCCGAATGTGGTGGAATTTGTGACATGATCTTATCCAAAGTATTGACAGCCTTCGCTTTTTTACCTGGTGCAAGGTGAGCATATCTCAAAGTCATGGTCAAATCCTTATGACCTAATAGCTCTCTTACAGTATTCAAATCCTCTCCTGCCATCACAAGATTGCTGGCGAAAGTGTGTCTCAAGTCGTGAAGTCGAAAATCTTCAATTTCCGATTTCTTTAATGCATCATGAAATGACCGCTTGATTCTATCGAATCGTCTCCCATAAAAGCCACTAAAAACATAGTCGTCTTGTCTATCCATGGCCCTCAATGTGGTCTTGACGGTCTCATTCATGGGGATGTCCCGTCTTTCATGGTTCTTTGTATCCAGGAGAGTAATAAACCCCTGTTCAAAGTTTACCTGATCCCATCGGAGGCTTAAAAGCTCTCCCCTCCTCATTCCCGTATGAACCGCCACGGTAACAAGGGGCCTAAGATGATCTGCACAGTTTGAGAGAAAGATTTGTACCTGATCTGGCATCAAATACCTCACACGCTTGACCTCACCTTTCAGGAGTTTGACCTTCTTGGCCAAACTCTCTTTTACTTTACCCCATTCGATGCCCTTCGTATACATGTGTTTGAGTAAGGCAATCTCACGATTCACAGAGGCCGGTTTGACTTCCTCTTTCCTCTTAGCTTTGTATTTCTCAATCTGCCATGTGGTGATCTCCTGAATGTTCTTTTTCTCAAATTCCTTACTCAATGCCCGCATCGAGCAAAGATCCCGTTGATAGGAAGAGGGTTTCTTATTGGCCTTCGACCATTGAAGATATTCTTTCACAAAATCATAGAACTTAATAGGGGAGGGGTCTTTCCTTACATCAAGGAACTTACTCTCCGCAATCTCGGCCTTTCTTTTTGCTATTACCTTTTCTGCACCTTTCCGAGAGGGGCCGATCATTTCCCGAATCCTTTGACCGTGGAAAGTAAAATCAATATACCAGTTCTTACCCCGTTTGTAGATCGCCATTCAACTCACCTCCTTTCTATCGTAGGTTCGTCTTTATCGCCTTGACCGTGACGGCTTTAATTTTCTCGGTTTCACCTCCTTTCGCTTGGGTCTCAAAACAACCTCATAATCCAGGTAGTCTAAGACTTTTTTAATTGTCCTCCATCTTGGGTCAGCATCATCTTGCAATGACCGATGAAGGCTTTCTTGGGCTAACCCCAAATCCTTGGCTACCCGATAACGAGAAATACCCTTTTTTTCGATAATCCTTTTAAGTTCTTTTCCAATTGATTCCATAATTAATATAATTATCAAATATTGATTTATTTGTCAAGCATTATTTTATTTAAAGCTCAAAGTTTTTTCTCTTCCGTTCTCGTTCTTTTTCCATAAGCCAATCCATGACCGCTTTCTCCCTAAATCGGACGGTCCCGGCTATCTTCACATAGGGAACATCAATCCCCCTGGACAGCCAAGAGTAGATAGTCCCCGGACGGACACCCAAAATTTCAGCCAATTGTGAAGGATTCAGTAATTTCTCCAACTCAATTAAACTCCTTTAATCCTTGCCTTGCTTTCGCTGCGCATAGAACCGGATTACTTCGCCATTGGATTCTACCTGGTAGGCTTCCATCTCAGTCCTCATCCTGTAAATTTCGATGCCCTTGCTTTCAAAAAATTCCTTAATCGCTCCCATTAGCCCGTCACCCCCTGAAAATACCTTCCGAGATACCCCTTTTTGGCATCTGTGGGCCTCTTTTTTAGGGGTTTTAGAGGATGTTACACCCGCGCCAATGGTTAAGGAAGGGGTCTTTTTTGTTACAACCTGGTTACCAGTATCCTTAGAACTCCCGCAAAACCTTGATTTATGGGACTTTATAGGTATGTTACACTTGGTCTCATCTGTAAAATTCCCTGTAACATCCCCTTTTACGTTTTTATTCTCCATGCCTCTTATCTTTCTCATAACAGTGGTATGGGATATCCCTAATGTGGAAGCGATCTCACGTAGACTTTTGCCTTGCACCCTCAAATCCAAAAAATTATTTTCGCTCATTCTTTAGCCTCACTCCTCAAAAAAGAAAACATTGAGAATGTCATCTGCCGTTTCCTCAATCTCTCGATCCGATTCATCACCCTCGATCTCTCCCCTTAACTCTCCCGCAAGAAATCGTAAGGCTCGATCCTTTTCTTTAGCATCTATCGTCCCAAGCTTTTTGCGATTGACAAGGAGATACCAATTAAACCTATTCATACCGACCTGCAGAAGCTCTTCGATTCTTTCTTTCGATTCCTCTTTTTCCCGATCCTCCCGCAACTTATTCCAAAACGCTTTCTCCTTCGCTTCTCGTTCCTCTCGTTGTTGCCTCTCACGTTCCTCTTGTGCTTGCTTGACTTTCTCCTTGACAGGCTTTAAAAAGGTATTCAGGACATCGAAAACCTGATTCGGCCAGATAGTAACTTCATTGCCAGTCAAGGTCTTCATGAAATGATTACGGACATGCTCTTTAACCTTCCCTTTGCTTTCCTCATCCAGATAATTTTCAAGACCCTGATTCTTGATATAAGGTTCAATCTGTGAAATTGCCCATGACTCGATGAGTTGGGCTTTTCTTTTGGCTTTCTGTTCAAGCAAGTATGGTTGAATAGTGACCTGAATTGTCTCCTTTACCAATCGCTCAATCTCCCAGCTATCTTCACTTTCAGACCGATTTTCAAGAGCTTTCCTTATTGCATCTTTGACTTGAAATTTCAGAGTAGTCGGAATTGAAACTTCCCTGGGCAACCACCATGATAATGCTTTATCCTGGTATTCTTGAATCCACTTCTCCCGTTCTGCTAATCTCCTTCGCTCCCCTGCAAGAGCTTCTTGTTCTATCTCCTTTGCAATCCTTACATCCCTCTCAGCCTGCGCCTTTCGCCTCTCCTCTTCTCTCAAGGCTTGCAATTCCCTATCGACTTTGTATTCATCCAAATCCAATTTCTTGGCTTCAAACTTTGCCTTCCTTTCAACTACCAGTGGATGTTCCCTTTGTGGTA
>Ga0315312_1001106_pt1 | contig 23085 bp, 16 predicted proteins | sample TDP7_MG_FD_203629 | JGI IMG/M metagenome (GOLD analysis project Ga0315312, IMG submission 203629) | Freshwater sediment microbial communities from Lake Towuti, South Sulawesi, Indonesia - TDP7 | ecosystem: Environmental > Aquatic > Freshwater > Lake > Sediment | place: Indonesia: South Sulawesi... | reverse complement strand
CCGCAACGTATCCGATCTTCGACTTGGCCATGATCGGGTCCTTCGCGGGGTCGAAACCAGCCACCTTGGCCCATCCCGATGTGGGCTCCACCAAGCCAGTGAGGATCTTGATCGCCGTCGTCTTCCTGGCGCCGTTCGGTCCTAGGAGGCCGTATATCTCCCACGGCATGACCTGGAGATCCAGGCCAGCCAAGGCCTGAACGGAACCGTATAGCTTGACCAGGCCAGATACCTCGACAAGGGGCGTCGTCGTGTAGGTTCTGCGCATCCACTACATTCACTACGAAATGTCACATGAGACCAAACCTGGCTTTATACCTTACCGATTTTGGGTTTATTAAGTCAGATGCGACAAGATGGCCCTCACTTCGTATGAGGGAATTGTGGGGGTCCCCCTCTCCGCGCAACGCCGATAAGCGCTCATGAAGTAGGAATAAACACGTCGCGACATCGCGGTATCATCCAGGTGACCTCGTGGCGCGGATCCTGGAGGTAAATTGAGGATGTAAGTTTAAATACATATCGATATCGATATCGCTAGCGATACGATATTGCATCCACTCCACCAACGCTGGATAAGACACAGGGCCATGGTCGTGAAGGGCTTCCTGAGACATCAAGTGCTCGAATTGCTGGACGGTAAGCCGCTGTCGGGAATGGAGATTATGGGCGAGCTCGAGAGGAGGACGAATGGGTTGTGGAAACCAAGTCCGGGTTCGATCTACCCCCTCCTGGCCTGGTTGAAGGGCAAGGGCCACATTAAGGTTACGACATCCAACGGAAGCGGGATGAAACGCTACGAGCTGACCGACAGCGGGAGGGCCGTCCTGAAGGAGGAGCGAAAGATAGAGGCGAAACTGAGGAAAGAGGTCAGGCTCTTCCCCCCTCCTTTCCCGGGAGCCCTATGGTTCCGCATACCTCCCGAAAAGACGGCGGAGATCCGGGAATCCATGCGCAAATTCATGTCGACCTTCTTCGAGCTTGGAAGCCGCCTGGAGGACAGGTACTCAGAACAGGCCATCAAGACGGCTCAGAAGGCCATCGAGGAGGCCGCTGTGAGAATCGATGACATCAATAAGAAGATGAAGGGCAATCGTATATGAGCCATGGGGACACAATCGGGATCGAGGCCAGCATCCTGGCCCCCGACTTCATGACGGGCTCATTTTCCACACGCGATCCCCCTCGGTGACCCTCCGGGATGAACCCCATACTGCGTTTATTCACCTACCTAAGACCATACGGCAGGAGCGTCCTTCTGGCGACCCTCTCGCTGGTCTTGGTCACGGCGACAGACCTCGCGTTCCCCAGCCTGCTACAGCACCTTGTGGACTATGGCATCAATCCGAAGGACATGGTTGTGATCATGGATACCACCATAATGATGATCGGCACCTCCCTCCTCGGCGGGGCCCTCTCTATCTGGAACGACATGCTCTCGATCAAGACGGCTCAGAACTTCGCCGCCGATATTCGCGGCAAGGTCTTCCACAAGGTCCAGCGATTCTCCTTCGGCAACTTGGACCAATTCCAGACCGGTCAGTTGATCGTGCGATTGACGAGCGACGTGAACATGGTCCAGATGACCGTCATGATGTCACTGCGCATGCTGATAAGCGCTCCACTGATGATCGCTGGCAGCATCACCCTCATGGTTCTCATAAGCCAAACCCTTGCGGCGATGATGGCGTTGCCGCTCCTGCTCATGATGGTCGTGATGGTCTTTTTCGTATACAAGGGGCAGCCGATGTTCCTACATGTGCAGAAGAGACTAGATAGGCTGAACCAGGTGCTGCAGGAGAATCTGGCCGGCGTGCGCGTCGTGAAGGCCTTCACGCGTACGGGATATGAGGAGGAGCGCTTCGACGACGCGAACGTCGACTTCATGAGGCAGGCGACCAAGGTAAATCAGCTGCTCTCCGTTCTCATGCCCCTGATGACGGTTGTAGTATCGATCGCAATTACACTCGTCATCTGGTTCGGCGGACAGTGGGCGATAGAGGGCAACTTCACCCTCGGCGATATGCTCGCGTTCGTCAACTACCTGATGTCGACCCTCTTCCCAGTGATGATGCTGGCCATGATGGCCGGCCAACTGTCGGCCGCAAGTGCATCGGCTGAGCGCATCGTACAGGTCTTGGACATAGAGCCACAGGTCCAGGAACGCCCGGACGCAAAGCCACTAGCGGATGTCTCCGGTCGAGTTGCCTTCGAGGGGGTCTGCTTCGGATACGGCGGGAGCGGCACAGAGCTCGTCCTTAAGGACATAGACTTGGTGGCCGAACCCGGACAGACGGTGGCCATACTCGGGGCAACGGGATCGGGCAAATCGAGCCTGATCGACCTGATACCTAGGTTCTATGACGTGACCAAGGGAAGGGTGACCATCGACGGCGTTGACGTCAGGGACATAACGCTGGAGTCCCTCAGGTCGAAGATCGGAATAGCCCTACAGGAGACCGTGCTCTTCAGTGGGACGATAAGGGACAACATCCGATATGGGCGTCCCAGCGCCTCCGACGGCGAGGTCGTCGCAGCTGCGAGATCCGCCGAGGCCCACGAGTTCATAACTTCGTTTCCAAAAGGCTACGACACGCAGCTTGGGGAGAGGGGCGTCAATCTCTCGGGAGGCCAGAAGCAGCGCATCGCCATCGCGCGCGCCCTATTGATACAGCCGCGTATACTGATCCTCGACGACAGCACGAGTTCCGTGGACATCGAGACCGAGGTGAAGATCCAGGATTCGCTTAAGGGGGTGATGGCCGGAAGGACGACCTTCGTTATCGCCCAGCGCATAAGCACGGTGTTAAACGCGGACAAGATCGTCGTGCTCGAAAGGGGGCAGATAGTCGCCCAAGGCACTCACAGCGAGCTCATGACGACGAGCCCCATCTACAGGGAGATATACGAGTCGCAACTTGGCGGAGGGGGCACAACGCCATGAGCGGCCCACATGGCGGACCACCTAGAGGCCCTCCTGGAGGCCCTCGCGGTCCAATGAGGGCGGTCGAGAAGGCACGTAATCCCAGAGCGGCCCTCATGAGGTTGGCCCGATACTTGCTGCCCTTCAAGTTCAGGATAGCGATCATAATCGTCCTGGTCATCGCCAGCACCTTGTTGAGCCTGCTCCTCCCGTACCTCATAGGGATGACCATAGACAGGTTCATCGTGGGAAAGGACGTAACGGGCCTCTTCCGCATGGTCCTGATCGTACTGGGGGTGGGGATCGCCAGTTACCTGGCTTCGGCCGGACAGGGCCTGATGATGGCCTCCATATCGCAGAGGGCGCTCCGCTCACTGCGCAAGGACCTGTTTGACCACATACAGACCCTGAGCTTGAGTTATTTCGACAAGAGGCCGGCTGGCGAGCTCATGAGCCGCTTCACGAACGATGTCGATGCCATCAGCCAAGCCCTGACCCTAAATGCGATCCAGCTGGTGACGAGCCTCCTGTCATTGGCCGGTATAGTCGTGATGATGTTCCTGCTCAACATCTGGTTGGCCCTCGGCAGCCTACTTGTACTTCCCATCATGATTGTCGTCGTGCTCCTGATAGGGAAGAACACGCTGCGTGGTTTCCGCGACCTACAGACCCAGCTCGGCTCGCTCAATGGCATGATAGAGGAGACGATAGGTGGCGAGAGGGTGATCCAAGCCTTTGGGCAGCAGGGAGTGGTGCTTGGGAACTTCGATAAGATCAATGGTGCGACGCGCGATGCGGGCATAACCGCATTTACCTATTCCATGATGATAATGCCCGCGATGAACGTCCTGGGCAATATCGGCGTCATAGTCGTGGCGGGGCTGGGGGGATGGCTGGCCATCGCGGGGCTCGCCACCGTCGGGAACATAGCGGCCTTCATAACGTATGCGCGTAACTTCACGGGCCCCCTCCGGCAACTCGCCAACCTCTACAACTCAATTCAGACGGCCCTGGCGGGGGCTGAGAGGATCTTCGACGTCATCGACGAGAAGCCCGAGATCACGGACATCGCCGGGGCGGTTCCATTGATGGAGATCAAGGGCGATGTCACCTTCGACCACGTCGACTTCAGCTATGTCGACGGCGTGCCGGTATTGAGGGACGTGAGCTTCCATGCGGAACCGGGACAGATAGTGGCGTTCGTTGGGCCGACAGGCGCGGGCAAGACGACGATGGTCAACGTCTTGAGCCGCTTCTATGATATACAGGGAGGAACCATACTCGTGGATGGCATGGACATCAAGGCCGTGAAGAAGGACAGCCTAAGGCGTCAACTCGGCACTGTGCTGCAGGATAACTTCCTCTTCTCGGACACGGTACTGGAGAACATAAGATACGGGAACCTACAGGCCACGGACGAACAGTGCGTGGAGGCGGCTAAATTGGCGAACGCAGATCAGTTCATAACGAGGCTGCCACAGGGATACAAGACACTGCTGACCGAGCGCGGCAGCAACCTCAGCCAGGGGCAGAGGCAGCTGCTGGCCATAGCGCGAGCCGTGATAGCCAATCCCCGGATCCTGATACTGGATGAGGCGACGAGCAGCGTTGACACGCGCACGGAGATGCGCATACAGAGGGCGTTGCTCAGGTTGATGGAAGGCCGCACGAGCTTCGTGATCGCCCACCGCCTGAGCACGATCAGGAAGGCCGATCAGGTCCTGGTCATAAGGGACGGGTCGATAGTCGAAAGGGGAACCCACGGCTCGCTGATGGCGATGAGGGGCTTTTACTATGGCCTCTACATGAGCCAATTCAAGGGGACGAGCAACATGGAGAAGTTGGGTGATGCGAAGGCCGGGCGATCGGATGCGCGTCCAAAGGGCATCGTCAGGAAACGCTTGAGGGCGTCGGGCGGTTCCTCGGCTAAATCGAAGTAGGCTCAGTCTGACGAGCTACGGATCGGTTTATAGCCAGTGGAATGACGGGGCAGACGACGAACCAATACACGGTATCCTTCGGCTCTTATTCCTCGGATGATATCGGGAATGGCTTCGGGCTGCTGAACAGTTTCACCTTCCCTCATCCCGATACCATTCGCAGTCAGGAAATGTAAAAGACGGGATAATGTTTTTGCGACGCCATGATTCCCAAGCTTATAAGTCCGGGCTCATAAAACCTAGGAGACGCAACATCGGCAAGTATGGGCTTATTGAGAAAAGGACCGACCGATGTGGCACAGGAATACTTACACCCTCACCTCATAACTAGTAGGTGGCAAGGTAGGGGAGAGGAGGATAAAATATAGGACATATGGCCATGTAATCATTGACCAGATGTCCTTCCTTGCCACCTGGTATTTTACCGCTTTAGGGCAATATATAAGTCTACGCTGTTACGTAGAGAAAATCTCCACAGTGGCTTGTGTAATTGCTGCCGATAGGTCCTTTAATGATCGAGCACAGACTCATTGAGCGAATGATTAGGATAATCAATGATAGATCGGAGGTGATGATGGAACAAAAGCACGTTGATCCCGTTTTCATCGATGTAGTGGTCGATTTCCTCAAGATATATGCCAATCGCTGTCATCGTGGTAAAGAGGAAAATATCCTATTCAGGGATCTCGCTAAAAAGAAACTCACCGACGCGCATAAAAATGGATGAACTTGTAGAGGTGCATGTCTATACGAGGAAGACCGTCAGGATGTTGGAAGCGCCTAAGGAGTGTTACTTCCAGGGGAAAAAAGGAAGCCCTTAGGGATGTGATCAGTATCTTGAAACAGTTGATCGACCTTTATCCCAGGCACATTGAGAAGGAGGACAGGAACTTCTTCCCGCCTAGCATGGAATATTTCACATAACGGGAATTGGATGACATGCTGCAGGAGTTCTGGGAATTCGACAGGAAGATGATACATGAGAAGTATAAGGGCGTAGTCGATGGCATCGGGCCTTAAGGCAATCATACAAAAACATATAGCCGTGGGCTCGGCCCTCGGAGGGCTGAGCCATAAAAAAGAAAGAACGTAAATGAGGAAAGCCATAATTTCGTATTATGATCTCTGCACAGGCTGCAGGACCTGTGAGCTCGCATGTTCGATGGCCAAATTCCAAGCCTACGTCCCAAGGCTCTCGCACATTCAAGTGACGCTGGAATCCATGGGCCTTAGGTCCCAACCGCACATCTGCGAACAATGTGAGGACCCAGCGTGTTGGCGATCCTGTCCAGAAGGCGCCTTCGCGAGGGACGAGAAGACCGGGGCGGTCCTGATAATCCCTGAGAGGTGCACGGGTTGTCGTAATTGCGTAAGGGCATGTCCCGTGAATGCTATACAATTCGACAAGGCGGCCCATAAGGCGACAAAGTGCGACCTGTGCCATGGCGATCCACAGTGCGTCAGATACTGTCCGACGAAGGCTCTGGAGATGAAGTGAGAGGATGCGAAACACCTCGATCAGCAGCTTTGCGGGCAAGTTCTTGCATGTAGATCTATCAAAGGGATCGATTAAGAAACAGGATCTGGACCCAAACTTCGCGAGGAAATATCTGGGCGGAAAGGGCTTCGGGGCGAGGCTCCTCTACAATCTGGTCCCTCCCAAGCTCGATCCATTTAGCCCTCGAAACGCCGTCATCTTCTGCACGGGCCCGCTCACAGGGACCATGGCGCCAACGAACAGGTACTGCATAGTCACGAAGTCCCCCTTAACTGGGCTATTCTCGGACTCGTATGCCGGCGGGGATTTCTCCCCTGAGCTGAAGTACGCCGGTTACGACGTGCTCGTGATCAGGGGGCGATCTCCCAAGCCCGTATTTCTCTGGATAGACGATGACGACGTAAATCTTAGGCCCGCGAGGGGCATTTGGGGTTTGGATACATATGAGACTCAGGATTGGTTACTCGAGGAACTTGGCGATAGGTCCGTCAAGGTGGCCTGCATAGGGCCCGCGGGGGAGAATAGGGTGAGGTTCGCATTGGTCGACTCCAGCCCGCACAGGCAGGCCGGGAGATGTGGCACTGGGGCCGTAATGGGATCGAAGAACCTGAAAGCCGTAGCAGTGAGGGGCAGCGGGAAAATAGAGCTGGCCGATCCGAAGTCCTTCGACGAGGCATATTGGAGGGCCCGAGAGGAGATAGAGAAGAGCAACGACTCACTCACCTACAGGAAGGGCGGCACTCCGGCCTTCCTCGAATTCGCCAACAGCCAGGGCCTTTTCCCCAGCCGAAACTTCTACGATGGGGTCGATGATAAGGCCGCGAGCTCCCTGAACGATTCAAGTCAGAGGAAATGCCTGTGGACGAGGGAGTATGGCTGCTTCGCCTGCCCCATCCACTGCACGAAGATCGGTAGGATTCGAAGGGGCCCATGGGCCGGGACCGAGACGGACATAGTGGAGTACGAGACAACGGGCATGATGGGGGCCAATTGCGGGATAGATTCCCTTGAAGCCGTTGCTTATGCGACGGTTCTCTGCGACAAGTATGGACTGGACTCGATGAGCACGGGCAACGTCATCGGTTGGACGATGGAGTGCTATGAGAAGGGCATCCTCAAGAAGAAGGACCTGAATGGCTTGGACGCGAAGTTCGGCAACTGGGAAGCCCAGATCGAACTCGTCAAGATGATAGCGGCGAGGAGGGGAATCAGCGACGTCCTTGCCGAAGGCGTTGCAAGAGCCTCCAAGATCGTAGGTAAGGGTTCAGGGGACTTTGCAATCCACATCAAGAAGATGGAGGCTCCCGCATGGCCCCCGAGGGGATCGCCAGGGCAGGCTTTAGCATTGGCATGCTCCGATAGGGGCTGCGACCACCAGCGCGGATGGATGCCGGCATACGAGATATCCGGATATCCTTGGCCATTCGGCCCGCCCTTCGACAGGCTATCCATCGAGCGGAAGAAGTCCGAGTGCGTGAAATGGGAGCAGGACCACCTGAGCGCCATCTACTCGCTCACGCTTTGCGAATTTAGCAGGTCGGGAATTACAAACGAAACGTACGCCGCCCTTGTATCCGCGGCGACTGGCTGGAGCGTCGACTACAATGAGCTGCTCAAGTATGGCGAGAGGATATGGAACGTGATCAGGATGTTCAACGTCAGAGAGGGCATGAACAGGAAGGCCGACTCCTCGTTGCCGAAGCGCTTCAAAGAGCCGCTACCCTCGGGCCCGGCGAAGGGCCACAAGATAGAGGACGGGGATTTCAACAAGTTACTTGATTGGTATTATGAGGCCAGAGGATGGGACAGGAACGGCATACCTACGGAAGGGAAGCTCGTGGAACTAGGCCTTGAAGACCTCGCCAAATCGCTGAGGGCCCACAATTCGAAGTCACGCTCTCGTTCATCGTAACACGCCATCAATTCTACGGGGATTTGAGTCCCGATCATTAGCATTGCGAGTGAAAAATTATAAGTATCGGGGATCCTCGATTCCACCAACAGAGGATCTGGAATGTCCTTAAGGGGCTTCGAGACGAAGATCGATATAGCGAGGGTCGCGGCGTTTGATCAACCAAAACGCGTAATTTTTGCAACCGGGGCTGTCGAGCAATTCCTAGCGATCGAGGCGAAACGGCTCGGAGGGAAGGATGTTGTAGTCGTGACGGACAAGGGCGTGAGGAGGACGGGCATCGCAGATACGGTTGTGGGCCTCCTGAGGGGACAGGGCCTCAACGTCAGCGTGTATGACGAGATCGCTGGGGAACCGACCGCCGATAGCGTAAGGGCCGCGGTCAAGTTCGGCCGGGAAGGCAAGTACGACCTCGTGGTCGGAGTGGGTGGGGGTGCCGCCCTGGACACAGCGAAGATGATGGCCGTCTGCCTTACAAATCCCGGAGATGCCATGACCTACGTCAATCCCGCCGAGGATAGGACGAAGGAACCGGCGCTACCCAAGATACTGATCCCAACGACGTCGGGTACTGGGAGCGAGGTATCGAACTATTCAGTAGTGATAGAGGGCCTCTACAAGACTTGGGCGGCGAGCAGCAACCTCTTGGCCGACGTGGCCATAATCGATCCGCTCATGGTGATCTCGTGCCCGCCAAAGCAGACCGCCGGAAGCGCCATGGACGCCCTCAGCCACAACGTCGAGGCGTTGATATGCCGCGAGGCCAATCCGATATCTGACGCGCAGGCGCTTGAAGGCACGAGGCTGGTCCTGAGATACGCGAGTAGGGCCTATCATGCTGGGGACGACCTAGTGGCGAGATGGAATATGGCCGCGGCCGCAACGCTCGGAGGGGCCGTGATAACATATCCTTGGATCGGGGGCCCGGCGATCCTCGGACACTGCATCGCAGAGGCCGTGGGGCCGAGATGGGGCATTCCCCACGGGGTTGCTTGCGGAGTGGTTCTGCCGTACATACTCCAATTTAATTTACCGGCATGTGGGGAGAGACTCGCATACGTTTCAAAACAGGTGCTGGAGGACGAAGTTTACGGCCTGACCCAGCGCGAGGCGGCTTGGGCATTGATCCGTGCGATAAAGGCCCTCATGGAGGACATGGAGCTACCAACAAATTTGAAGCAACTGAACGTCCGAAGCGACGATCTAGAAGGTTTCGGTGAGTATATTTTCAAAGAACGCCAACACACCTATGCCCTGCAGAGGTTTAATCCGAGGAAGCTGACGTTGGCGAACACGAAGCAACTGATGCGCCTCATGTATGAAGGGACACCATCTTAGTGCGCCTCAATACACTTAGGAGATATCTTACCTCAATAACATCGGATTCCCCTCCACCCTCGTGTTGTTCGAATACCGAGGCCATCGGGGCCTGCTTCTTCCGCTCACTGTGTCCTTGTGGCAAGCCTCTGCGAAAAATACATATCTGGGATTTATGGCAAATATTCATGGGTCCAAATGGCGCCTCTTAGACTGGGATATTGGTGTGCTCAGGAGCAGTACGATCCATCGAAGTTGCTTGAGTTTGCCGCTCACGCGGAAGTTGTGGGTTTTGATATCATAGTTACGAGTGACCATTTTCATCCTTGGAGCGATACTGGCGGTCAATCAGGTTTTCCTTGGGTTTGGATTGCTTCGGCCGCTGAGAGGACCAAGAAAATTGAGTTGGGTACCGCTGTTACGACACCGCTTTTCAGGTATCATCCAGCAATAGTTGCCCAAGCTTTCGCTACTTTAGATCATCTTTATCCCAGCAGGATATTTGTTACATTGGGTACCGGTCATGCGATGAATGAAACTCCGCTTGGTTTTGTTTGGCCTGATTATCGTGAGAAAGTCGATAGGCTTGAGGAAGCTTTAAAGATCATTAGGTTGCTTTGGGATGGGGGATTCGTGAACTTTAAAGGTAAATACTATAGTCTGAAGACCGCTAAATTGTACACTAGGCCGAAGGGTAAGATCCCCGTTTATGTGGCAACTTCTAACCAGAAGGTTGCTGAGATTGCTGGCAGGTTGTCTGATGGTATACTTACGAATCCAAGAGGCCTTGAGAGATACTTGGAGATCATCGAGGCATTGGAAAAAGGTGCCTCTGGAGCTGGTCGTGACCCTTCCCGATTAAGCAAAGCGATGGAGTTTAAGGTCTCTTATGACGTAGATTATAACAAGGCGCTCAAATCTTCAATGTTCTGGGCTTCAACAGCGATTCCCCGTCAAGAGAGGGAGCATATCTCTGACCCCAGAGAGCTTGAGCGAGCCATCAGCCTTAAGGAGGAGGAGAAGATCAAGGATTCCTGGCTCATAACCACCGACTCAGATTTCATCATCAAGAGGCTTGGGGAGTTTCTCAAGATGGGTTTTGACCGAGTCTATATACACAGCGCAAGCCCAAATGAAGCTAAATTCCTGAATCTCCTCGGAAGGGACATATTGCCCTGGATGCGAGAGTATTACGAATTCTTGGGAAGACCTGTTCGCCCCGTCGCCGAATAGAAAATACATTCTATGAAGTCACACTATGATACCATTTTATGATATACTCAGGCAGTTTCAGTCCCCTTTCCTCTATTTTTTCAACTAGGTAGATTGGTAGTGGGCTAAGGATGAAGGCTGCCTTTATGTAGAAATTGTTGGGTTTGTCCGGGTCTTCTTGCCCTTTTACCATGTAGGAGAAGTCCGAGAGGGCTTCAATGGTGCTTTCCGAATTGCCGACTATGGATGCGACTTTGCCCCCCATTCTCTTAAAGTTCTTGCACCAGGCTGCTACGACCTCTGTTTCCCCACTCTTCGTGATCACTAGGAGTATGTCCCCCGCCCTGGGGGCGGGAGTATTCGATTCCCCCGCTACGAAGATCTGATCTCCAATCGCCCTCTTTACGTGTGCCAACCGTACGGCAGTCATCCTCGCGACTTCTTGGGCGCTTCCCAGTCCGGCGAAAAAGCATGAGTGCCTTTGCTCAAGTAGACTCAGTAGAGAGCCGAAGAAGTCTGAGGAGACAGTGTCTCCAACCAATGCTCCGATGTCCTTCAGAAGATCACTGGAACGTGAGACGACTTTGTCAGCTGAAGCTCCTTCATACATTGCTTCGGCCATGGAGTGAAAAAGTACTCCGCTACCCAGAATGAAGACGTCCTCCATTATCCCAAGGGCCCTGAATTCGCTTGTTGAGTTTAGGGATTCCTCCGGCTCCCTTCCCTTGAGCTCAAGTACATTACCGAATTTGCTACCCAGCCTGCCTATGGGCGAATCGGGGTGTGAAGTCACAGCATCTATTGTAAAGTTTCTGGAGCTCCCTGACTTAGCTATGTAGAAGGCTAGTTTTTGTGCATCTATTAAAGGCATGAGAGATTTTCCACTTCCGGAGTTCACTAGCAGACACACCTGTCCAAAGCGTTGTTTTAGCGTAGGAGCCGTTTCATCTATACCTCTCCCCGGAAAGCCTATGTCGCCGCGGTCCAGGATCGTTTTGCCGCGTTTCATCTTAGCCATTTCACTGCACGCTATACTCAGGGCGCCCTTCGAACGTCCTTCGCCTGACGGAAGAATTACTCCCGCGTTAGTGATGTCGTGATAGAGGTTCTCGACTTCAAGCGGCTTCACTGCCTCCACATTTTGAGCGATTCGGTTGATGTAGGGTAAGGTACAGATTGAAATCGTCATGTTCTCCTTCGGGACTGTTCCAGCGAATCTATTTATATCTTCTCAGGTTTTAAAAACATTAATCAAAGTCTGTGGTGCTCCTCCTTCACAACCCACCAAAGGATGACAAATGGAACATCCTTAAGGGGTCAGTGAAAGTTGAAGATTAGGAGCTTATAGACAGTCAGTTACAGTCACTCTTCTACTTCACGGCGTGGCCACCAAATTTATTCCTCATGACGGCTAGTAATCTATCCTGGAAGGACTTCTCATCACGGGATCGAATCCGCTGAAGGAGGGAAAGGCTGATCACGGGAGCAGGGACGTTTAGATCGATGGCCTCGAAGACGGCCCACCTTCCCTCTCCAGAGTCAGCCACATAGGGGGTTATTCCCTCCATGTCAGGATTCTCTCCCAAGGCCTCCGAAGTGAGGTCGAGGAGCCAGGAACGGACGACGCTCCCGTGTCGCCAAACCTCAGCAATCTGATGGAGATCAAGGTTAAACTCCTCCTTTCGCTTCAACAGAGCGAGGCCTTCTGCGTAGGCCTGCATGAGGCCATACTCGATGCCGTTGTGGACCATCTTCACAAAGTGGCCAGCGCCACTTGGCCCAACGTGGCCCCACCCCTTATCAGGCGCAGGGGCTAACGTCTCGAATAATGGACGAAGGCGTTCCACAACCTCTCTTTTACCTCCGATCATGAGACAATAACCCTCTGTGAGCCCCCATATACCGCCACTGGTGCCAACATCTACGAAATGAATCCCATTCTCCTTAAGCAAAGCAGCACGACGCGATGTGTCTTTGTAGTTGGAGTTGCCACCATCGACGATTATATCGCCCAACTCCAATCTGGGCAATAGCGACTCAATGGTCTTATCTATTGGTTCTCCTGCAGGAATCATCAACCAGATTACCCGCGGTGGGGTCATTTTTTGTACGAGTTCATCCAGGGAATAAGCGCCAACGGCGCCTTTTTCCACGATGCGATCGACCGTCTCCGCATGACGAGCATAACCCACAACTCTGTGACCTCCGCGCAGAAGGCGCAAGGCCATATTGGCGCCCATGCGTCCAAGTCCAATCATACCCAACTCCATTTTTCATTCCTCCATGCCATATACAATCGACTCCTCACACTTAATCTTTTATATGTATCAATTCTACAAGATTTCTATAGCGCTTCCCCCTTAAACGGTACCCAGAACCCCTCAAATGGGCAAACAAGATCATAAAATAAGGGATTACCTCAGTAGAATCATCAAATATGAAAAAATCGATCGCCAAAGAGATATGCCTAGAGGCAAGACAATAACAATATAATCTTTATATTCATAATTGAACATAGGATCTAGGATTTGGCTCAAGTAGTGTGAAATGGTGGATTATATGAAGAAGAGAAGGTTAGGGAGAACGGGTCTGGAAGTTTCAGTCGTTGGTTTTGGGGGAATACCAATCATAGCCCGTCCGAGGGCTGAAGCGATGAAAGTGGTGAGATACGCCTACGAGAGAGGCATCACCTATTTTGACACTGCGAGATTATATGGAGACAGCGAGGAGAAGATAGGCGCCGCATTGAAAGATGTAAGAGGTGAGGTCGTCTTGGCGACGAAGATTCATGGATCCCGGGGAGACGCAGCTAGAGGGCTAAAACAGAGTTTTAAAAACCTTCAGACGGATCGGATAGACCTCGTCCAACTGCACATGATCGACAGCGAAGAAGAGCTAACGAGGGCCACTGGTCCAGACGGCCCACTGAACGATCTAAAAGAGGCTAGATCACAAGGCAAGATCGACCATGTAGGAATAACCGGACATAGACCGTACATTTTAGCGAAAGCAGTAACCTCCGGCGAGTTCGATGCAGTCCTTGTACCCCTGAATGTCCTCGAGAGAGGAGCCACTGAGGAGTTAATCGCGCTCGCGAGAAAGCTCGATGTCGGATTGGTGATCATGAAGTCAATAAGCGGGTGCCAAGGTCCATTACAGTATCCCCAGAGGCAGGTCTGGTTCCTGGGAAAGCCGGAGCTGGATTGGCCTGACCGATCGGAGCTCATTGCCCATTTCGGAAGGGACGGATTGGAAAGGGCTCAGCGTTGCCTGAGGTTCGTGCTTGCGCATGATATTGATACGGTTATTCCTGGACTTCGTTCCAAAGAGGAGGTGGATTGGGCTATTCAGGCAGCGGATAACTTCAGCGTTCTCACTTCGGACGAGAAGGAGGCTTACAAGTTTGGAAAGCTCCCTCCTGAACCCTTCTGCAGGGAATGCGGACTATGCATGCCGTGCCCTGAAGGGGTTGAGATACCTACAATTCTGAGATGGGACATTTACTACACATTTTATGGCATAAGGAATTGGTCCCGAGATCAGTATCCGAAGCTGCCGACAAGGGTGAACAGCTGCACTGAATGCGGCGAATGCGGGAAAAAATGCCCGTATCGTCTACCAGTTATCCGTATGCTAAAAGAAGCTGAGAAAAGACTAGCATGAGGATATTCATTTGATGGGCACCGGATTGGCCCAGGCTTTCCTGTTCTCACGATCGACTACTTCGATCCTCACGTATTTTCCGGGGAATTTAAGGTCACACTCTACCTCGATCATTCCCTCATTTGATGATACCGCTCTTAGCTTCCTTCCATCACGTAACGTGATCTTTGTCTGCAAGGAGCCACCCACCCCCTCGATTTGGACATCGCCTATGACGCCATCTATCTTCTTCCGATCCCTTTTCCAGGCTTCAACGATGCCCTTCACCGTCGGATGATCAAAAACGATGCCGGCACCATTGTGGGATATCATCGATATCTGCTTGGCGCCACTGCATTTGACCCTGATTGTTCTACCGCACTCTACTAAGTTTATCACCGGACCCATAGTAGAATAGAATGAGCCTTCTCTCATGGCCTTGATTATGCCTTCACAGCTGAGCTCATCGGCCTTGACCCAAACCCATCCCCCCATCGCATCGTATGGCGGATAGACGTACCTGTGGGCGTCATCTACGGCAATGCCGTTTGTCATCTCGCCGAGCGAGAGGAGCTGATCCCAATGGACCGTTGAGAATCCTTTTCCGACCTCAGCTTCGCAGCCCGTATTGAATATCTCAATTCCATGATATCCCTTCAATCCAGTTATGTCCTCGGTTACTAAGCCGGACCAATATGGATGCGCTATGAACGCCAATCCGCCTTGGTCAACGATGGCCTCGATGGCCCCCTCAACAGCGCCAGGTCCGTTGCCATCTGGGCGCTTCGGATTACCCTCCATCCCTACGCCAACTACGTGATAATTCTCCTCGGCCTTCGATTTCCCCACAGACAGCTCCTTCCCAGTGATCGGGAGTACGGCCTCGCTTTTTTGCGCTACCTTCGTAACCTTCCCATGATCCGTGATGGCTACAAAATCGTATCCATTCTCTCGATACATCCTCAATACCTCAATTGGGCTGAAGGCCCCGTCGGAGTTCGTTGTGTGGCAGTGCAGAGATCCCTTGAACCACTTGCCGCTTGATTTGAAGGTATTGGGCATTTGGCTCCGTTCGCATCCCTGAGGATATCGACTATTAGACTTTATCCTCGGGCCATCTCGCCTCCGCATCCGCTGTCTGTTTCTTGTGACAGGTCAATCGAGAAGAGGTGTATGAGATGAGCCCCCCGATGTTGATTTACTTCGTATCGAATACCGAATGTACCTAAAGTTAATCTACTCATAGGATGATGCCACCAAAAGGTCTACCTAAATGAAGCGAGAAGGGCGAAAGGTTCGCTATGAAGAGATGCTGCCACATGAGCTGGATGAGGCCGTGGCCGGATTTCCAGTTGCATACTGTGCTTTCGGCTCATTGGAGTGGCACGGGAAGCACCTGCCGTTGGGCAATGACACGCTCAAGGCTTACCACATCCTCTTGATGACCGCGGAAAAATATGGGGGCGTGGTCGTCCCACCAACGTATTGGGGATTCTTGGGGAAGTGGCATCCGTGGACGATGATCGACTTCGGGCAACCCTTGGTCGATGAACTCTACCGGAAGATATTCTTTGGGCTCGTCGATGTGGGTTTTCGTGTTATAATCGGCGTAACGGGACACGACGTCGATCCTCAGAAGGCAGCGATACAAAGAAATGGCAAGGCCACGGGGTTCGCGATGATGGAAGGTGATCTTTATGACTTGACCGACGACAGCATGGACCACGCCGCTCACTGGGAGACTTCGCTAATGATGTACCTGAGGCCAGAACTCGTAGACATTAGCCGGATTAAGGGAGATGATCTGGATAGCGATGATGGCAGGAAGGAAGCGGGCATATTTGGCCGCGATCCCAGGAAATTCGCCTCACGCGAATTGGGCAAGAGGATCGCCAACAGGATAGCCGACCGCATCGGCAGCAAGGTCCAAGAATTGCTGAAGACGATGAAAACATAATGTGAGTCGCTCATCTCGACCGATCGACCCATTGCAGCAATTCCTGGGCATCATCCACAGTTCGCACCGCAGTGGCTATGAGGACGCCTTTGGCGCCAACGCCGTGAAGCAGGGGTTTGATGTCGTGAGGTTCGACGTCCAGGAGCAATAGGGACTTCCCAGCCCCCAGTATCCGCTTATACATCTCAAACCACGTTGCTGAGCCCGTCCCCGGCCTTCCGCTCTGCGGCGTCCATTGTATTGCCTTGAGCCCGGATATGCCGAGGAGTGCATCGAGGTGCCTAACGCAGTCAGTCCCATCCAGGTGGTAGACGGCGTAGTCGAGCCTCTCGCATTGCTCCCCGAGATATGGCGCCACGAACTCCTTGAACATGGCGGGGGAGATCATGGCGGAGAAGTCGCACTGGAGCTTCACCGTCCTGCCAGGGCCCCAGATCCTGAAGGCCGAGAAGCAGTTGCCTCCCACGTCGTCGGAGATGATCTCGCGCATCTCGTCGAAGTATCGGAAGTAGAGCCCATTTATCTCCGATAACTTCTCATGGACGAAGTCGGGCCTCCTCCTGAGGTCCAGGAGCAATTGCCTCTTCCCCCTGAGCGATGAGAGCGTATCCAGCCCCTCTATAAGATCGGGCATGCCCACGAGATAACGCCCGCGAGAACGCTTGACGCTCTCCTCCACAAGTCTGACCTGTGACTTCCACCATTTATTTCCCGCATCGAATTCGAGTGGCCTATTTAGGCCCCCATCCGTAATACACGGCTGATACCATACCGTGGTATCCGCGAATACGGGTTCCGAACCGAGGAAGAGCGCAAGGGATCCGGGGCCGATGTGAGTGTCGAAATACGGGAAGGCCTCCCCAAGATAGTGCGTTGAGGCCATCTCGCGTTCAGCCACATTGATCCTATACTCCGGCAAGATCCATCTCGAGTAGAGGTCCGTAGGCACCTCAAATGCAGGTATATCCTCGATGGGCCGATCCCTTGGCGCCATCAGGGAAATGACGGGCCTATCTAGGACTTCACCCTTCCACCACGCTGCCAGCCTCTTTCTCGATTCGGGCCAGTCGCCCTTCCACCCAATGACACCTTTCTCCATCCATCATCGCACCCCTCCATGTAACATTGCTTCCATAATATAGTTCTCCAACCCTCATGGGGGATTTAAGCCATTCACTAAACCTACAGTAGGATAGGGTCTAACCTCTACCTCTTTGAAAAAAAGAGAGGGGCGGAGACCGACAGGTCTCGGTTATGTTAGAACGGGTAGAAGAATCTTACCTTGGATATGATCGTCCCTGGTATGATGCAGAGCATGTATCCCGATATGAATCCCGCCGCCACTGCAAGTCCTTGATGTTCGTAAAGCTTGCTCCCTCCGACCCTGATTGTCATTACCTTCAATACCCATGCGACTAAGCACGGCAGCCAAAATCCAGCCTGCGCGCTCGTCCAGGAAGTTCCGATGATGAATCCCACTGGCTCGAATGGGAACCACACGAATCTCGCGTGTATGATGCTCAGGGCTCCTGCCATCAAGAAGCCGACCAAGAAGTTCGGCGTCCATGGATCCGTGCCCGGCATGGCGTTCCACCTTTCGGGCACGGCGCACCTTTGGTACCATCCGGCACATCCATACATGCCCCAGGTGCCCGGAATGCGGCTAGCCCCCCAGGTGTAGGCGGAGTACAGGAAGCCAGTCATGGTTGTTGGCGCAAGGATCAGGATCGATACGATCATTATCTTGAAGATGCTCTTGTTGCTGACACCCGTTAGGCTTGCGAGTCGGTACGACTGCCAAGCTGTGAGATAGTTCCCGCCGATCTGGTTCCCCATGTCCGGTGCATCGGTGAACCAGGTATTGAAGTTGGCCGTCATTATGTAGTCGCTGGTGGGCTGAGCTGGTGCAGTTGGGTAGAACAAGAACTTCTGAAGGGCATAGCCCTTGTCCGTGCCCCTGACGTAAGCCCCGCTCAAGCCTAGCATCCGCATCTGGGCGAACCATATGATGAACATCGATATCGGCGTGGAGAAGGACGTCCCAAGGTTCATCCCCGTCGTCATGAGGATCGCGACCATCGCGATGAAGAGCGCGACTATCAAGGCATAGAGGGTCCTGTAGGAGAGGGCCTCATTCCTTTCCATCTCGCTCCTCCTCTCCTCGCTCACCCTTCCGAGAGCGGCCTGCACGGTCTCAACTATGTAGCGCCTCTCTATCACAAACAGGAATACCGCAAGTCCGAAGATCCCGCCGATTACCGTGGCTTGCCATTTGAATGGCGGACCGAAGGCCAAGGACTCCGCCCCGCAATCCCAGCGTCCGCACCCATTGCGATCCGTGAGCGCAGTGTAGTATCCCATGACATAGGCGATCTGCGGGAGTATGATTACATCAACGAGCCACCAGAACCAGACGTTGAAGAGTATGTTCAAGGGTGCGATGTAGGCTATGGCAACGGCCAGAGGGTGTATGTTCCACTTCGTAAGGCCGATGAGGCCCGCGAAGGCTCCAGTTGACGTATTCCAGGTTGCCGCATAGCCGCATATGTTGGTCCTGAATCCGTATATGTCGGGGAACCATGGGAAGAGCTCGATCATCATAGAGGGTATGCTGAATGCGATTGCGACTATCATCCCTATGATGAATGGAGAAGTGAAGCTGAGCTTTAGCCCTGACTTCGGATCGACCCTCTTCATGAGCTCGTGCGCCGACACGGCATGTGGGAATGGGACCTTCTCGATATCTATCCAGCTCCTGCGGAAGAGGGTGGCAATGCAAACCATGAAGCTGCCGAAGACGAATGTGAACGAGGACCAGAAGACTATCGTTGGCATGAGATCGCCCCATGGCACCGCGACGCCGCCAAGTCTGATCTTGTCGGCAACCTCGAATGGCGGTGCCATGAACGTAGGGATGAAGTGCTGTAGATCGGGGCTTAGGTAGCGAGCGCCTATGAAGGACGCCCACGCGGCACATTGGGTATCTGCGGTCGGCCTTCAGAAGAAGGACGCACAGCAAGCCATGACATACAGGTAGGTCATCATCGCGGGGGTCACCTTCCCCTTCAAGGGCCCTAACCTCCCCAAGGCGCCGCAGACAAAGAACGTCAGGAAGGGCAGGGCGGTTATGGCCGTATAACATGCCACAGCAATGCCAAGAGACGAGAAATAGGCCGCGGGTCTTTGATAAGTTCCAGTGGCCTGCGTAACGGTCCAGATCTCGCCCAGTAAGCCCAGAAGTACCAAGAAGATCACCATGAAGGCCCAAGGTAGCTTCTCTACTTTGACCTCTTGTGAAGTCATTTTTGCATTATCTCCCCTTTTTCACTGAGTTAAGAACAGATATTTATGATTATAAGGTTTATCATAATTTGGTTATTGCCTAATGAATGTAGAAATATCGCCATCCCTCAGATGCTCATATTCCCCTCGTGTGCATGATCACGATATTCGTCTATGTTGATGAGGTCTACCTCGCCATCTTCCGTAAGTTGAGCCGCCTTCCCTTTTATGGGCGCACCGCAATAACCGGTGGATGAGAAGATGCTGAGCAGTTTGCCATCGAAGAAGTACCTGTATCCCTCCGGGAAGACCTCATGGGAGCGCAACATCATCTTAAGGCCATTCTCGTCCAAGAACCTTAGAAAGACATCTCTTCCGTAGTAGTAAAATCCACCTCGCTGGTCATTAAAGGCGAAGTCGTCGATCCAATCTGCCGGATCATTCCAAAGGAGTTGCGAGACGATGTCGTCGTTGGGCTCGATCTCCCCCCTAGGCAACCCATCTACTTGGTCCACCCTTTGCAGGCCCTTGGCTATCCCGCCGTGCACGACGAAGACGCCATTCCAAGTTGTCGCAGCAAGAGGGAGGTAAGAGAAGACGTGATTATACAGCTTGTAAAGCGATTCTGAATACCTACATGTAACGGCCTCCCAGAACCCATATCTCGAGTTCGTCGAAAGGACCTCATGGTTGCCCCGTAATAGGAGGACCTCTTCAGGTTTGGCAAGCTTCAGACCCATAATGCAATTGACATTATCTAGCTGTTGGTTGCCCCTGTCAACGTAGTCGCCCATGAAAACGATCCTATCGAACTCGCCATCCGTGAAAATCTTCATAACGGCCTTGGTCGCCGTAAAATTCCCATGTGTGTCGCCCACGAAGAGCGTTTTACCGCGATCAATCCTAATCATATTGGTTTCCCCGCGCAATCGCTTGAGAGTGCCATCCAGTAGCTCTACAACCTCCTCTTCACTAAAGAGCCCAACGCCCTCGGGGTCATCCCAGATGGAGGAGACATCCACGGGCATGTCACAATCCAGTCTACTGGGGAAATAAGCCTTAAATCACCTTCTAAGTTGAAAACCCTATCCAACAACGCTATCAATAGAGCCCAATTTTTCGAGAAAATGGGGTGAGACACAACGCCGTTGTACCCAGCCGAAGTCAATATACCGTGAAGGCGACATTCAATCGCTTTCTCAAAGAACATAGACCAGAATGCTGAAAGGCCGTGAAGAGTCATGAACAAACGCGATTGGACGAATATGGACACCATGACCGTAATCATAGAATTTCTGGTCGCACTGTATCCCATCGGATTCGCGCTCCGCTATGTTTGGTAATATTACCGAATTACCATGAGGAAGCGTAGGATAAGAAATCTACAGATGCCGTATTATGGTTCCCAAAGCCTGAAGGGCAAATAGTCCAATATGGCACGCGTTCCCTCACTTGATCGGGCAAGCTCTGGAACGCAACCTTCCCCGCAAGTCACTCCGATTTGGACGCGAAGCGCCCGAGGGTGCTCTTGATGCGTGTTGGATACTTGAGAATGGTCCCCGTTATGAGGAGGACGGCAGGACCCTGTAGTTCCCCGACCTCAGACCGCATCCTTTGCAGGGCCGCAAGGGAAGTCGCCGATGCCGGCTCGCAGAATATACCCTCCTTGGCTAACAAGAGGGTGGCCTCCACTATGTCTTCGTCGCATGTGCTCACGGCCATGCCGCCCGATTCCTCCAGCGCTGAGTCCAGCGCATCCCCGTCCAGCCTAGAATAGCCAGCTATGCTGTCAGCCACTTCGGTTACGGGAGCCGTGGCCGCGATGATCTTGGGCCTCGCATTATTTTCCCTAAATCCCGCCCACACCCCAGCAAGGAGCGTCCCGTTATTGGTCGGAACGAATACGTGGCTGGGCCTTTCATCGAGTTGGGCAGTTATCTCCGCGCCTATGGCCGAGTCTCCCTCGATCTTTTTGGCATTGCGTCCTGGATTCGCGTCGTAAGCGCCATGCAGTCCAATGAAGTCCACGCACTTCGCATAAACCTCCCTCAGCCCTCCCTGAATCCTGTGTAGCTCGCCTCCGAAAGAGGTGATGAGCCTTGCCTTCTCTTCAGATATGCTGTTAGGAACGAAGACGTGGCACCTCACTCCGTAGACAAGGGAGTAAGCGGTCATCGATATGGCCGCGTTGCCCGTGCTCGTGATCGCGACTTCGCTGAAGCCCTTCGACATCGCGTCGTCCAGGATCTTCAGGCTCTCCCTGTCCTTGTGAGAACCAGTTGGATTCGTATACTCAAGCTTGCCATAGACTCCAATGCCAATCCGCTGGCTTATCGTATCTAGTTTCACGAGTGGCGTTGTGTAGGTCCTCATGCCTTCACCCCATCCCATTATGTGATTGTGTGGCGTATGATCCGTGGACGACTATGTTTGGCTTTCGGTACCTTTCGAAGGGCATCGTGGCAAACGGTTACGTGCCTAACCGTTCCCAGTAAGAACAAGCCAGGTCTCCCAAACAAAGGGAGAAGTGATTTAAATCGTCGATTATGTCGTCAAAGGCGAGGGCATTTGTCTTCTATAGTTGAGGAATACGAATCGAGGACCGGGAAGTCAGCCGAGTTATTCAGGAGGGCCAAGAGCGTCATGCCAGGTGGCGTGAACCACAACATAAGGGCCTTCAGGCCCCATCCCTTCTGCACGGCATCGGCGAACGGGGCCGTCCTGATGGATGTCGATGGCAATCGGTATATCGATTTCTGGAACGGCCACGGTTCCCTGATCTTGGGACACAACCATCCCCAAGTGGTCCAAGCGGTTAAGGCCCAAATAGAGAAATCATCGCACTACGGGACCTTCAATGAGAACGAGATCCTGCTTGCCGAACAGATCTGCAAGATGCTGCCCTCGGCCGAGATGATTAGATTTACCAACAGTGGAACAGAGGCCGTGATGTATGCCCTGAGGCTGGCGAGAGCATATACCGGGAGGGTCAAGATCGGTAAATTCGCAGGCGGCTGGCATGGCGGCTTCAACGGCGTCCACGTTGGGACAAAGCCCCCGCTGAATAAGCCCCCCTCTGCAGGCATGCCACGGGACGAGTTGAAAAATACGGTCTTGCTACCATACAACGACCTAAGCGGCCTCAGGAGGAAGGTAAGGGGCGAGAGGCTCGCATGCATCATAATAGAACCAATGCTGGGGCAAGGTTGCGTGGCCGCTGACAGGGATTTCCTTCAGGGCCTGAAGGAGTTGTGTGAGAGGACGGGCTCGCTCCTGATATTCGATGAGATCATAACGGGCTTCAGGTTGGCGAGGGGAGGGGCCCAGGAATATTTCGGGATCAAGCCCGACATCACGACGATCGGGAAGATAATCGGCGGCGGATACCCCGTGGGGGCCATA
>Ga0315312_1001105_pt1 | contig 23111 bp, 21 predicted proteins | sample TDP7_MG_FD_203629 | JGI IMG/M metagenome (GOLD analysis project Ga0315312, IMG submission 203629) | Freshwater sediment microbial communities from Lake Towuti, South Sulawesi, Indonesia - TDP7 | ecosystem: Environmental > Aquatic > Freshwater > Lake > Sediment | place: Indonesia: South Sulawesi... | reverse complement strand
AGGGCTTCAATTATCGCTAATTCCAAAGGTAATTGGGGTATTGGCGAATATTTCATCTTATTCTCGGCTTCTAAAAAGAGATTTAGGATATTGCAAAGTTCGGTTTCCTCAAAACTGGCTACTTGGGTTTCCAATTTCTGAAATTCTTCTTTTGTTAGACCAGCGATTATTGGGTTTTGGGTTGAACTTTCCTCAAAGGTTATTTTCAAAATTAGAGCTTGTCTTAAATAGTTAATCAAAGTTTTTGTAAATTCCTGAATGTCTAAGCCCTTTTCAATTATTCCATTTAAAAAATTAATTGCCTCTGAAGTTTTTTTCTGACAAAGAAAGTTAGTAAATTGGCTAACTAAATTTATCTCGATTAAGCCAAGAATATCTTTTATATCCTCGGCTTTAATTTCCCTTTCCCCAGAAAAAGTTATGGCCTGGTCTAATAAACTTTCGGCATCTCTAAAGGAACCGCTAGAATTTAGGGCAATCAATTCAAGAGCTGGCCTTTCAATTTTAATTTTTTCTTTTCCAGAAATGATTTCCAGTCTTTTAATAATTTCTGGTACCGTCAGTCTTCTAAAATCGAATCTCTGGCACCTGGAAACAATGGTTGGAATCATTTTATGAATTTCAGTTGTAGCTAAAATGAAAATAGCATGCGAAGGGGGTTCCTCTAAGGTTTTTAATAGGGCGTTGGCGGCTTCCTTTGTAATCTGGTGACTCTCATCAATTATATAAACCTTATATTTGGACTTTGTCGGGACAAATCGAATTGCATCTCTTAACTCTCTTATTTCATCAATCCCCCGATGGGAGGCAGCATCAATTTCAATTAAATCCATCGATCTGCCTTGGTTAATATCTAAACAAGACGAACATTTATTACAGGGTTCAAAACCCTGGCGCACTTGACAATTGACCGCTTTGGCCAATAATCTGGCAATCGTTGTTTTTCCTGAGCCTTTTGGGCCGTGAAATAAATAGGCATGGGAAATCATTCCACTCGAAATGGCATTGGTCAGAGTCTTAACAATATGTTCTTGGCCAATGATTTCAGAAAAAGTCTGAGGCCTGTATTTTCGATATAAAACTAATTTTGGCATATTACTTCTTAAAGACAATAAATTTTGAAGCCAAGAAATTCCAGACAAAAGCAAAAAAGGCGGCAATTATCGGCGCTACCCCACCTGCCCAAATTTTCTCGCTGATACCAGAGAAAGGCCCAGTAATGTTAACTAATAAATGAATAATTCCAGCATTGATTCCTAAACCGATGGCTGTGATAGTTAAAAATTTCGAAAATTCGCCAGGCCTTACTTTTTCTTTTTTTTCAAAAGTCCAATATTTGTTCCAAAAATAACTATTGGTTGTGGCTAATAAAAAAGAAACCGCCGCAAAAGAAACGTAAAAGGGTCCTTTTTTAATTTCAGTAATCCAGCTGAGTAAATTCAAAATCCCCATATAAATAAAAGTATTCAATGTTCCAACCCAGAAAAATCTGGCTGCTTGGAAGATGGCGAAAATCTTTTTTCCAATTATTGAGGCTATAAATATTCCAAGCACACCTAGAGGAGCAAAAATGAATGGTAAAATCAGAGGGTATCGAAAAAATGGTAGAAGCCAAGGAAAAGGAATCGCTATCTCCAAATACTTTACGACGTAAAAACAAATGACGCCATCTAAAAATCCAATTGAAGCCGCTAAAACCGCATCAATTTTTCTCATATTTTTAAATTTTTAATGAAAAATAATTTTAATGTATTTTTCGACCGTTCAGATTAAATAATGATAGCAAATTTTCAGAAATAAAAAAAGAGGGGAATTTAGGCGTTAAGGCTCGAAGATTCTCTATTTTGTTGACGCTTTTTATAGCACCGCCATAGCATCCAGGAGTAGAGTTCGCATTTGTATCTCAGGCACCCTTTGCTTTTTTGACATTCTTGAGGCCAATAGTTTTGATCTACTGCAATGGATACTACTCGCTTGACTATGTCACTTGAAATATCCATTGGTCTTACTGCAGGAGCTGTCAATGAACCCCACATTATTACTTCGTAGTCACCTTGTTGATAATACAGAGGTTCTGTGCCAGATAAAGTTCCCTCTGACTTCAATGTTTGCCAATCTGGCAGAGTTCTTTGCCCTCGGGCTTTTAGGATTTCGGCTCGCAATGCTCCGACTATATCAAATAATTTATAGCCAGATTTGTTTGTGAATACTTGGAAACCCTTGTTTTCCGGCCAGAACTGAATGACAATTGGATCTTCTCTTTCATTCAAAGGTCTTGGCATTAGTTTTTTTGCTTCCGTACTTCGACAGTAACGATTAAATCTTGGGTTAGTAGTAGTAGCTATGACAATCACCCATTTTCCGACCAAGATTTTCTCTGCTTTTTCGAAATCTTTAGCTGCTTCTCTGAATAACTCCTGCCCTTTATGGACCGTGCAGAAAACTTTCTCCAGCCACTCTTGAGTTTTCTCTGGGCCAAATGTTGCTAAATTTACTGCAGTTCGATGAATAATATTCATCTTGTCTTCAATTGCATTTTCTGCTCTTTCTGACCACCTTTGTAGGATTGTTCTTGCTGGTGAGTCTGGGTTTTCAGAAAGGAATTTTTCGAGCTCTCTTTTAAAGAACTCTATTCCTTTCTGGAAATTGACTTCCTCTGTTTGGGTCTGGAAATGGGCTTCAATAATCATTGAGAACCATTCTGCCACTTGATTATCAGTGTAAAGCAAATGCATTTCTTTTGTTAGATTGCAAATGTTCATCGGGTCACCCCCGGTTTTGAAGTCAGCTCTGAAAGCCCAACCACTAAGAATGAGATTTTTCTCATCGGAAAGTCCTAAGAATTTGTCAACTAGACTGCTCGCTGTTTCACCTGGGAAGGCACTGTGAGGATGGTGAGCAAAAACGTATATCTTTTTCTCGGGATTGGAAGTCACTTCCTGCGGACAAATGTCAACAAAGACAACATTTTCTTTCGGTATAGCTTTCGGATCTCCGTCCCAATAGACTATCTCGGCATTTTCTATCCCTGGAATTTTCTCTTTGCCAAAACGCTTCAGTTTCCCGATGGCTGCGATTAAACCATCGAGATCAACCCATCGGTGGGTGAAGACTATCAATTCGTTTCCTTTCAATCCATTTTCCTCCGATCGGGCGAGCTGGCTACCAATGGTTCAATAAATTCACCATAAAAATTTGATAGACAATTCGCCCGATCAGAATTTTCCCCTCTTTATTAATTTTTCAAAATTTTTAAAGAACTATTCCTTTTTCTAATTAACACTTCGACAAGCTCAGCGCAGGCTAGAAAAAAGAAGGAAGAGAGAAAAAGATTTAGAGGCGAGAATTTCTTTTCTTTAAAATGTAGTCTGCGATTTCAATTGGATTTCTGAGATTGTGATCCCAGGCTTCAAGGAAAGCTTTGCTATAACTAAAGCCTCTTGGCGAATTTGTGTCAATGATATCGATTCCATCTTTGTTTATACTTTTAGAAGCCCTCATGCTTTCTAAGGCAAATTTCACTGCTATCACTGCTGCCTCTGCCTTCTCTCCTTCTAATATCCTTTCCCTATTTCCTATTCTTATTTTGACAATTGCTTTTTTCATCTTTTTTCACCTCCTTCTGAGCGAGTAAGCTACCTGTCAGATTTTCTGATAAACAATTTACTCGCTCAGAACTCTTTTCTCTCTTCCAATTTTAATTTTGTTAAAGAGCAAATCATCAACTTTTTAATTATAGCAAATACATAGAATTTGTCAAGCTCAAACAATAAAAAGGAGCGAATAGTTCGCTCTTTTAATTTTTTCCCTTTCCCTTGGTGTGGAGGATCAGGAAGTTTTAAGCCCAATTTTCGTTTCAACTCCTTGTAGCGGTTTCTAACTGTAACTTCAGTAACTTTGGCGATTTCTGCAATTTCTCTTTGTGTCTTTTCTTCTCTATTTAGGAGACAGGTGCTGTAGAGAGCAGCGGCGGCAAAACCCATTGGGTCTTTCCCTAAGTGAATTCTTTTAATTTTAGCTTGACGAAGGATTCTGATAGCTAATCCTTGGGTTTCGCCTGAAATACCAACTGTTTCAGCAATCTTTGAGACACAGGAAACTGGGTCAGAAGTAGGCATTTGTATATTAAGTTCTTTAAGTAAAAGCCGATAGCAACGAGCAATATCCTTTTTAAACTCCTTATTCCCTTCGGCAATTTCCTCAAGAGTTCTTATAACTCCGCTATATCTACAAGCAGCATAAAGAGCAGCAGCAACCAGAGCCTTAATACCCCTGCCACGAGTAAGACCCTTTTTTAATGTTTTGCGGTAAATAACCGCTCCCCTTTCTTTTACGAGTTTTGGAATACCCAGTTGATCTGCGAGACGGTCAAGTTCAAGCATTGCCTGAGTTAAGTTTCTATCAACGGATGTATGAGCCCTTGAACGAATTTGCCATTTTCTGAGACGCCACATCTGGGCCTGAGTAGCTGGAGGGAGTTTTCTTCCAAAGGCATCGTAACTTACACCAAGGGGGCCTCCTCTTCCTACCTGGGTTGATAAACCTTTATCATGAACAGCGTAAGTCGTTGGCATTCCAGTGCGAATTCTTGTAGCTTTTTCTTCTTCAGTATAGGCTCGCCGTTCTGGTCCCCTATCTATCATTTGTTCTCGAAGTACTAATCCGCAATTGCTACAAATAGTTTCGCCAGAATCATAATCATGAACAAGATTTTGACTATCGCATTCTGGACATTTATTTTTTTCCATTCAATTCACCTCCTTTTTGTTTTTTTAAGGTTCAATTTTTTCTCAAAATAATATTAAACCTTAATTACAATTTTGTCAAACTGCTAAAAAATAGTATAATTAAAAATATGTTAAAACTCTTCAATACCTTAACTCGAGGAAAAGAAATTTTTAAGCCACTAAGAAAGGAAAAAGTAGGTCTTTATACTTGTGGCCCAACCGTCTATTGGTTTGCCCATCTTGGAAATTTAAGAACTTATATTTTTGAGGATATTTTAAAAAGAGTTTTGAAATATAATGGCTTCAAGGTCAAGCATGTCATGAATATTACCGATGTTGGTCATTTAACTTCCGATGCTGATATTGGTGAAGATAAAATTGAGTTAGGTGCCAAAAGGGAAAGAAAAACTGCTTGGGATATTGCCAAATTTTATACCCAGGCTTTCAAAAAAGATTTAAAACTTTTAAATATTAGGGAACCTGATATTTGGATTAAGGCAACTGGTACCATTGCGGATCAGATAAATTTGATTAAAACTTTGGAGAAAAAGGGATTTACCTACAAAATTTCAGATGGAATCTATTTTGACAGTTCAAAATTAAAAGATTATGGAAAATTAGCCGGAGGAAAAAGAAAATTAAAAGCCGGAGCCAGAATAGAAATGGTTCCTGGAAAGCGAAATCTGACTGATTTTGCCTTGTGGAAATTTACCCCTGCCGGAGTGAAAAGACAAATGGAATGGTCATCAATTTGGGGCCGAGGTTTTCCTGGCTGGCATACCGAATGCGTTGTCATGTCAATGAAAGAACTTGGCATTCCCTTTGATATCCATTGTGGCGGAATTGATCATATCCCAATCCACCACACTAATGAAATTGCCCAGGCTGAAGCTGCCTATAATAAAAATTTAGCCAATTTCTGGCTTCATGGTGAATTTTTAACTTTAAAAGGTGGCCGAATGGGAAAATCAGAAAGAAACATTATCAGGCTTCAAGATTTAATTGAAAAGAAGTTCAATCCCCTCGCCTATCGTTATTTATGTTTAATGACTCACTATCGTTCGAAATTGAATTTCTCCTGGGAAGTCTTAGAATCAGCCCAAAATGCCCTAAATAATCTCTATAATAAAATATCAGAGATCGAATCTAAAAAAATAGTACATTTTCCACGGTCATGGAAATTACACTATAAAGAATATCAAGAAAAGTTTTTAAATTTTATTAATGACGATTTAAATACCCCGAAAGCTATCGCTTTAATGTGGGAGATTATCGGATCGCTAAATCTTTCAAATCAGGAAAAATATAAAATTTTGTTAGATTTCGATAAAGTTTTTGGTTTAAATTTAGCCAAAATCAAAAAACCAAAAATTCCCTTAAAAATAAAAAGGTTGGCTGAAGTTCGAGAAAAATCAAGGATTGAAAAAAAATGGCAAAAGTCTGATGAAATTCGAAAGAAAATAAAAGAAATGGGCTATTGGATAGAAGATACGAAAGAAGGACCAAAAATAAAAAAGCTATAATAAATAGTTTCTCGATAAAAAGGCGTTAAGAAAAGTTATTTAAACTCTTTTTTTAGCCAATTCAAAATATCTTTATTCAAGTCTGAAATATCTTTATTAAGAATTTTATCTAATTCATCAAGGATTTTTTCCATTGGAAAAATTTCCTTTCCCCTTTCTTTTTTATTTTTTTGGCAAAATTGATAAAAATTTAAAACTTTATCAGCAATTTTGCTCCAGGAATATTTTTTTGCTTCATTTCGACCCCAATTTCCCATTTCCTTTCTTAAATTTTCATTTTGAATTAAAATCTCAATCTTTTTGGCTAGGCTTCTGAAATCTCTCGATTTTACTAAAAATTTCTCTCCTTTTTTCCCTTTTAAAAATTCTTTATAGCCTTGGTTAGCAAAGGCAACTAGAGGCAGACCGGAAGCCATTGCTTCAAGTAAGACCATTCCAAAACTTTCGCCAAAAATTGCTGGACTAACAAAAATTTGAGAGCTTCTAAAATAAGAAGGTAAATCCTGATGATTTTGCTCACCTTCAAAATAAACTTCTCTCAAATTTTTGGACTTAACGAAATTTTGACATCTTTCTTTTAATTCTCCTTCACCAGCAATAATTAACCTTAAATTTTTAAACTTTTTTTCTAGGATTTTGTAGGCTTTGAGTAAATAAATCAGGCCTTTTCTCTTTTCAATTCGGCCGACAAACAAAATGTTAATTTTGCCGTCAACAAATCTTTTTATTTTTGAAACTCTTGGATTAAATTTCTCAATATTTACTCCATTAGGAATAATTACTTTTGGAAGGTCGCAATCTTCAAAAATTTTAAGTGCGACCGGGGAAACACCAATTATACCATCTATTTTCCATTGAACAATCTTTTTCAAAATGTAAAGGAAAATTGGAAAGTTTTTTAAAAATTGACTTCTCTCGACATCGGAATGAAAGGTTAAAATGTTTAGACTTCTTGATCTTTCCAAAATCTGAAAAGAAGAAGGGAAGCCAAAATTATGAAAGTGTAAAATGTCAAACTTTTCTTTTCTTAAAGTATTTTCAATTGCCAGAGGATTGAAATGAAGGCCAAAATCTGATTTTCCACCACCAAAAGGAATAGATAATGAGGTTCCTAATAAAATAACATTCTTTCCATAATTTTCTTTTAAAGACCTTCTGGGAACAATAATTTTTGAAGGAATTTTTCTTCTTTTAAATTCATCTTTCAATTCCAAAATATGGGTTTTTACTCCCCCCGGCTTTAAAAAAGAATGAAAAGAAATTAGTGCTACTTTCATAGAATTAACAGAATATCAACATATTTAAAAATTTTATCAGAAATTCAGAGACTTGCCAATTCTCTTTGATTTTGCTTAAATGAAAGTGAACCACATCGGAGAGGGGTCGGGGCGGGTCGCGAGAGTTCTCCGCGAAGCGGAAACTCCCGACCTAGAACCCTTTGGTTCTTCCGTCTAGGAAAACAGGGAGCGAAGCGACCGCCAGAAACCGAGGGTTTCTGGAGAGCGAGCCCGAAGCGAGGCGAAGCCGAGCGCCCCGCCAGAACACATATTCTGGCGGGGAGAGGGCGAGCGACTAACCAATGTGGTAGCAATATGGCTGAATTACCAGAAAAATTACCTCCCCAGGCAATTGAGGCCGAGAAATCTCTTTTAGGTTGCCTGATGCTTGATAAAGATGCCATTTTAAAAGTGGCTGATTTTCTTGGATCACGCGATTTTTATAAAGGAATTCATCAAGAAATTTATCAGGCAATGTTTGATCTTTTCGAAAGAGGAGAACCAATTGATCTTTTATCAGTTTCTACTCGTTTGAAGGAAAAAAATTTATTAGAGGAAATTGGTGGGAGTAGTTATTTAACCGAATTAGTTAATTTGGTACCAACAGCCAGCCACATTTTAAATTATGCCAGGATTGTCCAGAGAAAGAGGATCTTGCGAGATTTAATTGGGGCATCACAGGAAATTGGCCAAATGGGTTATGATGAATCGGAAGATATTAATGTTGTCTTAGATAGTGCCGAGAAGAAAATTTTTAGTATCGCCCAAAAATCTCTGACCCAAAATTTCATTCCAGTAAAAGATACTTTAGAAGAAGCCTTTGAAAGAATTGATAGATTATCAAAATTTAAAGGAATGCCCAGGGGTATTCCTACTGGCTTCACCGATTTGGACAATATCTTAGCTGGCCTGCAAAAATCAGATTTAATAATTTTGGCTTCTAGACCAACTTTAGGAAAATCAGCTCTATCTTTAAATATTGCCGCCAATATTGCCATAAATGAAAAAATACCTGTTGGAATATTCTCTTTGGAGATGTCAAAAGATCAAATTGTTGATAGATTAATTGCTGCTCAATCCAATGTTGATTTGTGGAGATTAAGGACGGGCAGGTTATCCAGTCAAGGGGAAGATAATGATTTTATCAGAATTCAAAGGGCTCTTGGAATTTTGGCTGAAGCCCCAATTTATATTGATGATGCTGCCACCTCAACGGTTTTACAAATGAAGGCAATGTCAAGAAGATTACAGGCAGAAAAGGGACTAGGATTGATAATCATTGATTACCTGCAATTAATGGAACCCTTGAATCCCATTGCCAGTCCTGTTCAGCAAGTCTCGGAAAGCTCAAGAGCTTTGAAAGCCTTGGCCAGGGAATTGGAAATTCCGGTTCTGGTCATCTCTCAACTCTCCCGGGCAGTTGAACAAAGATCTCCTCAGATTCCCAGATTAGCTGATTTGAGACAATCAGGAACAATTGAGCAAGATGCCGATGTGGTTTTATTCATTTATCGGGAAGATCGCTACAACACTAGTACCCCAAGGAAAAACATTGCCGATATAATTGTTGCTAAACATAGAAATGGACCAGTCGGAAAAGTCGAACTATTTTTTGATGAAAGAAGAGTAAGCTTTAGGAATTTAGAAAAAGAGTTCGTAGAATAATGTACCCTAAGTCTATTCAAAAATTAATTGATCTTTTTTCAAAGTTCCCAACTGTTGGACCAAGAACTGCTACCCGCTTTGTTTTTTATTTAATGAAGGTAAAAAAAGAAGAGGTTGAAGAATTGATAAAATCAATAAATGATTTTAAAAAAACTATTAAACTTTGCTCTTTTTGTTTCAATCCTTTTGAAGGTGAAGGAGAATTATGTCAAATTTGCTCTGACCCAGTAAGAGATAGAGCTTTAATTTGTATTGTTGAAAAAGAAACTGATTTAATTCCAATTGAAAAGACAAAAAAATACAAAGGCCTTTATTTTATTTTGGGTGGAGTAATTTCAACTTTTAAAAAAGAGGGTATTAAAAAATTGAGAATTAAGGAATTGATTGATCGAATTAAAAAACCAGAAAAATTTAGAATTTTGGATGCCAAATTTAAAGAAATAATTTTGGCAACTAATCCAACAACCGAAGGAGAGACCACTGCTTTGTATTTAGAAAGAATTTTAAAACCCCTTAATTTAAAAATCACTCGGCTTGGCCGAGGATTACCAGTGGGCGGAGAATTAGAATATGCTGATGAAGAAACCTTAGGAAGTGCTTTAGAAGGAAGAAAATAAAAAGACCTCGGTTGAATTCCGAGGCTTTGAAGTTTAATTTATTCTTCATCTCCCTCCAAAAATAAGAAATTACCATGGGAATTGATCACATTTTCGGAAACTTCTCGCAGGAATAAACCCAGTTTCTTAACTTCTTCTTGAAGAACTTTTAAAGGAGCAATTTCTGCTGGACGGACAATCGGACTTATGGAAGGTTCAATTACCCAAGTTACTTTTTTGGGAATATTGTTAAGGTAGCAATAATCGCTATATGCGTATAAAAGATGTGTAGCTCTTATAAGATCAGAAAGAGCTATACTTACCCATGGGTAAGGTTTACGAGAAGATCCTTCAGAAAGATGTCCCTCGCACGACTCTACTGTATAAATTCCCCACATCCGAAGACCGATTACCAGTTCTTTGACTCCCTCTTCTAAATTCTTTATTTCTTCAACTTCCTTTCTTGTCTCTCTGAAATCTCTTTTTTTCAATTCCATCCCTCTTTTAAAGATTAGCTCATTTTATTTTGTTTGTCAAAGTAATAAAAATCACTCGTTTACATAGACTTACGAATAGATGGAGAATTAGAATATGCTGATGAAGAAACCTTAGGAAGTGCTTTAGAAGGAAGAAAATAAAAATATATTTATAGAAATGGATAAAGCCTCGATGTCAGATACGAAGAAAGACGATCGAGGCTTTTTAGTTTCCCGAAGGAGAATCTGAGAAAGTAGGGACTGGTCGCTTCCGAGCCTGGGCCATATCCCATTTTGCGGGATTAGTAAGGAGAGAGCTATCCCGTCCTGAGTTTATCGAAAGGCAGAACAATTCTCTCCTTACTATTTAATTTGCCTCTGACGAAATCTTCAAATTAGTCCTTTCTTTGCTATTATTAGGAGAAAAAGAGGAGAGAGGTTTATTTTCTTTTAATGGGGTGCGTTGCCTCATTTTTTCTAACTTCTTTAATACAAGTTTTTCCTCTCTTTTCAGGGGGATTTCGAAGACAGGTGTCCCGTCTTCGCTTACATATTGGCATCTGCATGCGAATTTTTGTGGCGGTATCATTTTTTTCTCCTCTTGAGGCGTGAGCTGACTACTATTATTTAATAGACAATTCGCGCCTCAAGAACCCTCTCCTCTTTTTATTAAACTTGTCAAAGAACTATCTTAAATTATTATAGAAAATCAATTATTTCCGTCAAGTAAATTTTTTCACAACCTTTTTCCAACCCACCTACTTGTCCGCCTAAGTTTTGCGGAGCAAAATTTTGGTGGATGGGCTCGAAAAAAGAGGGGAAGGAAGATTGTTATCTAATTAATCTTCTTCCAATGGGGCATTCTCTTTCCATGTTCTTTTTTCATGAGCAGTTTTAGATTTAAAGCCGACTTTTCGAGGATTAGGTGTTACTCTTCTCAGCGGTCTTGGTCGACGAGGAAGCCTAGGCACCATCATTTCTTGCCTTTGGGATGAATTATTATTAGATTTAATTAACTGGGAGTTAGAGGTTTTTTGTCTATGGAGATATTTTGGAAGACAATAGGATAGAATGAAGAATACAGGTAGGCCGAAGAAAAAACTACTAATAGTAATGCTGTATAGCCAGAGTCTTATTCCCCGAAAGACAAAGATTTCGAGAAAACCTGCGACCATTACCGCTACCGTTATTGCCCCTGCCACTTCTATACAGAAAACGATGTTATGGTTGATTTCATCATCGACTGGATTTCTTTTTTTCATCTGGACCACCGAGCTGTCTATAAAATTTTATAACGAAGCGAAGCTTTGATACATCGCCTGCGGCGTTATAGCGAAACAGAGTTTCGGTATATCGTCTTCGACATTATAGACAATTCGGTGATCCAGACTTCTCTCCCTTCCTCATAAATTTTTGTCAAAGAACTATCCTCTTTTTACTTCTTTTATTATACACCTAATAAAAAATTTGTCAAGCCACAAGAGCTGAAAAATTTCCTAAATTCAAACTCCTACTCCCTAAATTCAATTTTAACTATCTCAATTTCAGTAAAAGGCTGTCTGTGGCCTTTTTTGACTTTGTATCTTATAGTTGGTTTAAATTTAAAGACAATTACTTTTTTTCCTTTGCCGTGTCCTAAAACTTTACCAATAACCTTTGCTCCTTTTACTAAAGGATTTCCAATTTCAATTTTTTTTCCTTTTTCCAAGAGCAAAACTTCGGGGAAGCTTATTTCGCTTCCCTCTTTTTTATCGATTTTCTCAATTTTTATTTTCTGACCCGGAGAAACGATGTATTGTTTCCCCCCAGTTTTAATAACGGCTAATCCCATATAAATAATTAACCTTCTTTTAATTTTTTATTTTCTGTAGGTTGTTTAATTTGAAGTTTATTAATTGAAGCCCTTATTTTGCTAATCATCTGTTTATACTCTAAATAGGCATTGGAAACCATAGTTGTACCCCGATAAATTTTGTTTTCTAAAACATTTTCCATTTCATCTAAATTCCTTGAAATTGAAATTAAATGATTTTTGAGATTTTCCATATCGAGAGAAATTGCATATTGGAGGTGAAGTCGATACATATATAAGATCAAAGGTAAAACCATTGAATAAGGCATTAAAATAACATCCGATTCTCTGGCTTTTAAATGAGCATCTCGACAAACGCTATAAACTGAATCAGGTACAGCAGCAATGGCTTGAGACCAGGTAATGCTCGGATCGATGTATTGTTTTACCTCTTTAATTCTATTTATAGTTTCTTTTTCAATTTTTTCGATAATTTCCTTCCTTTTTTTAGGTGAAGATTCTTTTTCCAATTCTAAAAGTAACTCTGAAGCTAGCCATTTCGAATCGATTGGAAGGCGTTTGTTATTTGGTAAAACTAAAGCAAACTCTACGATTTTCCCTCTCACACTAAAATTACTCTCTATCATTTCTGGAGGTAATTTTTTAAAAGTTTCTCTCAAAATTTCTTCCCCAGAAATTCCTTTGGCTGATGTACCAGCAATTATTTCGTCTACTCTCTTAATCCTTTCTAAAAATTCAGCTTCTTTTTGCTGACGAACTTCATCAGCTCTTTTCAAATTCTCCAATAAATCTCTGGTTTTTTCGATCCCATTTTTTAAATTATCCTGAAGCTGAGTACCTAAAAGTAATTTTTCTTTTATTTCTTGGATGTCTTTGGCTTGTTGCAGGTCTATCTGGTTTTGCTGACCGAGCCTTTCGCTTATTTTCAGGATAAAATTAATTAAAACAACAACTCCGCCAATTACAATAAAAAATATTAAAATTAAAAGAAAATCAGCCATTAAATTAAATTAGCATTTTCTATTAATCCCGTCAAATTTTTATCTAACGAATAAAACTTGAATCAAAACAAAAAAAATATAAATTGAGAGTAAAAAATATCCTTCTTTTCTGGTAATTTTTCTGCCGGTTCTTAAAAAGAATAAAAAGAATATTGCTGAAAAGATAAGAAAAAATCTACCAATAGCTAAAATGGGAATGTCAAAAAATTCAATAGGATGAATTAAAGCCGCAGTGCCTAAAACAAGAGTAGCCGTAATCATTACACTCCCCATCAAATTTCCCAATATCATCCAGTCTTGACCTTCTCTGGCAGCTCGAATAGAAAAGAAAGTCTCAGGTAGAGCATCGCCTATACCAACAATGAAAATACCAATAAAAATAAGAGGTAAATTTAATGTTCGAGCAAAAAATGAAGAGGATTTAACAATTCCTTGGGCACCAAGAAGTAAGAAAATAATACTCATTATCAAGATACCTATATCTTTAAAGAAATATTTCAAATTCCTGATTTCTGGTATTCCATTATAAACTTTCTTAAACCTCTCTTCTTTTCTAAATAACCAATAAACATAAGCAATAAAGATAAAAATTAAAAAAAGACCATCGATTTGTGAAAGACTACCATCCAAAATTAAAAGCAAAGGTAAAATAGCTGCTCCTATTGTGAAAATAGAACTTCCTTGGACCGTCCGACTTGGAGCAGAAATACCTTGTCTGGAAATAAAAGCAGCCAAGGCCACTACAAAAGTAAGATCAAAAATATTTGCTCCCAATACATCTCCTAAAGAAAGCTGGGGAATTTTATTTAGGGCAGATAATATTCCCACAAAAAGATTAGGTAACGACGCTCCAAGAGCTATTGTGAAAAAAGCTACGACAAATTCCTTCCAGCCCAAAAATTTGGCTATTTTCATTAAGGAATCCATCAACCACTTACCAGACAATATAAGCAAAGCACAAGAAATTATGAAAATTATAATGTAAAACAGGATCATACTTCGGTAAACTCAGTATGACCCTGAACTTGTTGAAGGGTCATACTTCTTTTTTAGTAATATCAGATTTTTGCCTGATATATCGCGCTTCGCGCGTTATAAAATACCATTTAGTGGCCTCAATTAAAATTAAATTTAAAAATCCAAGTCCTAATATCAATCCCCAATCGAAGAAATTTAGAGGTGTTGTTTTTAATAAATTTTGAAAAAAGGGCAAATAAATAGCTATCAAAAGCATCGCAATTCCCCAAAACCAAGAAAAAAGCAAAATTAAATTAGAAAAGGGGTTAATTTTCCAAATATTCTTTTTTAAATTTTTACAAGAAAAAACATAAAACAGAGAGTCGATAGCTAGACCAGCAAAAATTATTGTCCGAATTTCCATCAATAATAACTTCTTATTTAATAACAAAAAAAGTAGGAAAAGGAGTAAAAAATCAGTAAAAATACCAATGAAAAAAATTAGGGCCTTCATTTCCCTGGTTAAAAGAGGGCTTTTTGGATTTTCAGGTCTCCTTTTCATAATTCCTTTTTCTTTCGGTTCAAAAGCCAAAGCCAAGGAGGGCAAACTATCTTCAATTAGATTTACCCATAAAATCTGAGCTGGCAAAATTGGCAAGGGCAGGCCTATTAAAATACTAACACCAATTAAAATTACTTCGGTAAAACTATCAGACAATAAGTAAGTAATCACTTTTCGGATATTATCTAAAATCTGGCGACCTTCTTCAACTGCCGCCACAATGATTGAAAAGTCATCGGTTAATAAAACTAAATCAGAAGCTTCTTTCGCCACATCAGTACCTGAACCCAAAGCTACACCAATATCAGCACTCTTTAAGGCTGGGGCATCATTTATTCCATCGCCAGTCATTGCCACTACTTCCTCTCTTTCCTGCCAGGCATCAATAATTTTCATTTTATGTTTTGGTTCAACCCTGGCATAAATTTCAATATCCTTTAATCTTCTTTGAAATTCCTGATCAGACATTTTTTCTAAATCTTTACCTTCAATTATATTTTCTTCTTTTGCTGGTAATCCCAATTCTTGAGCGATTGCCTTAGCTGTTAATTTATGGTCTCCGGTAACAATAATTGGTCTCATTCCAGCTTGTTGACAGATTTTAATTGCTTCTTTTATCTCTTTTCTCAGAGGATCATGGAGACTAATTAAGCCAACGAATGTTAAATCTTTGCATAAATCTTCTAAATTTTCATACTTCAGAATCTCAAATTCATACTTTCTATAAGCAGTTGCCAAGACCCTTTGTCCTTTTTTAGCTAAATCTTCAAATTTTTTCTTCAATTCTTTGTTTTTTTCTTCTGATAAATCAACTCTCTTTCCATCAATATCAATATATTTTGACATTGCTAAAACTTTTTCTGGGGCACCTAAGATATAAAAAATATTTTCACTTTCAGAAAATTTACGCAAGGTTGCTGAATATTTATAAACTGGGTCAAAAGGTAATCTATCAATTTCTGGTTCTGATTTTTCTAATTCCTTTTTATTCAATCCTGCCTGAATTCCGCTTATTAAAAGAGCTTTGTCAGTTGGTCTTCCTCTAACTATCCATTCCTCAAAAGGCTGATCTGGATTTTCAATAAATGCTTCACTAGTTAAAGTAATAATTTTTAAAGCTAAAATACTTGCCCCGCCAAATTGCTTTGCAATTTGTGCGGGGTGGGAAGCATCTTTCCCCCCACCAAAAATTTGGGAGCCGGTATAAATTCCAGAAACTTGCATTTTCGCTTCAGTCAAAGTTCCGGTTTTATCGGTGGCGATGATCGAGGTGCTCCCAAGAGTTTCGGCTGCTATCATTTGTCTGACCAATCCCTGTTTTCTTAAAATCCTTTGCATTCCAAGAGCTAGAATTACCGTTACTGCCACTGGCAACCCTTCGGGAATAGCGGCCACGGCTATGGCTACTGCGGTTAAAAACATTTCAAGTTTTTCTCTTCCAGTTATAATTCCTAAAACAAAAATTCCAAGACAGATTATGGTAATTAAAATAGCAATAATTTTACTCAAATGAATTATTCTTTTTTGATAAGGCGTCTTTTCTTTTTTAACTTCTTTGACTAAAGTAGCCACTTTTCCCATTTCGGTATTAATTCCAGTTTCAGTGACAATGGCTTTTCCCCAACCATCTTCTACAATCGAAGCCAAATAGACCATATTGTCTCTATCAGCCAAAGATATCTTTCCAGGTAAAATTTCTATCTTTTTTTCTGCCGGAAACCATTCACCTGTTAATGGAGATTCATTAATTTTTAAATCACGAGCCTCAATTAATCTTCCATCAGCTGGAACTTTATTTCCAGAATGCAATAAAAAAATATCTCCTGGAATCAATTCCGATTGATTAATTTCTTTTTCATTTTCCTCTCTAATTACATAGGCTTTTATTTTGACTACTTTTTTAAGTTCAGTTAAAATCTTTGAGGTTTTATTTTCCTGAAAAAATCCGATAATTGTATTTAAAAAAACAGCTCCAAAAATAACAATGGCATCGGTGTAATCTTTCAAAATCAAAGTGGTAATTCCAGCGATTACTAAAATATAAATTAAAGGATTTTTAAATTGTTCAAGAAATATTTCAAGCCCTGATAATGGTTTTTCCTCAGGAAGCAGATTTTTTCCAAACTTTTCTTGGCGTAATTTAACTTCTTTTTCTGATAAACCTCGTTCAGAATCTGAATTTAATCTTTTGATAACTTCTTGCCAAGAAAGATTGTGCCAAAAAGTTTCTTTCATTTCTTTAGATAAATAATTTCTCCTTTAAAGGAATCTTTAGTGATTTTTAAAATAGCAACTGAGGGTTTAGAAAAACGAGGAGCAGTTGATGAGCCAGGATTAATTAATAAAATCTTTTTTCCTTCAAAATTTAACTCTCCTAAATAAGGTCGATGGGTATGGCCAAATATCAAAATATCAAAATTTTCTTTTTTTACTAATCTCTGAACTATCTTTTCTTGCGTCCAATTGAAATGGGAACCTAGCCAAAAAGAAAATGGGCTATGAACTATTCCGATTTTAAAATCATAAATTTTTAATAAAATCCCTTCAGGCAATTTTTCTCTAACTTCTCTGAAATCCATATTTCCTTCAACTGCAAAGACCGGGGCAATTTTTTCCAGCTCTTTTAAGGTCTCTAAATTTTCAATATCGCCAGCATGAATTATCAAATCTGTATCTTTAAAGATTTCTTTAATTTCTTCTGGCAAAATCTTTGTTCTCTCAGGAATATGGGTATCGGAAATTACCCCAACTAAAAGTTCTTGTTTTTCTGTCTCAAATTGAATTTGGGGAAAATTTCGAGATATTTTCGGCATAGTAGTATTTTTATAAATCAAGAAGCTGCCAAAGATTCCAAGAATAATGATCGAGATTAAAATTTTCTTTTTCATTCTATTAAAAGATTTCTGGGATTTTATTTCCAACCCAATAAGAAATAAGGATAACAAATAAAGCCAGTAAAATATGTTCAAAAATGAGCTTTGTTGGTTTTTCTTTCTTTATTTTGACTATCCAGAAATTAAGAATAAAAAGAAGGAAAATTCCCCAAAAAATAGCGAAAATTATGGCAGTTTTTAAAGGAAAAATTAAAATTGGAATAAGAAAGCTTAAGGTAAATCCAGAAATTGAAAGAAAAGTAAAGAACATAGTTAACCAGATTTCCTGTGGGGTATGTTTAGCCTTCCCCTCTTCTATTTCAATTTCTTCGCTAATAATATGTAAACTCATGGAATCGGATAGTCCATCAGCTATTGCCATAATGATAATACCAGCAATAATAGTCAATTTTGAAGTAGTGCTGAATACAAACCAATAATTATTCAAAGGCTAGTAATTACGGCAGTAGTTAAACCAAAAGAAAGACCAGTAATTAATTGATGGGTAAAAATCTTTTGGCTCATTATTTAAGTATAAATTAAAAAATGGCTTTTTAAAAGCCATTTTTGTGGGCCCAACCCCGAAGTATAAATCCTTCAGATTTAATTAACTACGGGGCAGGCCAGATTTGCCCTCTTTGTGCCGCCTGCGGGATTTGAACCCGCGAATCTCCAGGATGAGAACCTGGTGTCCTTAGCCCCTAGACGAAGGCGGCACTATTTTTTAATTTAGCAAAAAATTTAAATTTTGTCTAATAAAAATGCTTTGAGATTTGGAATAAAAATAAAAAATGAAGCAGTTTGAAAACCTGCTTCTTTTTTGAGAATTTTGATTATGTCCCAGATAGCATTTGGCCTCCCTGTATATTTTCTTGGAATGAGCCCTGAGTGGTCAATGGGAAGAATAATCCTTTCTCGAGCTTCTATTCCTATAGCTGAGTTTTGCGGAACCCTATTGTCCTCCTCACCAGCAATGAGATAATAGTTTATTCTCGGTCGGTTTTTTTCATAGTTTTCATTAAGCTCCACTAGAAACTTGCTTTCTGGCATCATATCTTCAATAAAGGGCCTTTTGAATATTTTTAATAACAATCTTTCCCACCAAGATAATTTTATACCCTTATTTGGAGTTCCTACTAGAATCACCGCTTTTGCCTGAATTTGCATTTCTTCTGTCAATTCTCTAGCGATTAAGCCTCCAAAGCTATATGCGATTATCACCAGGAGTTCTTCGTTTAGTCTCTCCTTTTCTATGATGTCCTTACATATTTTTGCATATTCGATGACAGTCTTTCGCCCAGCTCGAATCTTTGGTCTACTATATCCCTCTTGATAATTTGGGACAATAATCTTTGCCTTTGGTAACTCCTTCTTTATCTCTTCAATGAGCAATTTCAATCTTTCTTCCCCTTTTAAAGAGGAAAACCCATGAATTATCACAATATTCAATCAAATCTCCTCTTTTTAGTTGTTCATGTGCGATATTAAATAATAGCAAATCTATTTGAATTTGTTAAGATAAAATAGCGGAGAACTGTTCTCCGCTATTTGTTTCCCATTTAGTAAATTTAATATGCGGCCACAGATAAATTTTACTAATTTAGTGTTTAAAGCGCTTTAATTTCTTCGACTACTTTCCCCATTTTCATTTCTTTAGATCCATCAACCAAAATCAAATCACCTTCTTTGATTTCATTTCGAAGAGCCTTTCCTGTCTCTTCAACCTTTTCAAATTGAAAGATTTTTTCTTCTGGCATTCCCTTGATATAAGCTCCCTGAGCAATGAATCTTGCTCTTGGTCCAATTGTAAAAAGTAAATTGGCTACCCTAGCTACTCTTCCCCCAATTGATTCGTGGGCTTCAATTACATATTTTCCAATTCCCAAAATATCTCCCAATATCGCGACTTTTCTCCCTTCAATCTTAATTTTTCCTAAGATTTCTAAGGCTTCAGTCATAGTAATCGCCGAGGCTGATTCTGAATCATCTAAAATCAGAGAGTTTTTTATTCCCTTGATTATTCTCATTTTTCCAGGAAGTGATTGGTAAGATTTCAAAGTCTGAGAAATTTCAACTAAATTTAGATTAAAAATTGTCCCAACACAAGTTGCTGCTAAAGTGGCATAAATTTGTTCTTTACCAAAAAGTTTTTCTAACCAAACAGGAATAACATTCCCCTGATAATTTAATTTAAAATTTGTTCCCAAATTTAATTTAATATCAGTGGCCCGGAAATCAGCCCTTTCCTGAAAACCAAAAGTCAATGTTTTTAAATTTGTCAAATCTTTTATTTCTCTAATTGTTTCATCATCAAAGTTTAAAATTAAAGGGCTATGGGAAGGTAAAATTTTTGCTAGTTTTAAAATTTCCTCAGTATCTTCTCTTTCTCCTGCAAAAAAGGGGCCCACCGATGGTGGGAGGGTGGTGGGTGGGTTGTAGTCTTGATCGAAAGGAATTTCACCAACATGAGTTACTACCAAAATCGGCAATTCAGAATTTCTTACTAAAAACTCAAAATCTCGGTGATTTTCGACTTTTTTCTCAAAAATTAAAATCTCACCCTTTTTGACTAAAGGCAGATTAATTTCAGAAATTTTCCTAATCTTAAAATGTTCTCTCAATACCTGATAAATTGCCTCAGCAACGCAGGATTTTCCATTGCCAGTTACAAAAATTATTTTTGGTTTTTTAAAAAAGAAAAAAAATTTAGTTAAGAAATTTATCATATTTGATAATCAGGCGGTATTTGCCAAAAATCTATAATATATTTTGCCAATTCTCTAAAAATTGGAACAGCTGAATATTCAGCTGTTTTTGTATTAGGATTATTAAGTTTTACCAAAATTAAAAATTTAGGATTGAAAGCTGGGGCATAGCCAACAAAAGTCTGAATAGTTTTTTCTGAATAACCTTTTTCTTCAATTCCCAGATTCGTCAAAGGAATCTGGGCAGTTCCGGTTTTACCAGCTACAAAATAACCAGGAATTTTTGCAGCTTTTCCAAAACCATTCTCAACAACACTAACCAACATAGCCGTCAGCTGAGAAGAAGTTCTTTGGGAAATAACCCCCACACCATAATAAGGACTGACTTCGTCAATTTGGGCGCCTTCGGCGCCTTGTCCTTGTTTGGTGTGGGGGTCAGCTAAAAAAGGATTAACCAATTTTCCTCCGTTAGCAATTGCAGAAAATGCTCTTGTCAATTGAACTGGGGTTATTCCAATTCCCTGACCATAGGATGCCGTGGCAAAATTTATTTCATAACCTTTTTTAAACTCTTCATTTTGAGAGAAAATTTCTCCTTGCAAATCAATTCCAGTCTCATCAAAAAAACCAAATCTTCCGATATACTCTAAAAAAAGATCATGACCGATTTGACGCTCAGCAAATACCGCCCCGGTGTTGATTGATTTTTCTAAAACCTCAGTCATTGTTATTTTGCCCGGATAGACCCTCTGGTCATAATTATAAATAGGCCAACCTCCGATTTTTATTACCCCTGGATCAGTATAAGTAGTCTGGGGAGTTATTTTTTCTTGATTAAGAGCAGCCGCCATGACAATTGGTTTGAAAACCGAACCTGGCTCGAAAATTTTCTGAATAGCGCCATTTTTAAAGATTTCGAAATCTTTTTCTTCGTAATAATAATTTGGATTAAATTGAGGAAAATGAGCTAAGGCAAAAACTTCTCCAGAATTTGGTTCCATTACGATAATTTGGCCCTCTTCAATCTCAAATTTTTCCTTAGCCTCCCTTAGTAATTTCTCAGCCATAAATTGGATATTATAATCAATTGTCAAAATAAGATCGGAACCTTCCTTAGCTGGCGAAAAATTGGAATTTAAGAAAGTCAGGGGCTTTCCAAAAATTCTCTCCTCTTCCAAAATTCCTTCTTTTCCTTCCAGGACATCATTGTAATAACCTTCCACTCCATATTGACCTTTCCCCTCTCCTCCTAAAAAGCCAACCAAGTGGCTGGCTAAATTTTCCAAGGGGTAATTTCTTAATTTTTCTTCTCCTAAATAAATCCCTGGCAAATTTATTTTTTTTAAATTATTTATTTCTTCCTCAGTTAATTTTTGTTTTAAACTAACAAAGAGGTCATTATCCTCTTGTATTTTTTCTAAAATTTTATTTTTTTCTAGATTTAAAACTTGGCTTAATTGCTCAGCCATCTTTTCTTTATCCTTAATTTCGTTTGGTGAAATATAAATAAACTGCCAAGTTTTATTGACAGCAAGAGGTTTTAGAGTTTCACCATCTTTTAAAAAAATCTCTCCTCTCAAACCTTGGACCTGAGTTATTAATTTTTGTTGACCTTGGGCCAAGGCTTTATAAAAAGAGTGATTTTCAATCTGAATAAAAAAAAGCTTACCAATAGTAGCTGCCCCGAAAATGAAAATGAAAATGAAAATTAAATTAATTCTTGAAAGACACTTCATTTAGTAGCGATTTGAGTTTCCAAAATTTCAATATAGTGAATTTTCTCAGCTTTTTCAAAGCCAAAATCTTTTGTCAAAGTTTCGAGATTAGTTAAAGAATTTCCTTTAACCAAATTAATTTCCAGAGCTTCTTCTTCCTGGGAAAGGTCAATCAGTTTTTTCTGAAAAATCTTAATTTGATAAATATTTTCGGCAAGATTATTTACCTGAAAAATATAAAAGGCCGAGAGAGAAATTATAGAAATGAAACTCAAAATCCAAAATATTTTTAAATTAATTTTCCGCTTTAAAATAAAGGGTTGACTAATTGGAAATTCGCGATTAAGAGTTAAAATATTGTTCATATTTTGAAGCTTTAGCGAAAATATCCCTAGAGGTATATTTTTTATTATTTTAAATTCCTAATTCTCGGAGTCTTTGGGCCATATCTCCAATCTCCTTTTCGGTCTTTTCCTTATAATCTTGCCACTTCTTTTCATCCCAGATTTCAATTCGATTAGATAAGCCAATTATTGTCACATTCTTTTTTAAAAGGGCATAATTTTTTAAATAGTCAGGAATTAAAATTCGACCAAGTTTATCCAATTCAACATCACAGGCACCTGCTAACATAATTCTGGCAAAGGCCCGGGCATCAGTCTGACTTGAAGGCAAACTTTCCAGTTTTGTAGCTAATTTTTGCCACTCCTCTAAAGGATAAATTACTAAACAATTATCAATACCTCGAGTAAGAATGGCTTTTTTCCCTAAAGCCTGCCGGAATTTTGCCGGAATAGCCAGTCGTTTTTTCTCATCTATTGAATAAATGTATTCACCTATGAACATATTAAAGTTATCCACAAAAATAGGTAGTTATCCCATAGTTTTCCACAATCCCCCACTCATATTTCACTATACCCCACTCCATAACATCAAGTCAATCAAAAATAAAATAAACTTAAATTTATCTTAAAATCTAATTTTTATCCACAGGAAATTCACAACAATAAAAATGGCCGAAAAAGGCCATCTTACTATTTAAAAAAATTAATTCAATAAAAACAAAAATTTAATCTTTGAAAAGCTGAATAAGTTGAATATAAAGTTGAATGAGTTTGGTCAAGATTTCAATTATTTTGTTTAGAATTTCCTCAATTGTCATTTCAGGAATTGGTTTTTCGCTCTCACCAATTAAGGCAAAAAGTGAGAAGTTTTTAGTTT
>Ga0315312_1001104_pt1 | contig 23155 bp, 22 predicted proteins | sample TDP7_MG_FD_203629 | JGI IMG/M metagenome (GOLD analysis project Ga0315312, IMG submission 203629) | Freshwater sediment microbial communities from Lake Towuti, South Sulawesi, Indonesia - TDP7 | ecosystem: Environmental > Aquatic > Freshwater > Lake > Sediment | place: Indonesia: South Sulawesi... | reverse complement strand
CATCGAATGACTCCACGCTAAGGTTTTGATGTTCTAATACATGTGAAGAAGATAAATTCGTTGTGATGTGTTCAACAATCGATGTCCCAGAAACTGTTAAGTAGACATTTCTTGCGACTGTATCTTGGAAGGTCAAGATGAAAGCGAGAATAACCCTTTTGGATCGAGATGAGATCTACCAGATACATTTGGCTACCTTAGAGATTCTTGAGAGAATAGGAACAATCGTGAATAGCAGTAGAGCGCTCAACATACTGACCGACGCGGGGGCACATGTTGATCCAAAGACTGGGATTGTCAAGTTTCCTTCATACATGGTCGAAGAGGCTTTGAGGAACGCGCCCAAGAGGGTAGTCCTTTGCGGTAGGAACCCGAAGAATGACATCAAACTTGAGGATGGGAGAGTTTATTTCGGCTTGGGATCGACAACGCCTAACGTTATCGATCCTGAGACTTGGGAGAGGAAACCTGGAAGAAAGCAGTATATCGCAAAGGCGGCAAGGTTGGCGGACGCCCTTCCAGACATAAAGTTTGTTGAACAGCTCTGCCTCGCTCTCGACTACGTGAATAAAGGGCAGGATGTCCACGAGTTTGAGGCTGTCATATCAAATACTCTCAAGCCGATTGTGGCCATAGCGTATAGCCCCGAAGGCGTCAGAGACTTCGTCAGAATCGCTTCCATAGTTTCCGGTGGCATTGAGCACCTGAGAAAGAGGCCTCTAATGCTCATTTACTCCGAACCTGTGGCGCCACTCCAGAATGATGAGAAGTACACAGACATATTGATCGAGGTGGCAAAGGAAGGTTTACCGATACTTTACGGAGCAATAGCTCAAGCTGGCGCAACCGGGCCGGTGACTCTAGCTGGAACAGTCGCTCAGTCCAACGCTGAGGTCCTCGCCGGCCTAGTAATAGCGCAACTTGTTAGAAAAGGGACGCCTTTCGTCCATGGGGTGATCTCGTCGATAATGGACCAAAGGACGAGCGTAGTGGCTTATGGGGCACCAGAGTTTGCCTTGATAAACATCATGTGCGCTCAACTGACGCAATACTATGGTCTTCCATACTTCGGAACTGGCGGCACAACCGACTCTAAGACGGTCGATGGTCAAGCCGTATGCGAAGCCATGATGACAGCCCTTCCAGCCGTCCTATGTGGAACGAATCTGATTCATGACATTGGATATATAGAGTCCGGTATGACTGGCAGTTTTGAGATGATAGTAATTGGAAACGAGATCGCGGACATGTGCTTCAGGATAGCCAGAGGTGTAACGGTTGACGACGACACTTTGGCAACCGATGTAATCGCGAATGTCGGCCCTGGCGGGCAGTTTCTAGCGCAGAAACATACGATCAAGTACCTTCAACTGGGTGAGCATTGGATGCCTACGCTTATGGATCGGACTAGGTTTGAGACTTGGTCGAAGGCCGGTTCGAAAGATTTCACTGCAAGAGTCAGGACGACCGTTCAAAAAATTCTGAAAGAACACCAGCCAGAGCCGTTGACGAGGGATGTCACAACAGAAATCAATCGCCTCCTCGATGAAGCGACCAAGAGAGGCCTGTGAGAAAAGGAAATACGCAACGGCTAAAGCTGGCCTGCCAGCTTTAGCTCGAGAACCTTCCGCATAGGTTTTCCTCGTCTCACTATCTTGCCTGCTTGATAGTGAAGCAAGCTTTGGCTGGGACATGTGATATCGGGAGTTGACGCTATCAAATGAGCGCACGCCTAAGAGTCGAGGATATAGAACCGTCAGTGTTGGACTAATCGTTGCTAAATATGCGGTAGGTGCATAGTTTCTTCCGTTAGTGAGATGGTAGGTCCCATATGATTGAATCACCAAAAGGAGTCTTTGAAGTTCTGTCGAGAAATGACCTCTATAGAATCCATACAGCTACGTTAGAGGTTTTAGAGGGAGTCGGCGTGAGGGTTGAAGAGGAAAATGCCTTGAAATTGTTGGACGAATCTGGAGCAGACGTGAATTATGGGGATAAGGTTGCTAAGATCCCTCAGCATTTGGTCGATGAGGCGGTCAGGTCGTCTTCAAGAACTGTTTTGTTTGCTGGTCGAGATAAAAAGTATGATTTGAGACTAGAAGGCTTGAGGGTTCATTTCGGCACTGGCGAAGGGGCCACAAGCGTTCTTGACCATGACACCGGTTCTGTTAGGCCTTCGACTAAAATGGACATCGCCAATGTGGCTAGACTTGCAGACGGCCTTCCTAACATTGATTTTGTGATGCCGGTTTTCACCGCGCAAGAGGTTCCTCAACAGGCATTGCCTTTACACGATTTGCACGCGGTTTTGAAGAATACCGAGAAGCCTGTTATGGTCGTGGATTTTGGCTTAGACGCAACACACTTGATAAAAATGGCATCTGTCGTAGTTGGTGGAGACGAGAAGCTTAGGGAGAGACCAATCTTAGGTATGTACAGCGAACCAACTCCTCCTCTAACCCACGGTAGGAACCATACAAGAAATCTTATGACCTTCGCCAAATGGAAGCTTCCCATTGCGTATATTACTGCACCAGCTTCCTGTTCAACAGCTCCCGCCACGATGGCCGGAGCGATAGTCCAGTCAAATGCCGAAACATTGAGCGGCAACGTCATCGCCCAGTTCACTAGCAAGGGGGCCAAATACATATATGGAGCATGCACTTCGTCTTTCGATCCGAGAACAGGCGTCTTTCCGTACGGTGCTCCAGAGTGGATGCTTACTAACCTAGCGATGGCTCAACTCGGCCGCTACTATGGCTTTCCAACATGGAGTACTGGGGGTTGCTCAGACTCTAAGGTATTGGACGGGCAAGCTACCTTAGAAGCCGCTCTCTCATTATTCGTAGCAGCTCAAAGTGGCGCCAACCTTATACATGACGCTGGTTCCTTCCTAAACTTTGGCTTAACAGGCTGTTTAGATCTCATAACCATCTGCGACGAAATAGTATCCATGATTACCTATGTTCTTAACGGAATTGAGATTACAGATGAGACTCTTGCTATCGACATCATAGGTAAAGTGGGACCGCGTGGACATTACCTTTCACAGGCCCACACGTTAAAATTCTTCAAAAAAGAACACTGGTTTCCAACGCTACTGGACAGGAAAACAAGAGATGCTTGGGTAAAGAACGGCTCGAAAGATCTACTTCAAAGGGCTAGGAAGAAAACGAGTGAGATTCTAGAAACCCACGTGCCAACCCCACTCCCAAGCGACATTGAGAAAGAACTTGATCACATTCTCGCGGAAGCGCAGAAGAATATCTTACATGGGAAGACTTAGTGCGCTCCCATGCGTGGAAGCTCTATTCGATGTTGGATACATAGAGTCGGGCTTAACAGAGAACCTAGAAATGATAGTGATTGGAAAGGAGATAGCGGATATGTGCTTGAGGATCGCTAAGGGTGTAGATGTGAACGACGAGACTCTTGAGACGGACATAATTAATCAGGTCGGTCCTGCGGCCAATACCTAAGCCATAAGCATACTATCAAACATCTCGATGAACATTGGAAACCTTCCCTGATGGATAGGATACGGTTCGAGAGGTGGATGGAGAAAGGCGCAAAGGATCTTACGAAGAGAGCTAGGGAGAAAGCGCTTCAAATATTGAAAGAGCATCAGCCTGAACCTTTGCCGAAGGGTGTTCTCTACGAAATCAATAAGATCATCCAAGAAGCCTCGAAGAGAAGGGCTTAGGCGCTTGTCAGACGTTCGGCACCTTCAACCAGATACCTACTTTCAGCCAATCAATACAAGTCCATACAGACGTATCGTGTGATAGGGGTTCCACTTCAACGTGAAGCCCACGTTCCTAATCGTCTTATGAACATCGATCCCAACCGCTTCCATGGATGGTCTCGCCCTAAGAGGATGCTTGCAGGAGCTCTTTACATTACATCTTCGACAGAGCGCACAGTGCTCAGCACCAAGCCCTAGAGAGAGGTAATAGTTTCTCCGAAATGCTTCTCTTTCGATTTCAGAGACAACGCTATGAAGTTTCCTCCAAACCCTAACATGCCATTTATCATATCTCTTTAGGAAACTCTCATCCTTTATCAGGTCTGCATACCACTTCCCGCTATTAGACAAAGTGCGCTTAACGTCTCGGGGGACCCTATCCTCCACCTCAGCAAGAATCGCTCTTCTATATCTCGAAAGGTATCCCTTGAATTGACTTGCAGAGGGTGTGAATGGTGGGCACATTAAGTTTCTACCGTAATGCTGGCAAGGAGGGTATCTGCACTTCAGTTGAACTCTCTCATCTATCACAATCTGCTTCGTGTCAATTGTTATGGCTCTGCTAGCCCCGACATTGAACGTGAGTCTCTGAAGCTGCACGGCATCGGACTCGAGAGTTATCTTCCTCAATTGAATCATCGGCTCACATATAGAACGCAAGCATAAATAGCTTTGTGAGGGGCGCGATTCCTTAAAACCCTATTTTTTGGGGGAACCATTTATATAAAGTCGCTACTCATTTCGATCAGAGAAAAACCTTTGACAGAAGATGTCCGCGATATCCAGAGCAAGTTCGGAATAATTGGAAGGGAGATTGAGCTACGGAGAGCGCTGGTAGCGGTTAGAGCGGGCAAGCACCTTCTTATTGAAGGGCCTGTTGGGGTTGGTAAGACAGTTCTTGCCGAGGCCGTGGCGAAACATCTGGGCAGGCCTTTCTATCGGGTTGACGGTGACGAGCGGTACACCGAACAGAAATTGACAGGGTGGTTCGATCCTCCTCTAGTAATCAAGAATGGGTATTCTAAAGATGCATTTATTCCGGGTCCGCTCGCACTCGCTATGGAGTCCGGCGGCATCCTCTTCATAAACGAGTTGAACCGCATGCCAGAAGGGGTTCAGAATGTTCTTCTACCCGCAATGGATGAGGGGAAGATCGAGGTTCCGAAGATCGGTACTATAGTGGCAAGGAACGGCTTCATAGTGGTCTCGACTCAAAACCCACGTGAATTTATCGCAACCAGCGTTCTGTCAGAAGCTCTGCGAGATCGATTTGAACTATTGACTCTCAACTATCAAAGCGAAGATGAAGAAGTAGCTATTGTCCGGACGCGTACGGGCATCGATGATCTACAGCTTATCGGCTCCGTTGTTAAGCTGGTTCAAGCCACTAGGGCTCACCCGGATATCAGAAGAGGGGCTTCAGTAAGAGCAGCGATGAGTATTTGTGTGCTGGCTTATCAATTGGCGACTGATAGAAGAGACGCCATTAGAGAAGCAGCCCATATGGCTTTGCCGACACGTATCGAACTGAAGGATGATGCGAGGCAGAGTATCCACGAGATAATTAATGAGTTACTGGAAAAACATTGTTCAGAGAACCCGGGCGTTGGATCAGGCAGCCCTTTTTCCGCAATTAGCTTCACCGAGCCAACGACTTCAAGAACTCTGGCGGTAGAAGCCTCAGCGAGAGACGATACAATCAATCTCCTAGAGAATCTTGGCGACATAGTCGACTTGAAGAAAGATCCGCCAAATGAGTTGGGTTGGAGTATAGCGCAACACTACACGGATATCAAGAGGCGACTGAAGGACAAGAGGCTACTCCAGATAGCCAAGAGGATTGCTGTCAAAGCCATAATCTATAGGACCCTCCAGCTCTTAGGACCCACGAGAAGGCGTACGGAACAGGTTAAGGAGCCGTATGCTCCAGGACAGAAAGGAGAGATTGATATCGAGATGACAGTAGAGCAGATGCTCGGCAAAACGGAAATAGACGCATCGGATCTCATCATCGAGTCGAAGCTTCCTAGGAAGATGGCCTGCATTATGATGATAGACGCGAGTCTATCGATGTCTGGAGATAAATTGGCTATGGCCACTGCATCGCTGGGGGTGCTAGCGTACAAGCTGAAATCGATAGACTACGGCGTCATAGTTTTCGATAGTGTTGCGCGGTTGATGAAGCAGCTTGATCAGAAGGTTGCTGTTGAGGCCCTTGTAGGCGATCTGCTTGATGTCCCGGCCATGGGCTTCACGAATATAGAGGATGCCTTGAGGGCAGGCATTCGAGAACTGGGTAGCACCATGGTCAGGGATAAGGTTGCCATAATGATTACGGACGGCAACTATACTGCTGGGAAGGATCCAAGGGAGCTCGCAGCCCAGTGCCCTAAGCTGTTCGTTATCATGATCAAGAGCCATGACTCAAAACCCGAGCTATGCGAGGAGATGGCCGCCCTGGGAAAGGGGAAATTTCTGGCTGTAGACACCTTTGAAGAGATTCCAAGTGTCTTAAGAAATCTCTTAAGAGATCTCACTTACAGAGGCTGTGGGCAACCTAGCTTCTCATCCCAAGAGGCTTAGTGAGGCTGTGGAGATGCTTCTTCTCCCTGTACAGCAAATAATAATTTTCCAAAATCATGTTGAATGCTCTAGGTCTGCTAGGCTATTCTGAATATAGGGTGCTTCGGATCCGGCATCTTTCCTTTTTCTATTTGGAGTTGAGCGAAAGCTGCGTCCACCATAGAGACGGCCGGGAATATGTAGTCTGCATACTCGATCGGTCCATAGAGCACGAAGTCTGCCCCCGCCGCCAGCGTTATGGCGCCTGCCACAGCCATGCTCGGGTGCATCGCCTGCTTCCCCATCTTTGTCCTGAGACCTCTCCACGTACCAATCGCATTATGCGCCCCACAACCAGTCGGCAGACCAAATTCGTTCTTCGCTTCGTATATGGCTCGATAAGCCATGCCTAAGCTTGGTATATCTATAACCACTGTATCTATGAGGAGTTTCTCAAGCCCAGCCTCCTTGGCTACTGGAATGAGTTTCCTAATGGCTTTTATTCGTCCTTCCGAAGTGAACTCTTTTGTGTTGAAAGCGAGTAGAACAGCGTTCTTTACGTTGACCTCCCTTATCTTATCGAGCTCCTCCTTCTTGTATTCAGGGAGGAGGGAGTTATAGATGATAGGGTTCTTTAAGCCCACTTCTTTGATGTATTCGAGCCCCGCAATCCTGATGGAAGGGGTGACTCCGTCCAATAGCAGGGGGCTATCGGTCTTGCTTGAAACAAAGTCCAGAAATCTCTTGATAGCTTCAGGAGTAGAACCCACGACGTCCAGCATATGAGGGTTCCCTGTCTTATCGGAAAACTCCTCTTGGAGCTTTATGAGTTCCTCAGCTCGCTCTTTGTCAAACTCGCCTTTAGCTTCATCCTTCAGAATACTGTGCTTATTGTAGAAGATTGAGCCTACGAGAACGGTTGGTCTCTCACCAGGAAGGCCACCAATTTTGACTTTGCCTATCTCGAACTTCACTTGCTCCGCGGTGAATCGCCACAATCCTGACACCACACCAAGCTTTCATAGCTGCACATCCTTTAATCATTTCTGCAGTATTCTTCATTTCTTCGAGTTTGCAGGAGAGATACTTTCAGCAGTCTCTTTGACTCAAGTTAGCCACCGTCCACCTAATGCTCATGCTCGACTTCGGTGAACTCAGAGTCTATCTTCTAGACGATTTGTTGAAACGGTTCGGCAAGGACTGTGAGGCATGCGTCTACGGTCCAGCTAAGAGACGCTTCTTGAACTACGAATGCTGCAGATGCATAGAGCGAGCTGAAAAGCTCGTCTACTCTATCGCGCCCGACGATAATTACATCTTGAATCCTGAGAAACTCGACAAATGGTTGACAGGGAGAAATGCTCCTCAATAAGAGCGAAGTACCTAGTTTCAATCGGTCTATGGTAGAATTGAAAGCGGTTGAGAAGAAGAAACTATTTCATCCGTCTCTACGATGAGATTAGCGTAGCCTTAAGCTTCAGAAGAAGACTAAGTGGATGAGAAAAGCGCCGAGAAGAAAACCCCGGTTTCAAAATTTTTCAAAATCCGGGTTTTGAGGGGCCGTATGGGAAGAAGAGAATATACAATCTGCATCTACCTTGAGATCTAGGCGGCTTTCAAGCTCCTCTGCAACCAATGAGGCTACAGGAAAGTGAGTGAAGCCTTGGAGCATTTGATGCTGGAATGCATCGATTCCGATTCACTCGATTCATCATCTACTCCCAACAGAGACGCAAATATACCCCCCTAGGGGGAGGGGGGGTCCCGCAACCATGTCAAAGCACCAGTTTCAATCGATCTGTGGCTGAACCGGAGCAGGCTGTATTGGCGTCTTGAAAGTCGCACTTCAGGACCCCCTCCCCCTGTTTTATGTAAATTCTTAATACGAGTGTAATACCTCAAGGATGTTCTACATGGCGCAAAAGCAATGATACAACAGAAATTCTTTCAATCGACCTGTAGTAGAATTGAAAGCGTAGTACAACTTAACGGGAGGAAGGAGTTTGCCTTTTCCCCAAACTAGAAACAAGAATGAATTGAGACATCTGATCGAGAACCACATCGATGGGATGGTTCGAGATGCACATACTCTCACTAAGTATAGACATGTATTGGTAGGATTCGCAGACGCCCAAGACCGAGACTTCCTGAGACTAAAGACACTCATCAACCCATCTCATAGGTTACCTACAGATATCTTGCCAAGAGCGAGAACCATAGTCTCATTCTTCATACCATTTGCGAGGAACATCGTGGTAGCAAATGGGAGACATTTGTTCGTTGCTGAGGAATGGGCAATCGCCTACAGTGAGACCAATCGGCTGATAGATCAGATCTGCTCCTCGCTGGCGACAAGACTTGAGAGAGAAGAGGTCAGAGCCAAGTGGGAGCCACCAACGTACAATTTCGACAAAGAGAGCATGACGAGCTACTGGTCCCATAAGAGTGTAGCCAAGATAGCTGGGCTCGGAAGTTTCGGATTAAACCAGATGTTGATAACAGACTCCGGGTGCGCTGGTAGGTTGGGGAGCATCATCATCGACGCCTCGATCACCCCCACGCCTAAGTCCAAGATTGAAAGGTGCCTATATCTGGTTGACAAGAGTTGTATCGCATGTGTCGAACGGTGTCCGAATCATGCGCTGACGATCGCAGGCCTAGACAAGCATAAATGCTATGAGCGTTGCCTAGAAGCTGACAAAGCCTACTCGTATTTGACCCAGACTAGAGGCCTCCGCGGCCCATTCGATGTGTGCGGGAAATGTTCCGTAGGACCATGCGCCTTCGAAAATCCTGTTAAGGCTTGAATCGTCTACAGTCGACATCAAATTAAAGCTAAGTTATCTTCTTGCCTGGCATCTTCATGACATTTCTGAGTTCATGCGAACTAGCGGTACGCCAAGATTCCTCCGAGAAGATTGCTCATTTATCGTGACTCTACAATTCCAGCCAATGTGTAGAGGACGATCCATGAAGCCAAGTGGGAGGTAGCGTTCTGGTGGTCGGAAGGCGGATAAACCTCGACGATGTCGAATCCGCATAATCCGTTCATACCGATTTTCTTGATCGAGTTCAGCATTTCGTAGGAGGTTAGACCAGCTGGATCGAGCGCTCCACCCAGAGCATAAGCGGCATCGAGAATATCGATGCATATCGTCATGTAAACTAGATCCGTTCCATCCCTTGCAACCTTGATAGCTTCTTCAATTGTCTTCTCGACACCGCGCTCTCTGAGATCGCGTATGGTGAAGACCTTTGCACCGGACTCTCTCGCATATTTCGCTCCTGCATACGCATTTCTGGGGCCTCTTATTCCAATTTGAACTATGCTGCTACGCTTTACGTTAGCCAACTCTGAGATTCTACGTATCGGGCAGCATCGCGCATACCTCTCACCTTCATACTCGTCCATGTTGTCGAAGTGAGAGTCGAAATGTATCACGCCAATCTTCTTGTCCGAATGTTCTGCAAAAGCCGCTAATATGGGGTACGTTATCGAGTGGTCGCCTCCCAAGGCTATGGGAGACGCACCTGAATCTAGAATCTGCTTCACCTTCTTCCTGACTCTATCAAAGGTTACGTCAACGTTCCCCCATAGAACATCAACATCTCCATAATCACAGATCTTGACATGATCTAAGATGTTTACGTCGAATTCAGGTATGTATCCGCCGTAGCGTGCCGACGCTTGCCTAATCGTTCTAGGCGCTAATTCGCATCCAGTTTGATCGCCCCATGTAACAGTACCCTCCCAAGGCACCCCAAAGACCACGAAGTCAAACCCCTTCAAGCCTTCAGGATCTCTAACTACAGGCGATCGTAGAAATCCGGGAACATTACCATAGACTGTGGGGATTAGATGCTTCTTTATGGGCTTCATTGGCTCTAATTCCTTCGACATTATATCATACCCTCACGATAATGCAGACCTTATCACAGGTACTTCATATTAGGTTTTGTAACAAACCGCTAAAGATCGAGTGATACAACAGCTCATGAAAAAGCACCTTCTAGGCTTGAAGGCACCTATGTGCATTGAAGAATGATGATTCAACTTCACAAGAAACTAGGCTTTATGCGAGGGTAAACTGAGCAGTTTTCATATGAAATAGTTTAAGAGTTTAGGATAGAGTTTAGGCGTATCCCATTTCCACTTTTCTCGGCTGATCTTCGATTGCATTCTCGCCAGAAGTTTCCTATCGGATACGCATTGAATAATTGCCTGAGCCAGATCGTCGGCTCGGTATGTATGCATCTTGAAGTCAACCAAGTTCTGAAAGTTAAACCAGCGGATACCATCACACGGTATCAAGATTCCGCTTTCGCTCTGCCTGATGATCTCGTTGAACGGCGGCGCATGCACCGCTATAACTGGCTTGCTAAATCGGAAAGCTTCCCAAATAGGAAGCCCGAATCCCTCCGAGAAACTTGGTTGAACATAGACCGTACAAAGTTTGTATAGAGCATTTAGTTTGGGTTGCGTCATTCGTCCGAACAGGTTAGTCAACCAAACCCTCTTGATCTTGCAGTCCCTTGCTTCTTTCTCTAAATCGTAATAACCTCCGGGTTCAGAGTGCACGATTAGAAAGGCGTCTTGGATTTGTACTTCAACTGCCTTGTAGGCCTGCAATAGTTTGTCCAAACCTTTCCTAGCGTGATTGGCCGAAACCGTCAGAATGACCGTTCGATTTCTCATCTTTGTCTTCCACTTTTTGTAGAATTTCCTGTCCACTTTTCTATCGCTCATATCTATGGCATGGGGCACTACTCCAGCTACTGGAATCCCAACTTCCTCTAGCATTTGCCTTACAAAGTTGCTAACTGCGACTATTCTGAGTCGTTTTGCTATAGCGAGGCTTCTATCATCAATGAGGCTGTGGCCTTCAGTTGTTCCATAGAAGATCACGTTACTTTCTGGCAGAAGCTTACTAAGGAACTTGAGGGCTTGGGCGTGGACAGTATCTATGAAGAGAATATTCCCTCCAGGCTTGACCCTTTTCCAGTCGTGAACTGTGCAGGTACATTGTGTCTTTACGGCTTTCTGTATTGTTGTTGCAATGTTTCTGAAGGACGGCCAATCCATTCTTGTAGCTATCTTTACCCTCATGCGAAATTCCATTCTATCTGTTCTGGTGAACGGTTTGGCTTTCCTCATACGATCAGGGTAACCACAGAGATCCCGAATGCTTGAAATAGTGGCCAAAACGCGCTGCGAAAGCAACCTCGACTGATAGAATTAGAGTAAGCAGCATATTTCTGAGCCAAATGATCTTGAAGCTCTTTGTATCCATTTTCAACCCTTATGAAGACTGGACAGTGCATACACATTGATTGTGCCTTATCGTGATAGTGCAGCCTGAAGCCTTTGCTCAAGCCCCCGAATCAGTTTTTCCAGCGTGAACTCCTGAACTCTCTGTCTGGCGTTCTCAGACATCTCATCCCGTATTTCTCGATTCTCAACGAGGTGCTTAATCGCTCTTGCAGCTCCCTCTATGTCTTCTGATCCATTTACATGAACCCCATCCACTTTGTCTCTCACTAACCACCGTTGTCCTCCTACGGCAGAAGTGATTATTGGAACTCCAGCATACATGAACTCAAGCTGGGTTATGCCGAGGGCCTCCATGCGACTCATGAGAATATTCAGGTAGGAACCCCTGATTAGCTGCACCTTCTCTTCATCGGAAATTTCTCCGGTATAGGTTACATTCTTCAGCTCCCGTGCTTCATTTCTAACTTGCTTTCCTTGATCTGATTCGTGACCTGCTATGACGAAATGTACTTCATGCAGGTCAAGCAGTTTCCTCGCTACCCTGAGAACGGCAAGAGGGTTCTTGCGTTCCTCTATCGTCCCGACATACGAGATTATTTTCTTATTCTCAGGGATTTCATGCTTCTCTCTGAACTGTTCGAAGTCAACTTTCTCATAGTCCTTATATAGCTCTTCATCGAGTCCTCCGGGAAATAGGTGACATTGCTCCTCTCTTGCGCCCATCTTGACCATAACTTCCTTCGACAAAGGCGATATGACTAGAATCAGATCAGCTGTATGAAATACCTGCGGAAGAGCCAGCCTATTCCACGTCATCCTATAAGCTCCTTCGAACGGAGAATACCGTACCGGGTGAGGCTCTTGATAATGAGACATATGGCAGTAGATAATGTCACGTTGATCCAATCCAAGATTATGTAGAGTTCGTCGCCACAAAACAAACTTTGACGCATCCTCCGGCCCATTCCAAAGAGTACTGTGCGTTATCAACACATCTAGCTCGAATCTGTCGACGATTGTACGAAGAGCGTCAACAAAGTTTCGAAACATAACCCTTCTGGGCGGCCAATTGCTCAGGTATCCATCTACTTGAATAGCTGGAACGCCAACTGTACTCTTTTCGAAGAAGAGGTAACCATCAACATTCCTCTCAAATTCATAGTGAGAGACCGTTCTTTTCCCGTCGTGATAGGGGCCTGTAATCAAGTATGCTTCATGACCGATTCTTATGAACTCGCGAACCATTCGCTGGGCAACTAGCTCTTGTCCTTTCGTGTTGCTAGTTTGATACATTATTACCCCTATTCTCATCGATGTCTCCCTTGATCCTTTGAGCGATCAGTATCTCTAATCGGCGCCGACGATTCGACTTGATTTTATTATCAAAGGGCTTATCTCTCGGAAAACCAAGTTGTTGTTGAGCAGTTGGTTTAGGAACAGACTAACATTATCGAATGGCAAGAAGAACCTAGCCCTTAGGTTTGAATCAGCTTTTCTGTTAAATATGCCGATAGAAATATCAGCTAGATCGAATGCGGGATTGTCCGCTTGTGAGTCACCCATATAGAGGATCTTGCCTTGAATCCCAAGTTCTTTCTTGAGAATCAAGAAGGCGTCTCCCTTGGAGACCTTAAAGGGATAGATGTCAAAGTACGGCCGGGATTCAGAACGAACGACAAATAGTCCAAACTTTTCGCAATGGTCAGCTAGCGGTTCAACTATTTTTCGGCTCGTTGCCCAGTCCTTGGTGGAACGCCAATCAATGGAAAAGCCAGCCAGAAATCCTTCGGGCGTTTCTTTCCTTTCGATGTAAATACCTCTATGGAGTTTCTGTAATTCTACCTTCAGCTTGGTTAACATGGTCTCCAGTAGAAGACTATCACCAGCTCGAAGCGAATTTTCCAACGTTCTTTCTTGGCTCACAATTTCTATCCCATTCATGGCAGCCCAAGCTCTTGCAAACGGCACCTTGTTCCGGATAAATGCCGTGCCCTTCGCTGTTATGAAAACCAACGGAACGAGTTCAGAGAGCTTTTGTAAAGTCAAACTCATTTCAGGTGCAAGGGAAACTCTGGCTCGGGGAACGTCGAGTCGGACTATCGTTCCATCGAAATCCAGAAAGAGGCTTGAGACCTTCCAAGCCCTATTCTTGTTCTGCGCCCTTCTTCACCTTGCTGGGTTTGGGTAGAATCATGTCAATCCACGGCTTGACTCTGTCCTTCAGTTGCCACCCGAAAGCGATGCCGAATGCCACTCCGAAGCCAATAGCGATCGCCCACGCGAAAGCCTGCGCGAAAATGTAGACTATTGTGATGTCTATCTTCATCTGCGCGAGCGCGATCGTAGTAGATACAAAATACAAGAATGCTCTGACCACATCACCAAACGGTCCAAGATGTTCTGAAGCGGCACCTGAGCCGCTTTTCTTCACTAGATCTCCAACCCAGTCAGCGAGAATAAACCCGATAATGAGAACAAAAACCCCTACCGCAACGTTTGGAAGATACAGCATGATTGAAGCTACAAATGTTGTCAGGATTGGAATCGACAAGACCTCAATTGCAATGTAGATTGAGAGAAGGTAGACGAACCACTTTGTGGCTACGGCAAATGATTTGGCCCCTGTGTACCCCGACCTGAGCAGCGCTCTTCCTATCGATGTCTTTCGAAAAGCCATACCGAAACCAACTCGATCAACTAGGCGATAGACCATCTTGCCTAACGCACGGCCTATCAACCACCCAGCCAAGACGATCATTAGAGCTTCGGCAACCCTCGGCCAGTAGAGATCTACGATCTGCTTTAGATAGTTGAACAGCCATGAGAGATCGAACTGCATTGCATATTGATTGTACATGTCGACACTACCTTACGAATTGATTCTTAACCAGTTGAAGTAACTGGCTGTAGTTGGCCTGCTTTATGGTCTTTGAAACTATCGAGCTTGAAATTCCTGCCGTCAATGGTTCGAGAGGATCGACAACATTTTCTCTAAGACCTACAATGTCCCTGTCCATAGCCAGCAGGACATATTCGTCAGCTCCCACGGTGGCATAGGCCCAAACTACCCTCGGCTGGTTTTCAAGGGCTTTGAAGAGACTGCGTCTTAACGATGCGTCAGCAGATGTTCTTGTACCGATGTGGGCAACACATGTTACTCCAAGCTTGCTCCAATCTATCTCTGCTACGAATCTGCGAATTATCCCAGATTTGACCAGCTTCGTCACTCGTCTAGCAGCAGTCTTTTCATCGCTTTCAACCTTCTCAGCGATACTTTTGAATGTTGCCCGGCCGTCGTCCGCCAAGATGCGTAAGATCTTGAAGTCTAACTCGTCTAAACCCAAGGAACTCGCCTTCATACTATTGCGCCATGGATAGCTATAAATCTGCCGTAATGGCTCATCCTGAGGCCTCAAAATGTCACTTTCGGGCACAATTGCTGGACGATTGTCGCAAAGCATATATCTGTTGCGAAGTGATACCAGCTCGGCCGGGAATCCTGCGAGTTGGCGATATAATTTGGAAGCAAGAAGAGTTGTGTGGGGCGTTGGGTTCTACCTTGGTTTTGCCGCTACGGCGGGATTGGTGCTCTATCGACCCTTTGAGGTCATGCTGACAGTTGCCCTTGCGATCGGAGGCTTATGCTTTACATTGTTCTGCATTTTCAAATATATGAAAAGCTAGGTTGTTGTTACTTTGGCTGGTGAGAAGGAGTTCTATTCATTAAAGTTGATAGAGATACTTAAAGCGCGAGGTGGAAAGGCAAACTACAACGATATACACGGAGCCCTACTGGACGAGGCCTACAAGAGGTTTAAAAGGTTCAGATTCGACATCGAAAGTAAAGCAATAGAAGATTTGATCAAGAAGGGCGTAGTAAAACGCGAGGCAGAAGTCTTGACGCTTTCCGGAGGATAAACGTATCCGCTCTTGTTATAGAATCAGGTTAGCTGGAACTTGGGAAATCTTTGCAGACGTGTGTACAACAATTCTTAATTCCAAGTGAAGACGTCTGACGTATTTGACTGATCGGTGAACCATATTTTGGCGTGTCGGGTTCCGTGCCTCCAGGAGGCATTAGGATGAAGCGCCCGTTTGTATACATTGCGGCTCTATTGATTTCGGGTTTGATTACTGCAGTGTTAGGGCTGACGCTGGAGCAGATATTATCAGCAACTATATTCATGGGCATCATTTTGGGAACGTTATTCTTTTGGAAGTTTAGATTGGCTTTCGCGCTCATCGGAATGACCAGCCTCATCGCATTTGGATTGATTGATATTCCTCACGTCATCGAGTTTGCGGGTTTGGACATCATCCTGTTTCTCATCGGGATGATGATTGTCGTCGGTTTTCTTGAAGAGAGACGTTTCTTCGAACATTTAGTTGAGAGAATTGTCGGCTTAGTTGGATCTAGTGGCAAGAGACTGACTGTCGCTCTAATGGTCTTAGCGGCGGTCTTCGCTGCACTGGTCGATGAGGTCACATCAATTCTATTCATGACTAGTACTGTCCTCCACCTGACTTCCAAACGGAAACTGAACCCTCTCCCGTTCGTGATCATGATCGTATTCGCGACGAATATCGGCAGCAGCGCGACTGTAGTTGGAAATCCTATTGGAATTATGGTTGCGATGAGGGGTGGATTGACCTTCACCGATTTCTTGAGGTGGGCTACTCCAATAGCTATACTCGCTCTTTGTGCAACAATCCCGCTCTCTCTGAAGCTTTTCTCTAGAGACGTGAAGAAGCTTGATGAAGAACTTCATAAGGTAATAACTGAAGAAGAGAAGGTGGAAGAGGATGGCAGTATTGAGAAGAGGCAGCAAACCATCTGCTGGATTATGTTCGCCGGAATGATTTTCTCTCTTGTCATGCACTCGTCGGTTGAGAGTCTCTTAGGGCTCCAGAAGAACACGATGCTTCTCGGAACCGCTTTAGGTGCGGCGGGAATAGCGCTTCTGATAGATTTTGAGAGAGCGAGGGAGCTCGTTGAGAAGAGAGTTGATTGGTGGACGCTCTCTTTCTTCATACTTCTGTTTGCTTCTGTTGGAACCTTAAGGCTAGTAGGAGTAACAGGAGTTCTAGCAACTCAACTGAACGTACTGGCTGGGAGAAGTGAAGTTACATTAATGATCGTTTTTATGTGGGGTGTAGGCGTGCTAAGCGCTTTCATGGATAATGTTCTAGCGGTTGCAACCTTCATACCGATAGTGCAGGATCTGCATACTATCGGCGTACCGACTTTTTCACTATGGTGGGGGATGCTGTTCGCAGGGACTTTCTTCGGGAATCTTACTATGATAGGGAGCACCGCGAACATCGTGGCAATCGGTATGCTTGAGCGGAGGAAGCTTGGATTTCTATCTCTAGCTGATTGGATAAAACCCGGCGCTATTGTCTCAATCGCGACCTTAGCCATTGCTACAGTTATGCTCTATTTACAAATGCCTCTAATGCCTAGATAAACTGGAACGCCACGGATTTCACACAGAAGGCGGTTTCGAGACGATCGCTAGTTTCTCGTTCTTCCGCCTAACCCACACCTCATGGTCCAGCTCAAGTAGTAGCGAGAATATTTTGTGCCACTTAAGCTTCGATGGGTTGTTCACTACTATCTCAAACCCGCCATATAGTGATGACACTATTGCGTTTTCTTCGACGAGCCCTTTCAGCCTCGATTCGATGTCAACCATATTACACTACCTTGGGCTTTCATTCTAAAGTAGGCAAACTATAACCATTGCTATTTGATCAAGAACAAGAGTCTCTCAGTACGTCAACCTAAACTCGTTGCACGAAAGTTTCAAGCAAGATGCCTGAAGACTGTATACTTCGAAAATGTGCGAACCGCTCATTCAAACGCTGAGATGGAAATTCATATAAGGTGAGCTGGTTCACACTAATGGTGGAGAAAATTTCTATGACGTCTGAAGTTGCACCTACATTATGGGTTAGAAAGGCTTCAGGACTTACTAGAGAAATCGGCGGCTGGTCCGCACTCGCAGTTTCCCTGTGCTATGCCATCGGTGGAGGGGCTCATAGACTTGTATGGTGGGCGACCTATTGGTATCCGGGATGCGATCCAGTCTTATCCGCAGTGATCACCTCGATAGTAGCTTTGATTCTGATGTTCGTCTATGCTTGGATGCTCATAACCATGCCTAGAACCGGAGGCGACTACATCTACATCTCAAGGGTGGTTAACCCGTTCGTCGGCTTCATGTCAAGTTTCGGCTATATGATTTCGGCAGGCTTATGCAACGGAATCTTGTCGTTCTACGCTCTGGAATCTTTAGGGTCGGCTATTAACGTTTACGGGCTGTGGATGAATGATCCAGGACTGGCTGCGTTGGGAGCACTTCTTGGGAAGGATCCAACGATAAAGGTTCTGTTGTCGCTCATACTCATAACACTGTTCGGCATTATAGCCTTTCTCGGAATACGAGCCCACGTGATCGCCGTTTGGATTATGTTCATCATACCGGTCATATTCGTAATTCCTATGTGGATCGGATACGCTACCAATACGCCAGCAACCACAGCAGTCCTGTGGGACAAATTCTTCGGCGCGGGCACCTACGAGAAGATTGCCTCTGAGGCTACCAGACTTGGCTTTGACGAAGCCAAATTTGGAACATTCAGTTTGAATGCCACCCTGTTGGCGACAGTAGCTCCAGGCTGGGCTTGGGTTGGAACTTGGCAAGCTGCTCCGGCGGCTGGAGGCGAGATCAAGACAGTCAGGAGATCGGCATGGATAGGTGTCGGGCTAGCGGGTATCCTTGTGGCTCTCTACTATGTCTTCTTGCCGGTCGTTGCATTCAGTGCGTATAGCCAGATGTTTGTGGCAAAGTACATTTGGATGTACAAGTTGCATTTCGCTGATCTCTCTAAAATAATTGCCAATCCCCCGTTTCCACACGCAGGTTTCTTCGCCTCGCCACTGTGGGTGGGGAACCCAATCCTTATGCTGATGCCGCCGATTGGAGTAGCATTCTGGCAGATGAATTTCCTGCCGACGGGCTATCTGATCTGCTCCAGGTACATATTCTCGTGGTCGTTTGACAGATTCTTCCCTGAGAGATTCGCAGCGGTCAACGAGAAATTTCACAGCCCGCACAACGCTATACTTGCTACTTGGGTCATCAGTCTCCTAGGGATCTACGGCTGTTGGGCTCTGGAAGCCGGTGCTGCAGGCGCTGGCTTCGCTGCTCTAGACACTACGTGGCTTTGGTGGTGGTCATCGATACCAGTTTGCTGGGCAGCTCTTGTATTGCCCTACACTCGAAAGGACCTCTACGAGGCAGGATTCAAGCTGGAGATCGCTGGCATACCTCTCATAACAATTCTTGGGCTGTTCGGCTTCTTCCTGTCGACCTATCTGTTTATGCTGTTCGTGATGGCGGTTCCACCGTGGCCGGATACGTTCACACTGCTCTTCACCTGGTTCGTTGCAGGCCTCATCTTTCTAGGGCTGTACGCCTATAATGTCAGGAGAGGCATAGACGTGAAGTCCATCTATGCCGAAGTCCCACCTGCTTAAATACCCCCCTTCTTTTTTCTCATTGCTGATTGGCCATGCACTCTCATAGACCCAGCGGAGACAGAGATCTGGCTTTCCTCAAAGAGCTGATAATGGTCGTCGACAGTTATAGGGCAAACCGCTTTGTGAACCCAAACCGGATCCAACGAGCGATAGAAGACGGCAAGTTAGGATCCGATATATCTAGGGAGTGGAAAACTCTCAAGGAAAAGATGCTGAAGAAAGTGAAATCAGTTGAGAAAATTCCGAGAATGCCCACAATGCTCAAGATCTATCATGTACTTAGTTCCGTCAGTATTCTCGCCTTCTTCTTGGCAGCTGCGATACCGCTTCTCCCAATCTTCTCCTCAGAATTTCTTGGAATAGGCATACTTCCCATAACAATTGGACTTGCTCTAACCCTTCTACTGTACGTTAGGTACTTTGAACGGAGAATAGCGGCGAGAATGGATGAATACTTCAAGTCTCACTCGAAAGAGTACGGAGATGTTGAAACCTATCTTTGGCAAGTGAACCAGAAGTTTGTCAGAATGCTGCTGGCCTCTATTGAGAAGAGAGGTGAAGATCCAAGCAGGCATTCCCTGAGCTTACGCAATGTAGACTACAAGCTGATCAAGGTCGTCAAGAGGCCCAGTCGATTTGGAACGAAATATAGAGTAGTTCCATCTCGCAGCTAAGCCTAACCTAGGGATTCTATCCCTCGACCTTCCAGTACTTGTCAACGCCTCTCTCGGAAAAGTCTATTATGAAACCTCTGAGCAAAGCCTCAGTATATTCAGATCCAGGGTTGACCAATATGGTGTTGCCAATCTTGTCCGAAGCGAAGGACTCATGAATATGCCCATGTAGACCTATCATGGGTTGATATTTCCTAATAGCTTCCTCCACAGACTTACTGCCCACGTGAATGAACACAGGGTTCCCAAGAATGAGCACAGGTTTAAGGTTCTTGTCAAGCTTCCTCGCCAAGTCCAACCGTGTACCTGAAGGGGGGCAATGAAAGTTACATATCGTCTTGCTGTAGTTCTTTACCTTCTGAAATAGATCGTCTATCCTCTTCTTCAACTCCTCCTCTGAGCATTCTCTAGGAGTGTTCCATGGAGTTGGATTGGCATAGTCTAGGCTTATCATTTCGAAGTCGTAGCACAAGTTTACAGCTTTCTCCAGTGGGTAGACAATGCCTCTGTCTTCATACGATTTTATTATTGGATCTATCACCTTCTCGTCATCGTTCCCCGGCATGACGATCGCCTTCTTTTCTTTCAGGTCAACGTTTGTTACGAGCAACTCCAGCCAATTTCCAATTCTTTGAGAGATCAGGTCGAGCATCAGCTTATCAATTTTCTTAGGATTTCGCTGGTAATCCATGAATTCCCGCTGATCGCAAACGAACGGATAATATCCAACCCGAGCGACCCTCTCTTTCATCTCGTTGAGTTCTGTTTCATTGTTCATCTTCCAGTTTCTTCCAAACACATTGGAAATATGGCTTCCGTCACTTTGCTTTACGATAGGGCAGATAGCCTTCCCGGTCAGATCCCCAGCCAAGATCAAGATGTCTGCCTTATGAACTGCTGGAACGCTCAGCCATTTCCTCCATACTAAATCTGATCCATGGACATCTGTCGCAAAATATACACGGACCATTGGAGTCCTCTCTCGCTGAATTCAGATCTGTAAGGGTTAATAACTTATCATATTTAGAGGTATTGCCGTTTCAGTGGGTAGAGACCCATGGTTAGAAGAGGCCTACATCTAGATAGAAATAGTAGCATCCTACTCGCAATCTGCCTCTTCGTCTTCATGTTCTCACTAGGCTCCGGAATAGCAAGCCCTATCATACCATTGTACTCCAGCAGTTTAGGAGCTTCTTACATTCAGATCGGAATAATAGGCGCCGTCTACGGCCTCGTCTATGCGATGAGCGCTGTCCCTTTAGGCAGACTGTCAGACAAGCTAGGTCGCAAAATCATAATGGTCCTAGGGGCAGCTCTCTGCACATTCGCTGCAGCCTCCTACTCAATCGCCACAACTGTCAATCACATAATGCTCATACGGGCGATAGAAGGGTTAGCTTGGGCTGCGTTCTGGCCTAGCATAGAGGCTTTGACGACCGATGTTTCACATGTCTCAGCCGTCGGGAGGACCATGGGGCTCTCAACAGCTTCTTATGGTGCGGGGTTCGCTCTAGGCTCGCTTCTCGCAGGAACACTCGCTTCCGTCTTTGGCTATCGATACACATTTCTATTTTATCTGGCATCAGCAATTCTAGCAACCGTTCTTGGCCTGACGATGATACATGAGCCTAAGAAAGTGGTCCCGCATCAACTCAACCCCTCGAAGACGACTTCTAAGTCAGTCGGTTTAAGGCATCGTGCCAACATCCTTGCCGATTTAATATCGATGGTCTACAGCATTGTTCTCATGACGATACTGACTCTGCTTCCTGTTTACGCTAAAGGTCTTGGAATAGAGGTATTCAGCATCGGGGTCTTGATGATGATGCTTTGGGTAGCTCGGATCACCAGTTTTCTGAATGCAGGCAGAATCTCAGACAAGATAGGTAGAAAGCTGGTCTTAACTCCATCTTTAGCGGGTCTTGCGACCGGCTCCTTCCTGTTGGCGGTCTCTGAAACATGGTGGACCCTGGTTCTCGCGGTGATCGTGATAGGGTTGAGCTTAGGCGCTCTCTTCCCGGTCTCTATAGCTTTGATCTCGGATTACGTTCCCTCATCTCAGAGGGGTGTGGCGATGGGCATGTTTGAGACGGCTTCAGCTATCGGCCAGACGATAGGTCCGGTTGTTGGAGGAGTTCTCGCTGAAAGATTCAGCCCGTCATATCCATACCTCTTCTGCATGATAGCCAGCATCATCTGCACTTTCGTAGTAGGCATCTTTCTAAAGAAACGCATGTAAGCAAGAGTAATACATGCAGGAGCATTTCTCTGAATAGATACAAGTCAGCTAGGTGCGCTTCTAGGGGCTATCATCGGACGCTCGCAGTTCCCGATGTATTTTGATAAGGGCGGCATACTGGGCTTTGCGGCTATCATTGTAGCGATAGGCGCTTTAACCTTTAAGAAGACGACGGGGCATCTCCTTGGAAAGGCTCACTAGAAATTTCATAAGCCTACTCTGCCAACTTTGTATAGAAAGCTAAACCATTCACGTATAGAAGGATGCTGAAGAAGAATGGTCCCCCCAAGAATCGATTCCTTAATCAGGATTTTACATTCAGCTAAGCCTGAGATTCGACCTGAGAGAGCTCTTCTTGCAACAGAATCGTACAGTGAGAGTGAGGGGCTACCTATCGAGATCCGGAGAGCAAAGATGCTTGAGAAGGTATTGGCCGAAGTTCCGGTGAAGATTAGAGAGAATGAACTTATTGTGGGCTGCAAGACCCCTCGGCCTATGGGTTCTCCTCTCTACCCCGAGGTTGCCTGCGACTGGATAATCAAAGAGATCGACACCATAGGGGAGAGGAAAGAAGCACCATTCTTCGCGAGTGAAAGGACAAAGAATGTTCTAAAGAAGAAGGTCTTCCAGTACTGGAAGCGCAGACAAGTCTACAACAGGATTATGGAAGCCATCCCAAAGGAAGTGAAAGACACAATCGACGAGGGAGTATTCTTTCACTATTACCTTAACCGCACTATCGGGCATATCACAGTGAGCTATGAGAAGGTCATTCGAAAGGGTCTAAACCAGATAAAGCGAGAGATCGAAGAAGAACTTGCGAAGTTAGACTTTGAGCAGCGTGAATGCCTCAAGAAGATGAACCTTCTCAAGGCTATGCTCATCGTCTCGGATGCTGCAGGCAAATTTGCAAAGAGGTATGCCGACGAAGCTCGAAGGCTGGCGAAGATTGAGGCGAATCCCAACAGGAGAGCGGAGCTGAAAAAGATTGCTGAGATATGCGATCACGTACCAGCGAACCCAGCTAGAACGTTCCATGAAGCCCTACAATCATTCTGGTTTACACATCTCATCCTGAACCTTGAAACAAACTCATACGCAATCTCTCCGGGGCGGT
>Ga0315312_1001103_pt1 | contig 23168 bp, 23 predicted proteins | sample TDP7_MG_FD_203629 | JGI IMG/M metagenome (GOLD analysis project Ga0315312, IMG submission 203629) | Freshwater sediment microbial communities from Lake Towuti, South Sulawesi, Indonesia - TDP7 | ecosystem: Environmental > Aquatic > Freshwater > Lake > Sediment | place: Indonesia: South Sulawesi... | reverse complement strand
CGAGGTATGTGATGTGCGTGTAGACTGCAACTGTTCTAAGCCCTGTTTGATGGTTCTCCTCGGCTATCCCAAAACTCTGCTACGATGCAGTCTTCCTAGGCAAGTCCTTCCAGAAGAAAAGCTTCTCAACAACACTTCTAAGACCGCCGTAATATACAGATAGAGCCAAGACTATCAGAACTAGCCCGAAAACTATACCACTCGCGGTGAATAGGGGGGCGTCGAAGCTAGTGAAAAATCCGTTGTTGTAGGGCTCCTCCAACACTTTTAGGCTCATAGAGACGAATGGACGGCTCTCTATGAAGAGCGTCGACTCGAAGACGAGTTTATATGATTTGGAGGAGAGGGGAAAGAGGATGGGCGTATAGCCCTCGATGAAGTCTAGGAACCCATGGGAGACCCAGACCAGCGACACGGGTAAGAGGAGCGCCTTAACTCTTGGGCTCCTCCAAAGGAGCGGGGAAGCAAGAAGGAGCAAGAGGGGAGGGAGCATACTATGGCTTACAGAGCGGTGCATGAAGAATAGTACATCAAGGTCTGGTAGAATTCCAACTAGACCTAACGCTAGCGCCCATTTCAACCTAAGCCTCAAGAGGGCGGCTGCGGCGAAGGCTATGGCGAAGTGTAGGAGAGGTTCCATGCTCTAAGCAACCTTCTCTTTCGGTTTTATGCTTTTCGCCACGAAGAGTATGGCGGATTGATCTGGAAATTTGGCCCGAAGCGCAAATGACTTAGAGTGAGAATAGTATTTCTGAGACGCGGATGACAACGGTTAGCATGAACAAGATTCCAAGAAATAGGGCGACCGTTCTCAATCTTTTCTTGTTTATTATTATGCTCGTTCTTCCATAGTAGGGTGAGAGAAGCTCAGAGGTCACTAGGAGGATTATCGCTGTAACAGCTAGCCAGAGGCTTAGGTCCCAGAAGGATAGGGGAGAGATCATCTGGTCAACTCTCGATTATCCGATATCGAGCTTGGATTTCTAGGCCATTGCTCGAAGGCTTATCTCCCTCAAACGCTACTGGATTGCCTGTTACTTTTGCCAATACGCATCCTATTGCACTGCACATTGGGCAACCGGTAAGAAGGCAGATGTTGGCTAGGTTCTTAACCTCGTGGCACAAGTCTCGGTAGATGCTGCCCACCATTCTAACTTCGACAAATTCCCCTTCCACATCCATACTGAATTCTTCGACGACTTCTAGATCTTCAACTAGAAGTCTTGGCAAGCTCTTCTGCAAGTAGTCTAGATCAACCTTAGAGAAGTCAACTCCCAATTCTTTCTCGAATAGTTTCGCTAGGCCGTATCCAGGTGACAGTAAGTACACACCCTTAGAGTTCGACGAGAAGATTTTTTCTCCAGTTGTTTCGTTCGTTGATGGTATGGCGACCTCATTGCTCGTAGGTATGAAGACCATCCCTTCCTTACACCCTTCCGTGTATTTAGGGGGGAGATGCAAACCTTTCCCTTGACATGCCTCTTCGCTGAGTATCTCGTCAACTGCTATAAGCGATGGAACTACGGTCGGGTCTAGGAGCTTCGCTTTCACATATGCCACTGGCTTTATGAAGAAGAATAGGGCGCCCCAAAAAGTGAGGCCTAAACCGATGAAAGCTAGAATAGATGAGGAAAAGACGATTGATGATAATAGGGCGACGGCGCCTAATGTTAGGAGCGAAGACGCTATAAGAGGCCCAAACCTCTGTCTTCGAAACTTCAGCCTAAGGGCTTCCTTTTCACTTTCAAGTTGCTGAATCTTGAGAAGCAAAGTTTCAACCCCGGCATGCGGGATTTGGGAAACTGCTTCAACAAGTGGAGTAGGTTTCGGCTTTTCAAGTTGTTTTGGCATAATGAAAACCCGGACTTTTTCTTTTATACTCATCATAGTGTTCTCGAAAAGTCTCAATATCGGCCTTGGGCTTATTAGGTTCCGATTTCTTGGTTCGCCTTCTAAGGTTAGCGATCGCTCTCCTCCCCATGATGTCAATTGAGCGCCGCATATTCTACAAAATCGATCACGTTGATCCGCCTTGGCGCCACATCTCTGGCAGTAGAGCTGAGATTTGCTGGTATTCTGCCGGCGACCAGGCAAAGGTATTCCTTCTAGAGGCTCCTCTTCCTCTCTAAAGTAATGGATGTCCGTGCCCGTTAAGATGGGGCCAATACAACTCCCGAGGCTAGGCGCATCGATATAGGCACAAAAAATAAACAGTTACAAAATTGCATGAGAATCGGCAACTTCTGATCGATGTCGTCGAATGCTCGAGTAGTGACTTTTGCTGGCGCTTCCTTAGTCAGATTTCCGCGGCCGGCAACCGAGGAGAACCCGCCATAAGGAAGAACCAGCGAGGGAATACTTCTTTTTGGGAGGAACAAATCTTTTCATTTGTATCTTTCCGCGCATTTCCCAGCTATGATGAGAGAATTCGCTTGCAAAGAGTGTGTGGATTTGTGCCACGAAGAGGTTTTTGGCATATGCCTTGATATGTCAGGAAGCTTATGTATGTGCCCAAGTGTATAATCGATATGGCGGTAGAGAAGAAATTGGACCGTTGGAGAGTCCTGTTTAAAGATTTCACAGTTTTCTGGATGGAGGTGGATATGGGCTTAATTCAGTGCTACCTGTAGTTCTTATTCTTGGTTACACTTGACTGAAATAGTTCGTTTAACCTCTGGATAGTGTGGAGAGAGGAAGCAACTCTTTCTCTCTGACTCAAATTCCGCGGCCGGCAACCGAGGAGAAAAAGCGTGAAAAAAGGGATACTATTAGTCACATTAATTCTTGTATTAGTAATACTTGCCTCCCTAGCCGATATATCTTACATACAAGCGGGAACTTCTAAAGGGGGAAGAAGGACAACATCAAGAATAGCAACATCGAGAATATTATCAACGAGTACAGCAAAATTGACTACAGTCACTATAACAGTTACTGAGACAATAACTAAAACAGTAACCACAACGGTGACTGAGACAACAACTACAACACTGACCAACCAATGTCAGCTGACTATCGGTGTATTTCCTGCTGCAGGTGGTTCAACTACTCCATTACCAGGATACTACTCATATGATTCAGGTTCATCAGTTACGGTGAGTGAGGCGCCAGCTACTGGATATGCGTTTGATTATTGGGATTTGGATGGTTCAAATGTGGGTTCAAACCCTAACTGCACTGTTGTTATGGAAGCTACACATACGTTAACCGCCATCTTCAAGGTTGTTTCACCACTGATTTCAGGTTGGCTACATGTTAGCTGGAAGGGGGTAAGTATTCATAACCAATGGCAGTATTGGGATCAAGCTACAATGGAAAGTGAAATTGCAGACATGGCGAACCATGGATTCAACTTCGTCTTCATCGACCTAGTTACCATGGAGCATTGGATAGGACAAACAGAAGGAAACATAATTTGGGACAACTGGAGGGTTGCTAAACTGGATGCTATTATGGAGGCTATAGAAGCTAATGGCCTCAAAGCCGCCATGGGTCAAGAGTTCTGGGGTCCTGGCTGGTACCGCACAAATATAGAATTTAATTACTGGTGGACTCAACCTGAACGAATACAAGCGGAAGACGTTTTCTGGTATAACGTAGGCTATTTCCTAAAACAAAAAGCCTACCCAGCCTTAGCTTTTTTCGACATCTGCCCAGAACCGGAATGGTACTTTGGCGGATGGGTAGATGGCAAGTTGTGTGCAAAAAATAACTTGCCGGCCCTAGCAGCCGCTGATATAGACTGGCAAAACTATCTTTCATCACAAGGAATAACTCGGGTTCCTCTAAATTTAACTAACATCGAAGTCTACAAGACACAGTACATTGCTTGGAGCAGAAAAACCTTTCATGACATGATCGTCCGCCGTATAGATAGCTTTAATCAAGGAAGCGGCGGAACGGTTGAGCCCTGGTCTACTTCCGGTGAATATTATAAAGCGTCATGGTCCGCTGAAACTGACCCGTCTGGGTACATAAACCCGGACGTTTTAGGAGACATTCCAACCCTTAAAGGATTCCGATATGACAATTTCTTTAGAGAGAACCCATACAAACTCGATGCACTAAAGCGCTACATCGCAGAAGTTCAAAAATGGAATAAGCCTTGGATAACTGGTCAATACGCGATGGGTTCACTACCAACAAATATAGTTCCTCCGAGCGACCCATACTGGTGGCAGGTTTTAGAGCCATGCTTAGACTCTATATGGAGCGCCGCTCCTTTATGCAGAGGAAACACGTATTTTAGCTGGCAAGACTTCGACTCCGACTTGCACTTCGGATTGAAGGACTCAAATTTCAATCCAAGGGAACCGGGAATGACGCAGATAACTATGTGGAACCAGAATCACTCCTAAACAACAAATGTTCCCAGTTAACCGACCAAATAATTCTGGACAATTTCACTTCAACTTAATGAAAGGCTAATGATAACGTGGCAGGTAAATGTTAAAAATCATGGAACATTTATTCCACCAAAACCATACCGAAATAAGTGGGTGTATCCATTATAGATTGAAGGACCTTTATGTTAAATCCAGCGTTCCTAACGGTTTTAAAAACATCGATTCCCACAGCCTCCATTGATGGCCTGGCAATTTTCGGAAATCTACAGGCAGGAGAAACTAATGAAAGTCGCGCGAATTGTTTTACTAATTTAGGTTTCGTAACTGCTTTTTTGATTAGTTCCGGTTGATTAATTGCCTGTTTTGCCAGAGAAAATATCCTTGAAAAAGGATCAACTTTTTTAGGAGAAGACAACAACTTACAAATGTTACATAGGGGACAAGGGCCTGAGTTCAGGGCGAACGAACGATAATACTGCTCTAGAAAAAGTTCTCTCTCTAACTTTGCTGCTATCTTCCAAATAGATCTTTTAAATCGGATATATTCGTTATAATCGTCGTGAGTCCGCGTTGCTACAAATCTTAACAAAATGCCCCAGGAATATTCGGAAAGAATGGCTCTTGTCTCGTCAGGTGTTGGTGTAGACGGTGGACAGGTGAAACTTGTTCCGTAAGCTGAGCAGCCATATTTGCACTTGAGTGGTACCCAGTTGCTGACAACGATGTCCTTAACATTGATTTTTACAGCGTCAGCCGCCCCTAAATTCGCCCTTTCACAAAAATACCTTAATGCGTAATTTGAGTTATTCATGTATCGATCCTCTAAAATTTTTCTTTAACTGAGAACATCCTTACGTCTTCGCTCATTTGGTTTTCTTGTATGAGTCTTAATTTTTATCAAAATATCCTTACGAAGACCTTATCGATTTTACAGAGCAAAACTTTCCTGCTGATTTCAAGAGCGGCTGGGGCGTGCTACACCTTATTGATAAAGAAAATCCCCGCGCGCGACAATGAGCGAAAAACCTTTAACACCAATTTTCAAAGGAACAAAGCTCTAAGCATACCTCTTAAGGACATGTAAGTAACACGAGAATCTATTATGTTTTTTCTGAGCAATGTGAATAATTCAAAAAGCAATAATTGTAGGAATCGGCCGGGAAGCAGTATTCCTATTTTTGGTTTATAAGAGTGCTTCATGAAAAACCTTGTCATCCCAAAACCATAATCATGGGCTAGTTTTTCATTTTGTTCAATAGTGATCCTATGCGCATGGTATACTAATGCACAAGGTTCGTATATTATCTTGAAAGCGTTTTCGTAAACCCGTAATATCATGTCCAGATCATCAGCAGACTTTCCAGGAGAACCTGCCCCCAATTTTTCGTCGAAGTACCCTATATGATTAAACATTTCTTTGGAAAAGGACATGTTGGCCCCTCCGCCACAACAGAATGGAATTGGAGCCGTGTCGTTCAATGATAAGTAAGATGGTGAACTAACCAACCTCGAAATTGATGAAAAGGCCATATCTAAGAATTTCTGACTTTTCATAAATTTTGAAAAAATTCTCTTGTTTTTTCCTTTATCCCCGAACATAAATCGCTCAGCTAAAGTATAGCAATCTTTGTTCAGTTGATTCTCAAACGGAAGTACTCTACCAGTCACGCATGCAACGGACTTGTCCACATAGTTTTTTACTAGATTCCGTATCCAAAATCTGTCAACTATACAATCATCATCTGTAAAGGCAACGATTTCTCCAGATGAAAATTTAATCCCCTTATTTCTTGCTATACTTAGCCCCAACTTCTTTTCGTAGATATATCTCATTCCTAAAGATTCCGTTATCTTTTGATTTCGAGCGGCAAAGTTTTGATTACTACCATCAACTATCATAATTTCAAGAGAGGGGTAGCTGAGATTGCTTAGGGAACGAAGGCAATCTTTAATGGACGAACGATTTCTAGTGCATACTATTACTGATACATTACGCACCATCTTACCTCACTTCAAAATATGCGCGCATGGCTGTTTCTAAAACGGTCAAAAAAATGGTTTTAATTCCGTTCTCGATTCTTCTGCCAGTTCAATAAGGGACCGTTCCTGCAAGAAAATCAAGAACAGATACGAAGCTAAAAGCCGCCCCAAAATTTCAATAAGAGGAATAAAAAACATTTTACATCAATTTAGGAACACGCATGCGCGCCACGACAATGCCAAACAATTTAACTTCAAATTGTACAATGATAATCTTTCTGGTGATTACACCAAGTTTAGTACCTCAATGTTTTTCCCATAATTTTCAGTTGAAGCAAGAACGCCCTTTCACAAAGCCTAAAAAGAAAAAATAGACGCATTTTTTGAATTGATTATCCCGCTTGAATGAAGACTTCGTCAATGAAAGGACCAAATAGAAGAGAGCTCCTTTTGAAGCTTTCACTCCTACATTCTTGGTTAGTGAGAGTCCTGTTATGGGTTGGGATACATATTTGCAATGGTAGAATTCAGCTAACTTTTGATTATTTTCTATCATCTCTTTCCGGCTACTATTGTCAACGACAATTTTTTCAGATTCTACTGGTGAATCAGATTTCATGATTGACTGTAAGCAGTCTTCTAAGAATTGAGAGCGGTTCCTAGTTGGAATTATGATCGATATCAAGAGATTCGAACTCACAACTTGCAATTTATGTTAATACGCTTATGCCTTTGAAATCCTAGAAATAGTTCAACGCGCATCAAAGTAGTTGTTGATGGTTGTCATAACGGCCTACCTTTTACTTGTAACTTCTCTTCTATAGACTTCCCCTGTCTTGAGAGCCATTTTCTCCGCCGAGAAATTTCTGAGAATTGTGTTTCTGGCCCTTCTGCCCAACCGAGCAGCAAACCTTTCATTGTCCAAAAGAAAAAGCAGTTTTTCTGCTAGGACTTTGCTGTTTCCCGGAGGTACAATTATTCCGTTGTGCAAATTTTGTATTATTTCCGGAATCCCGCCAACATTACTGGCAACAACAACCTTTCCGCAACTCATTGCTTCAAGAACGCGAAGGGGTAAACTATCATAAAATGTTGGAGCAACAAATATAGTGGCCAAGGAATATAATGAAGGCATATCAAAGTAATCTTTCACATACCCTAAGAAGAGAGTATTTCTCTGAGGTACACCTCTGCGCCTTAACTGTCGCAAATAGGGCTCATAGTTTCCTCCTCCAGAGAAAACAAAATACGCGTCAGGAACATCTTTTATTATTTTGGGAATGGCATCGATCAAGACAAGAATACCCTTCGCTGAGGTGAAGCGCCCTGTGTATAGTATCACTGGACGAGAACTAATATTCAAGTCTTGTCCAACTTCTTCGGATATTTGTGATGGTCGCTTAGGAGAAAACCTTTTGGTATCTACTCCGTTATGTATAACATCTATTGTTTTTTCAGCGACCCCCAAGTAATTAACTAATTCTTTTTTCACGAACTTTGAAACTGCGATGAGCTTATGAACGTTCCTCAAAAACAGCAATTCAGAAATTTTTAGAGGCATGTACAATAGAAGGTTTGCTTTCTCTGATCTATCAAGCTCTAAAAGTTTTGTTAATCTGTCGAAAGATCGAGCCATTTCGACGCCTGAATGTTGACCTTCAATTGTGGTGTGCACCGTAGAAATTGTTGGAGGAATTTGATTTTTTTTCAGTAGTTGTAGCAAGATGTCAGACATTAACGGGAATTGACTGTGCACTAGATCAAATCGATACTGTTTATGTAGTTGTGGAATATTTTTTAAACAAGCAATTTGAAAATTAAAGTGATAAAGGAAGGTATCTGTTGCCTCACTTAGGTAGTGAATATGTAAATTCTTGTTAAGTTTGCTCGAGATAGAATCATCAGCATCAGCCGCCTGAATCGTTTTAATTCCTGAATGAATTGTTCGTCGCAACGTAACTAAATGAATATTTATATTTTCAGGAAGATGCCTAACGAGTTCCACAGTGTATGATCCAATACCACTCCATACAGGCAGAAAATCTGGCGAAATTAGACAAACAGTAATATTGTCGCTCATTTATCTCTTCACCTCAAACAAGCAATTAATGGGCGTCGAATTGTCGGTATTTCTATTGTCACTTCGTAGCTTGCGTGTTATAGTAAAGAATCAGCTTATCAAACAAACCAAATTTTGAAAAGAGATGAATTTTCTCTTTTCAATCAAGATAGAAACTTTTGAAGATTCTTTGAGCGTTTCGATTAGGGCATACTTTGTGCATCTATAGAAGTCGAAAGGAGGATCATGAACGGGAAACAGAAAAGGAGTGACCAAAAATGGTTCTCCATGTATTTTAAGGCACGATACATTTCATCAACAGCATTATGCGGATCTGAAATGTCCTCCAAAACATTTATACAGATTACCAAATCAAAGAAGTCGCTGGCTAAGCTTCCTGGCTTTGTTATGTCCAAAAATTTATCGATTCCTTCTGATCTAATGCGCGCTATAAACTTGAATGAAGCTATCGTCATAAACTCTGTTATACTTCATCGCTCCTAAATACGCATCCATATCTCTCCAAAAGTCTTGATACTCTGCTCCATATACAGCATAGAAAATTTCCAAATCTGTAAATGATCTAACAATAATGTTGCTTCTGTTATAGAGACCCGAGATGAAATCCTTCGCTTCGGTGAGGTTATGATAATAAAACCAGCCATCATCCTGAACTGAATACATATTTTTTGTCACAGCCGAAGGACTAAGATACCTATAGTTTTGGTACAACTTATGCAACCCAGCGATGGGGATTATATCTCCTCTATAATTGTAGTGTTGGATTACGAATTTGACGCCGTACATATAGGAAGAGGTTGTTGGCGTCATGCTTCCTGAATTGAATGAAAGAAAAGAAGGGAACACGAGAATCACCATGACAATAACAACTAGAGCAGTTCTAAATTTTTTCTTCGGTTCATCGATTGAAATGTTTACCCTCCCTGAGTGCTGGGCGCGTGCGCTTGTGTGCAAATGCATTATACTAATAATTCCATACATGAAAAATGAGATGATGAATGGGTAGCTATGATTAATTATACGAGAGACGTAAACGTGCATCATTATCGGCGTAAGAAGAAAGAATCCAATACAACAGAGAAAGAAAATTTTTATTACGGAGGTTTCGGGTTGAATAGTTCTCTTTCTGAACAAAATGAATAAACCAGCCAAGCTGACAGAAAGAAGCACCACATTAAAACACACTGTAAATAGTCGTGAAAATCGAATTAATGGATCTAAGAAGGGGCCGGGTCCTGTCTGTTGGGCACCTAGTAACGCATTTTTTACCTGTATGGAAAGTTCAGAGTAAAATCCATACTCTCCTCTGGCGAGATATACTATGTTTTCCAAGTTTTTTGTGTTGAAGGCCCACCAAGATGAAATTAGTAAAACTACCATAATTATTATAGTCCAATCTGGAAAACTGAAAGAAAGTCTTGGATCATCCTTTTCCCTAGCGAAAATGATGTTTCCTAGCTTGAAGGCGATTAATATCACCGAAAAGAAAACAGGAACTAGGGAATGGGATAGGATCATACCTACAGAGAACATAATCAGAAGGACAGTGTGCGTGCGTGATTGGTCTGCTTTGATATATACGCGCGTGACCAAATATATAGAAAGCATTAGTAAGCTTATGGCAAACGCTTGAGGAGCATATCTGGTTTCGTTGAATAAATTACCTACGAGAAACACCAAAGTGAAGAGAAAACCATGGTGGAACAATTTATTACCAATAAGGTAAAGCGCCAGTATTAGGGTCATTTGAAGAAAGAAAGAAAGAAAATACATGATATATTCAAGCGCATATATATCGAAACCAGCACCCAAAATTACCTTATATACAATGGCACCCCATACAGAAGTCAAAGGTGTCTCATGATAAAAAACTGAAGGGTCAGTAGAACCATGTTCAATTACATATCTTGTGGCAGCTGCATGAAGCCCATCCTGCTCTGTGGCCCTCAATGCTACAGAGGGAGGCACCGCAAACCTCGCTGCGTAACTCCCTCCCAAACCACTTCCAAGAACATAAACCGCAGCCAACAGCAGGAAAATATCTGCAAGCTTTTGAAATTTTCTATTGCGACTCATGAGATACGCGAAGGATACCGATGTCAAAAATACAACAAGATACAACCAATAATAAGATGGGAACCTATACAATAGACTTTCAGGAGTCCGAAACGTGCTAAAGTCAGGCCTCAGGCAAAAAGGACTTAATAAAAGCATATAAAATATGATGGAAAATGGGGCTAGTCTAACAAAATTATGTCGGAAAAAATGCTTCATATAATTGGCAACTCTTTGATTACGTTTTAATGCACTCCAAGTCTGACGTCTTGGAAATCTTGCTTAACCGATATCGCACCATTAGTCATGTTGACTTCAAGTGTAAAAGACTTAGCGGAATCTGGATATTTCACTTGAATATGTCTCACCAGAGGGAACTCCTTGCTAATCTCATCGATCTTAACTCTGTTAGCAGTATGTTGAATACTTAGTACATGGGTTGACCCGATGGCATCTCCTGGGTATGCATTCCAATTGAAGCGTTTACCTTCCCAGAGACAACTATACCCCTTGCTTGTTGGAACTCTTTGATGTGTAAGGGAGAAGTGAGTGTTAGCTGGACGAATAGATTGTATGCAGAACCCCGTTTCACTTCCATTTGGTAAACAATCTAGCATATTGCCTTTTGATTTTATTGTCCATCCTTCCATCTCATCATAAAGACGAATTGGTAGAAGAGAAACGTTTACTTGCTGTTCGTTCATAGATCTCAAAGCGTCTAGGAAAATGATGTTCTCAGGTATAATTACAATCATTCTGTAAAACTCAAGCTCTAAAAATTCGACAGCAAGTTGTTTGATTGGCTCACCTTTCTTTTTGAAGATATGAGATTTCGAATCTTGCATTAGATGACATAACTCAAAAAAACCGGGGAATGAAAAATGAGATAGTTTTATTGATCTATACGTATTAGACAGCGCCCAACGTATCAGACTCGCTGGTTGACAGCTGAATAAACGTCCTTTCCCATAGACAAAAATTCTTTCCCCTTCAACTTTAGCATTAGCTTCATCAAAGAGCCCTGCTCCATAACACAATCTTCCTTTACATACATAAGGCAAAAAACCTGTCCACTCCGGACTAAGCTTATCTATCGTTGGAGGAGGAAGAAGATCTGTCTTTCCATAAGTAAGGCAAAGAGGAGATAAACCATAATATCTAGATCCAGCAAAATCGGAGCCATTATCTGTAAGTAACTGTCCTTTCACATTCATGGCTAGAAATAAATCATCCAACTTTATTGATAATAGACCGCTGCGTTTTGCATAACCTACCCGAAACCTATCATCGGAGGGAATGGCTCCTGCACCGAAGTATTCAGATACTTCTGACGCGAGAAGCAGCATGACAGATGCATACGCGTTATATACAGAGCAGTACATGTATGAATCCCAACCACATCGTTCTACCTCGTGTAAGTTTGGTGCTATGGCAACATGTCCGTCAACCTGTTGCCAAGGTTTGATAAATGAAAAAAGGCGATCAGCACATGCCTTGTATAATTTCGCTATCTGTGGCAAACTTTTCCTCAGAGCCGCAGTCGCAAGTTCATACGCGTAGATTGCAGAGACGTAACCGAATAGGGCGTTATTCGAACGGCCGAAATAAAATGCTTCTCCCAATGGGGAGATAAATGAACTTAGAACATCCAAACCCTTTAAAGCGGAATTTAGCGCATTAATATTCTTTGTTTGAGTGTAATACATAAGAAGCATAGCACAGATTTTCGTATGGTAAGTTAATGGTGTGGCTACTTGTCCTTGACAACGTTTATCTTTTGGATAATCATAGAAAAAACCGTCATCCAGTTGCCACGTTAGAACATACTTCTCGACAAGTTTTTGAGCTTTCAATCGATCAGCGACATCATGAAAGATTTTGTACATTAATTCATGATCCACTGCTCGAATAACTAACCAATTGTTCCCTTCTTTGCCAAACGGGGTTGAATCAAATTTCATGCGATGAAAATAATCCTTTAGGCCATCAAGAATCTCGCTGAAAAATTTACCTTTTTCATAAAGTTTCCTATAAGTCATTAGTAACGCAAAATTGTTGAAATCCCGAGCTCCTCTCAAGCGCTCTGGCAAAGTTAAGTAGTAATTGATTGCCTTTTTACCTGCTTTTGCCCATTTTACCTCATTTGTTCTATTATACAACATGATGGCAGAGAGACCGAAAAATGTATGCGCGTAATGGTCATCTGGCGATTTTTCATTAAGCACAGAGTCTAATATGGCCCCACTGTTTAGCTGATTATTTAGCAAGTAATCTGAAATGCGATAAGCTACTTCAAAATAAGAGTCTTTATACATCTCTCTATTCCACTTGAAAATTCTGTTTTTTAAGGTAATAAAGCACTTTCAGCTTGACAAAGAAACTAAAAGCCTAGCATAGGCTTGCGCTATCTTCTTTCTGTCCCCGTGTCGTATCACAAACTCTCTACCTCGCTTACCTTTCTCACTCCTCAAAGGATCACAGAGTATCTGTGTTAGCTCAACTTGGTTGTCCTCTGAAAGCAAATAACCACATCTCTCTCTGTCAATAATTTGTTTTGGTTCTCCTCCGCCCACCAAAATGACTGGAATTTCCATGGAAAGCAATTCGTAAAATTTCGTTGGTATACGTGTGTCATCGCGCAAAAAGCTCGTAGAAGTCATGACCAAACCCAATGTAGCTTCTTGTAGAACTTGAGGTAATCTCTCTCTTTGAACTTCACCGGTGAAAACAAAATACTTTGTAAGTCCAGATCTGTAAACCATTTCTTCGAATATCTTCTTTTTTGGTCCAGTGCCTATCATAAGAAATATGAATTCTTGATTTGTTTTTCTAAGATGCTCTGCCATTTTAACTGTTATTTCAATGTTATCGTAGGGGGCAAAACTTCCTAAGTACACTATCGTATTTTTCGGTCGGTCGATCAGTTGATCGTTAATCTTCTGACATCCTAATGATGCCCCGACACTTCTACGAAATAGGTCTAGGTCTGCTCCATTTGGGAGTACGCAAACTTTCTTAAAGAGAATGTTACGATCTACAACATACTTTTTAGCAGAGTTTGTCACAGTTACAATCCTGTCCACCCATCGGAACAATATTTTTTCTTCAATGAAATTAAGAAAATGAAAAATAAGCCAGTTTCTTGGATAATCCCTTGACATTACATCTCTAACTTCCAACACGATCCGTATTTTGCTTCTAAGAACGAATTTCACTAAAAGCGTAGTTATGGATAAAGCGTGAGGAGGTACACTTACTACCAGCACCTTATACTTTCTTGTGAGGAAATTCCTCAAGATGGAAATTAACGATAAAAAAAGAAAAACAGGCATAACCCAGCTACTTTTCCAATAATGATGCTTGGGACAATACACATGGACCAAATGAACATTTTTGAAACAGTCAGGAATAGAAGCGTAGCTAGGTGCGAAGACATATATTTCATGACCAAGATTCTGCCATTCTCTGACATTATTCATAATTCTTGTTGCTCCGGCATACGGTTCAGGATGAAAATGAAAAGTAAAAACCCCTATTCGCATTCAAATTCCTCGGATCATTCGTTCGCATATTTTATCAATAGTTCTTCTAAATCTCTTATTGTTCTCTCATCAACGCTATGGGGGTCTATGTAAATTCGACACCATATCTCAAAATTCAATAGTGCAATAAGGAAACGAGAATGATCTTTCCTTGCACTAAGATGCTCGTCTAGTAGCTTATTTACGAACTTTTGTTTGAAATAACCTCTCTTTTCAAATTTTGGATCTTTCAAAATTTTCAAAAGCAATTGATTCATAGCTGAACTTCTATACCATTTATTCAGAGGGGAGACGAAGGGATGCTTTTTTCGTTCAGTAACTTGCTTTAAAGGTAGACGTAAGCTAAGCGCCTTCCGCAGGATGTACTTCGAAGTAGAACAATCTTTGACCAAAAAATGTTCGGGTAAAGACGCAGAAAAATTAATAATTTCATTACTGAGAAATGGCATTCTGTTTTCGAGGGAAAATGCCATACTCACGCGTTCGGCTACGTCGAAAAAACTGGGCAAAAAGAATTTAAAGTTATAATAGAAAATTTTGTTAAGATATGACCCCTTCACTGCTTGTAAATGTTGGTCAATTAAGCCTCTAGGCGAATAGTTATCAATTTCTGTAAGAAGTGCATCTGAAAACAACTTTTTTACTTTATAATATCTCTCGTAAACTGCAGTTAATACTCCCCTTCTGATTTTTTGAGGCAGCATATGTACCGTGAACTCAAACAGAGTTCTCGCTACGACCGCCTTGTTTTCTCTCCAAATCCATGTGATCACTTGTCTTAAAGACACGCTCAACTTTTTTTCGCTGTCATTTAGACGTGCACGTTTTTTCTCTCTGCTGAAATAGCATTCCAATATGGAACTTACACGAGCACGAATGTGGTCTTGATAGCCGCCAAAAAGTTCATCACCTCCATCGCCAGTCAAGAGGGTTTTTGTATGCTTGCCTATAACTTGGAAGGCGAAGTACAATGGAAAGGCGGCACAGCTGGGCTGGTCCAAATGCCAATTAATTATGGCTAAGGAAGAAATATAATCCTCAAGTGTTGCTACACATTCTAGATGCCGTGTTCCAAGATGATTAGCTACCGCCTTAGCGTATGGTCTTTCATCATGTTTTGAATCGTATGTAGTCAGCTCACGATACCCAATGGTTACGGTATTAACGGATTTGGACGGTAATGCGTTTGTCAGAAATGAAGCAACCAAACTACTGTCTATACCCCCACTGAGACAACAGGCAACCTCATTTTCTCCATTAATTCGTTGAAATATGCTTTTTGAGAAAAGTTTTTCAAAAAGCCCTATATAGTAATGTTCAGGTGCACGTCTTCTGTTTATGTTAATATCCCAATACTGCTGGACTCTAACTTTACCATTCTCAGCCAGTATGTAGTGTCCAGGTAACAGTTTTTTAATCCCTTTAAAGAAAGTTTTATTTCCGATGGTTCCGTCAATTAATAAATAGTCATATAAAGCTTCGGCATTTACCTTTCGTTCAACTTCTTTAACCTGAAGAATCGCCTTTATTTCGGACGCGAATATCATCTTATTGTTTACTATTGCATAGTAGAGGGGCTTTACGCCTACCCGATCTCTTGCAAGAAATACTCTTTTTTTCTTCTTGTCATAGATGACTATGGCAAACATTCCATCAAGCTTTAGAAAACAATTATCGCCTAGTTGTTCGTAAAGGCAAATAATGATCTCGTTGATGCCACTTGAAGTTTTTAAAGCGCCACCCATTTTTTCCAGAAAATCCTTGAGTTCCGAATAGTTGAACACTCTCCCGTCGCGAATCACGCAAATTGAAGAGTCTTCGTTCCAAGTAATCGGTTCCTCGGATAAAATGCTATTCCCTGCCAAGCGATCATATACCAGTCCTACACATTCGTCTGTGTAATGGCTCTCATCATCCGGCCCTCTGTGACGAATAGCATAAGACATCTTTTTCAAGATATCACTTAAAATATCTGAGTCCAAATGAAGTTCAGAATTAAGGTTAAAAATGCCAGCGATTCCGCCCACAGTCATTTACCCCATGCAACTTCAAACTATGTAGAAACGATCTATCACTTAGTCTACTCTTTCATGTGCAGTTGCTATCAAGAAAAGTTTAATCAAGCTAGTGATTCCGTTTTATTTTTTATCTTCAAAGCTCCCTTAGTGCGAGGAGCATATGATATGGGCACTTCAGCGAATCTCCAATTAGCCCGAAAAAGCTTTGCAGTTATCTCAGCCTCTATTTCAAACCCTTTTCCTTCAGATTTAAGGAAACTATTCCTTTCTTCAGGAACGCTTCGCGGCCAGTCATTACCTCGGTTACCGGCACATGGTATAGCAATTTGGTGACTAATGAAATAATTAGGTTTCCCAGTTTATGCAAAGCCTTCATGTCGTTATTTTTCTTGAGAAAACCGGAACCATAAACCTCATCAGCTTTTCCTTTGATGATCGGTCGGATCAATTCAGAAATTTCCTCCGGCATATATTCTCCTCATTCACTATCATGCTATCGCCGATACCATCGTAAGCGTAAGACGAACTAGCAAAAAGCACTTTTTCAATTTTGTTCACACGGCACGCCTCTAGAACATTTCGTGTGATATCCACATCGCTCGCCGAACCGGCAAACAAGTCCTTTCTCACGGATTCCAAGATGCATCCTCGACAAGTGGGATGCCACGCCTTTCACACATTTCTAGGAGATCGTAGGTGTGTGGCAAATCCAAACCGCCGATACGTACATTAGCTACCATCTTAGTTCTATCAGTTACTTTTCTTTCAACGTCCTTCGGATCAACTGTCAGATCGCCAACGCAGTCCGCGAACACTGGGTGCCCGCCTGCTTTTACGACCGCAAAGGCGGTGGCTGCAAACGTGTTAGTGGGAACAATTACATCAAAGTCCTTGAGATTAAGAACGGTGAAAATACCTTCAAGAGCTGAGGTCCCGCTATTGGTTGAAACGGCATACTTCGAACCAGTGTAGCCTGCAAACTTTTGCTCGAAATCCTCGCAGTATTTACCCATAGTCAAGAAGGATCCCGTTTCTAGTATCTCGCGATACCTTTGCAGTACCAACTCAATTTTGTCTCGCAGCAATCATTCGACTCAGCAATCTTCACCGTTCTATTAACCGAATAACTATCCTCAACAATAACGTTGTGATAGCCCACCTGCTTTTTTCTTGAATAATAATGCTATTCTTTGAGTGTTATCCGCGGAGCAATGATAAGTCAGAATCTCAGAAATAGGTTAGTTGGAGCAAATCATAATAATCACTATGATACTCAAGACAAACTATTTCAGCTCCTTAACATTTTTTCTTTGAGCCGCCAAGAATTCTTTTATTAGTTTGACAAGACTACTTACACCGTCTCTAAACCGTATCTTGGAAAACCCCCTTGTCCTTTTTGAATACGTAATCGGAATTTCGGCAAATCTCCAATTGCCTTTGAGAATCTTGGCCATTAATTCCACCTCGACCATAAAGCCGTCTTCTAGTAACTCTATTGCTTGGAAAACCTTTCGAGCAAAACACTTGTGCCCAGTCATTACATCCGTAACTGGCGCACCGTAGAGTAGTCTGGTGGCGAAGGACAGAATCTTGTTTCCTACATAGTGCGAAAAGCTCATCCCGTCATGCGTTCCCATAAAACGTGACCCGCAAACTACGTCAGCTCGATCATTCAAGATTGGCTCAAGAAGCCTTGGAATATCCAAGGGAAGGTACTCTAAGTCAGCATCTTGGATCACGAAGATATTTCCTCTAGCAATTTTGGCACCGGTGCGTAAGGCGGCGCCCTTGCCTCGGTTCTTCTCATGTTTTACATAGTTTACGGAGGGAAAACTCCTGACTTCGTTCGCTGCATTGTCTACGGAACCATCATCAACAACGATAACTTCCATTGGTGGCAGAAACGGTCGAAGTTGCTCTATTTCTTGAAGGACTCTTCCAATATTCTCCTCTTCGTTGTATGTGGGAATTATGATGCTTACCTCGGGATCTCTAATGCTAATTTCACAGTTCTGATTTGGCCTAGCTTCTATCATTTTGAGTTAACCCGCTTAGGTCGTCTTTGAAAACTGCGGTAACACCTGAAAACAGGTATGACGCGTTGCTGCTTCCGGTTCTCTTGGAGGATTTAGAGGCCGAATACGTCCTAGGTGACGCAAGCTACTACTCTGAGGCCAACGATGGGCTGTGAGAGCAATTGGCGCCAAGCCTCTTATGGCTGTAAACCTGAGGATAGGTGAAAGGAGAAGCCTCAGGCATAGAGAGCTCCCAGAAGCCAAAAGCTAGCTGGCGGAGCACTTCAACAGCCTAGTTAAGAGTCCTGTGCTGAAGGGCTTATGGAGAAAGCCAAGAGGTATAATCGCGCCGTTCGGAATGTTTGTAGAACCTAAGGCATGGTCTTCCAAAACCAATCAATAGTTCGGGGCAATCCATTTTCTAGAATCACTTGAGGTCTCCATTCTAATACCTGAGCCGCCTTGGAAATATCAGGGCATCTTCTCTCAGGGTCGTCCGGTGGCAAAGATTCAAAGACAATTTGCGATCTACTGCCCGCAATTTGTTTAACAATTTCAGCTAGTTGTAGGATAGTCCTCTCGTCGGAACTTCCTATGTTAAAAATTTCCGCTTTAGATCTCTCGTTACTCAGTGCCAACAAAATTCCAACGGTTGTGTCTGTAATATAACAGAAAGATCTAGTCTGCGTTCCGTCGCCATAAACGGTTATGTTAGCTCCGTTCAAAGCCTGCATGATGAAGCGGGACAAAGCGCGAGCATAATTCCCATAAGCCCTAAGCCTTGGACCATAGGTATTATGTATCCTAACAATCCTACCGTCCACTCCATATTCACGGCAATAGGCCATAAACAAGGCCTCGCCAAATCTCTTCCCCTCGTCATAGCAAGACCGTGGACCCACAGGATTGACGTTTCCCCAGTAAGTTTCGGGCGTCGGAATAACTTTTGTGTTTCCGTAGACTTCAGAGGAAGAAGCAAATAGAATTCGTGACTTATCCTTACGTGCTAATTCCAGCATCCGGTAGCTTCCAATTGAGTTAGCAAGTAGAGTCTCCGCGGGATGAAATTGATAGTCCTCTGGAGACGCCCTGCTCGCAAAATGAAGAATGTAATCATATTTTTCTTCGCCACCGAATTCGGCAACGTTCCCTTTAATCAACTTAAAGTTTCTGCGCTTGAATAGATGATCAATATTCTGAATTAAGCCCGTCGAAAAATCATCTAAACATGTGACGCTGGCACCAAGCTCAACGAGTACGTCACACAAGTAACTTCCAATGAACCCCGCTCCACCAGTTACCAAGACATTTTTATCTTCAAAAACACTAGTTTTGAGGTCGTTTATAATCCGTTGAAGATCCTCCGAAACTATTTCGTCAATCATGTTTTCACAGTCTTAGGAAAGCCGATTGCATTATATATGAAATGCGCGTGCGTGGGAAGCGTGCTGGGATTCAGCACGCGTCTCCCGTCAATAATCACTTCACCGCGCATGTGACTATACAAATTAGCGTCAGCAAACTCTGGCCACTCAGTGACAATGATGCACACATCCGCATCACTTAGAGCTTCTTCAGCCTTGTTTGCGTAGACAATCTTGTCGTCAAAGATTTTCCTAGCGTTATCCAGAGCTCTGGGATCATAAGCATGAATTTCAGCTCCCTCCCGGAGAAGAGCGTTTACTACTTTAATCGAAGCAGCGTCTCTCATGTCATCAGTACCAGGCTTAAAAGCCAACCCTAAAACTCCTATTCTCTTTCCCCTTAATCCTCCAGCAACTTGCCGGGTCAACTCAACTATCTTAAACGGTTGAGCTTCGTTCACCCGCAGAGTGGCCTCGAGCATACTCGTCTCAACACCCTCACTCTTAGCCTTCATAATCAACGCTCGAACATCCTTGCGAAAACATGAACCTCCAAATCCAGCGCCCGCGTCAAGAAATCTGCCCTTGCCAATTCTTGCATCCATTTCCATTCCTTTCTTAACCGTAAGATAGTCGATGCCGAGCTTTTGACAAATGTTGGCAATTTCATTCGCGAACGAAACGTCTTTTGCGAGATAGGAATTTCGTGCGTACTTGATCATTTCAGCAGCCTTTATGCTCGTCCGTAGAATTTGGGCGTCAAACACACTATAGATTTCAGAAAGGGCGTCACCCGATCTCTTGTCTAACTCGCCAATGACGATGCCAGTGTCCCTTGGGAAAAGAAAATCTTTGATCGCATATCCCTCCCTCAAAAACTCAGGATTCATGCAAACGCCGAAATCAGATCCAGCCCTTTTCCCAGAAGACCGTTCTAAGATTGGTATCACTCTCTCTTCTGTGCTTCCCGGCACAACTGTGCTCTTGACCACAACAACATGGTAACTTTCCTTTTGTGCTAGTGCGCGTCCTATCTTTTTTGCTGCGTCTTCTACCTGTACTAGGTCGATACTTCCATCTTCGCTACTTGGGGTGCCAACACATATGAAGGAAACGTCCGAATCTTGAACAGCGTTTCCCAAGCCCGTTGTCACTATAAGTTTGTTCTTAATCAAGACCTCATTCAAGGTTTTTTTCAAGCCATCTTCATGAATTGTTGGAACGCCTTTACGCAGTTTTCTTATCCTTTCTTCGTTTCTATCTACACAAAAAACTCTATGGCCTTTCACAGCTAGGCACACGGCCGTGGTCAAGCCAACGTATCCCGCTCCGCCTATGACTGCTACTTTCATCGCTACTCCTTCAAACCAATTAACCGTTCGAGATTCGATTCAGAAAGTCGTTTATTTGCTTCCTTGTAATCGTCAGGAATTCCCACGTCCCAATAATCGCATGGAAGGACATTGTTGCCCGAGTTCCTACCATGAACAATGGCACAGACTTTCTTTCCGCTCTCTAAGGCAAGAGCGATCGCGTCAGTGATCTGCACTTCACCTCTAACGCCAGGCTTCGTCTCTTCTATGTACGAAAAAATCTCAGGCCTAAAAATATAGTAACCAGCCACAATATAGTTGAACCCATTCATTCTAAGCGATTTAGCAAGCTTCAAACTAGGCTTCTCAATCAAACTCTCAACATCTCCATGCAAAACTCCACTGTCATAATGCAAGCGCTGGAACTTCACAACGCCGAACCTCCTAGGATCCGAATTCGTTGGATAAACAACCATAGTTGCTATGGTTCTCTTCAACTTGTGTAGCTTTGGCACCGGCTTAAGACAATCCAATGGATTACGGGCTGAAAGATCGCAGAGTATAGAATCCCCGCAAGCAACGACAAAATCCTCGCTGTTGCCTAGCCAAGGTTTCGTTGAAAGAATGGCTTGACCTAACCCTGTCAAACCTTCCCTATTCTTTTCTTGAACCACGTAACAAATGTTAACCCCAAGTTTTCTCCCGCTTTGAAGCCCGTCGATTATTCCATGCTTTGTTTGTGGAGCAATCACTACGAATATATCTTTTATACCCGCGAGTCTAAGCGTCTCTATCGGAAAGCGAATCGTGGGAACATTGCCGATAGGAAGGAGCTCCTTTGGAAATCCACCGTAAGTAACCCTTTGAATCCTAATACCTTCACCGGCTGCTAAAATCACACCTTTCATATTAAAACGCCTACCCTACAAGACGCAAAAACTGCGCCTTCAGCTGGCCTGAACTACGCCGAATCATAAGCATACGTAACCTACATGCCGATACGCCGAGTGTCTGCGCGACCGCATTGTATTCCGCCATACACCGCAGCAACTTTGGTTCATGAATGTTCTCGCTTTCGAGGTCTCAGTTCGGAGGCTATTGCCGCAAGGCTGTAGATTGTTATGGAGGCCATGACGATGCAAGCCGAGAGCATGAGACCGCTTTCAACGGGCATCAAGCTGTCAGCCTGAATCACGACCATCCCTGTTTCGTGGGCGAGTAGCAGAATTCCTGCAAACCCCGCCAAGTAGAGGAAGGCAACGAACCCTGAGATAGCTAACAGTGACAAGAGCAAAGCCTCCTTCATAGAGAAACGACCTTCTCTCATCCGGTCCAGCCCTCAGAACCGCGCTCTTCTTACCACTCTCGACCTCTTCTCAGAAGTGAAGCCAGCCCCTCCCACCCTTCTTACGCTGCTGCTTCTCGTCACGCTCTGGCTCAGGAGGAGCAGGTCTCACCTTCTTGGTGAACCGTTTCTCCTTACTCAACACATTCCTAACAAACTTCCCCCAACCGCCGACAGAAGGGTTAGGAGGAACTACATCGCCGATTTGAGGCGCCTTATGCCTCTCCAAAACCTCAGAGAAGCTTAAAGGCTTGAAGTTCCTCGTTGCAACAATGACCAAGCCTCGCTCAACAGACAACTTATCATAATCCTTATTGGCGATCCCCTCAGCTCTCACCTTATCATCGATCCTCTCACGCCACATCGTCCCCCACTGCCTCTTCAACTCATCAACCAATTCTTTCCATTCCAAAGTCTCCACTAATCAATCCCCCCATGATTGGAGCGGATACGAAATCAACGCGTAAGCTCACACAAGTCACATCAAGCGCTCCTCCTCAGCGCTTGACTTCGATGAAAATTCAAGCAGACAGTCCCAACCATTATTATGCATTCTCCATTTCACTACTTTGAGTCAGTTCGCACTCCAGTTTTACTATCTGGGTTAAGAGGCGTCTGAGCAGTAGGGCTATGGATATTCTCAATCTCGCAGGATATGTAGTCGCCAGACCTGATTCCGAGAAGTTTCCTTATCTCCTCCGGGATCGTAACCCTCCCGTCACTTATCACTCGAGCTATGAACTTCAAGATGAGGCCGCCTAAGTTTATGCTCTGAGCTACGCTAACCGCATCTATCCGCATTAACACTTGTGAATAAAGCTCACAGAACCGGTTTCTAGACTCTTCATCTAGAAAACACTTCTATGAAGCGCATAAAGTAGATAGAGTAAGTAAGGTAAAAGAAAATGAGATGAAGAAACCTTTTCCTTGAAGCGTCCTCGGTCTCTATGTCTTCAAATTTCTCCCTTTTCTTAAGAGTATAAAAGGCTTGCCAGCAAGGTTATCGATCACGCAGTGAGCTTCAAGCGAGTTAGAGATGGATGCGGGAAGATTTCTTGTATCCAAATTGATATCAATTGGAAAAAAATCTAATCGATATCTTTTGGTGCT
>Ga0315312_1001102_pt1 | contig 23171 bp, 17 predicted proteins | sample TDP7_MG_FD_203629 | JGI IMG/M metagenome (GOLD analysis project Ga0315312, IMG submission 203629) | Freshwater sediment microbial communities from Lake Towuti, South Sulawesi, Indonesia - TDP7 | ecosystem: Environmental > Aquatic > Freshwater > Lake > Sediment | place: Indonesia: South Sulawesi... | reverse complement strand
TAAGGAGTGTAGTGAACTCATCGCCTACATAAAAAACGCATAATGAAGCTTTGGAAAGTACCTGCAAAGCATAGGAGCACTAAGTCACTGGTTGGAACCTATATATGCAACAAAGCACCGGGAGGAACCAATATGTCCTCGGCAAATGTCATATTTAGGTCCCAAGCCGGTATGTTTGTCATCTTGTATATGTATGCTGGCTGGTTGCCTGTGCATTTCAGCTCTATCGTGACCTTCTGGGGGTTTGAGCCGTGAACAAGTATCAACTTTATGTCTATACCTTCTGTTGGGCGCAAGAGTTGGTAGGCGAGGCCGGCGGAAACGATGACCACTACGATCACAATAACAATAATTCTTCGAGATATCATAACACGATATTGAAAAAATCGAACTTATATAACTTACTCACGTGAAATCACCCCGTAAGGAAGAACAGAGTGAGATCAACACAAATTTTACCCAAAACCCAAAGCGCCAGTGATGACCCAGCTAACCATATTAGACTTTCTAACTTTGTAATAGATAGGTTTAAAAGAGAGCAACGTAGCTCTACGAGCAGGCAGGAAGCAAAGCCTTCAGAACTTTGTTCTCTGCAAAGAAAAGAATAGGAGTGAAAACAGTATGGAAAGACGTGAAATGCACAAAGCAATCTGCGCCGATTGCGGTGAAGAATGCGAAGTTCCCTTCAAACCTGACGGCACAAGACCGGTATACTGTAGAGAGTGCTTCGCTAAGAGAAGACCTCAAAGATCAACCTTCGGCAGCAGAAGATCTTATGGATCAGATCGGTCATATAGAAGATACTAGACAACGTGCATACTCGCGATTGGCAATTTCATTTTACTTTTTTCGTTCGTTTCTCTCTTTAGTGTATTGTGTGCACAGCTCATCTGGAAACCTCAGCAGCTAAGACGATGGAGCGATGGACAACGAGTGCGCTTTGCGTTTTGGTTTAGAAGAAGCCCGTTAAGAAGCGCAATATTCGCATCGTAGGAGAGAATGGCTGCTACGTTCTTGCCCCATGCCACAATTTACAGCCAAGTACTAGGAGAGGAAAAGTGCACCAGCTACGTATAACGAAGGAGACAAGAGCGGATGGTATAGATGATGACTGCGCACATTGAGAATCTATATGCGCTCGGGTTCGCATCAACGATTTTTCCTACGTTTCGTTTTCATCCGTGCATTCTACCGATACTCAGCAGTATACGCTGAAGACTTTGTTGATGGCGCTTGCCACGTTCCGGCAGTCTTCCTCGTTCCACCACTGATTAATCCATATGTGAAGAGCGCAGTCAACCAGATCCAATGTGTTCGGGCACATGTCGGGTGAATAATGCGGAAGTTTGCCCTTGTAGTATGGGCAGGTGAAGGGGCAGCCTTCGGGGCTGGGGGTCTTCTGCTCTAAGATGTGTTCCCAGTAGGCATAGATGTGCCAATCCCGCGCCGCCTTGGTGCCACGAGCGCCCGCATCTACACCTTCAGCTCGGAGTGCCTCTGCGAGTTTCCCAGCGAGCTCCTTATTCTCCGCGAGGAAAATTAGGGAGTAACCCACATCGCCGAGTATATCGTTACTCCTCCGCGCCGCCACTTTTTTGAACTTCTTGACGCCGCTGAGCACCCTACGCATGTTAGTGTTGTATCTCTTAGCCTGCTCCTCCGTCTTTTTGAGTTGAACAAGGATCACAGAACCTTCGAGCTCGGACATCCTATAGTTTTGTCCGCAGAATAGTTCGCCTGGAAATCGTTCCTTAGCGTATCTGTCTGGCCTCCAGCATGCCGCGGTATCATGATAGCTTGTCGCTCTCACGTAAGCCAGTTCGTCATCTGTGAGAACCATGCCTCCCTCGCCGGCGCCTGTTATCTTGTAGGTGCTAAGACTGAAGCATCCCGCGTCCCCAATGGTGCCTAGGAACCTGCCCTTATACTTGCCGCCGCAGGATTGGGCATTATCTTCAACTACCTTCAGGTTATGCTTCTTCGCTATCTTCATTACTGCGTCCATATCAGAACAGTTTCCCACCATATGGACGGGGACTATAGCTTTGGTTTGCGAGGTAATCTTTTTCTCGACATCCTTCGGGTCGATCGTTAGTGAGTCGTCCACTTCCGCTATCACGGGAATCGCCTTGACGGCAACGACCTCTGCAGCAGTCGCAAAGAAAGTGTATCCGGGAACTATGACCTCGTCGCCAGGTCCTATCCCGCAACCGATATAAGCGGCGCTGAGAGCAGAGGTTCCCGAGTTCACTGCTAAGGCGTGGTTCACTCCGAACAGTTTCTTTGCATATTCCTCAAGCTCCTTTACTTTTGATGGTCTCGGCCCATAGTATCGTGCGAGATGGGGTGAGGAAATCTCTTCCTTCTCAATAATCTCCTTGATTCTCGCTATGGTCGAAGCATTATATCCCCATGTATCAGCCAGTTCAAGGAACTCTTCAACACCTATCTTCGGCTCGCCCTTTCCCTGGAATCCTTTTATGGATTTCTCCCCGCCGTGTAACGCCAGATCTTTTTCCGCGTATTTCTTCATATTTCTCCCCTCAAAACCTTTGTGAACTCTACTACCAAGGTGAACTATCGTTTACTCCAGTTTGGTCACTTGAGACTATCTGCCAGATTATGTATTTAAGTTTTTAGCGAGGTGTAGACCGAATCGATGACCACTGAGAGCATTAGCTACTGTACTCGTCCAGAATCCTTTGCATAGTCAATCCCAAGATCTTCCGTTTATCTTCGTCGCTGATCTTGGCGTACAGGATCGGAGCTAAGCCAAACGGTCCGTCCAAATCCGTAAGGTCAGATCCGTACACAATCTTATTGGAGTCAACTAGTCTTAGGAGCTTTTCGATATCGCCGAACATCAACGCTGCGCATGTGCATTGGTAGACGTTCTTTCTCTTACGCAAGACGTCAGCGTATTCAGTTGAGTAGTGGCCTATGATGAAACATGCGTTGGGGTACTTGGCAGCTAGACCATCCAAGAAGTGGGGGCTACCCCAGTAATGGTTGATCATTATCATCCGATGGTCATTTGCATACTGGTATACTAGGCTGAAGTCAGTTCTTTCCGTCGTTGTACCTTGATATTCGCAGATGATCTTGATGCCTACTAGACCGATCTTTCTACACCTTTCTAATTCTTGAATCCACTCCTCTGGAAAGTTGGCATTGAGAGTAGCATAGCCTACTATGCGGTCTGGGTGTTGCTTGACTGCCTCTGCAACGAGGTCGTTCCCCAACGTGAAATCGGAATTCACTCCCGCAAAGGAGAACGTGCAGATCTTGTCTATTCCCAACCGGTCTAGCTGTTCCAAAATGCTTTTGACATCGCCGAATGGAATATGATAAAGGTTGAAGTACCCCCAACGTGAGTGTGAGCATCTATAGCGAGTTCATCATCTATCGGCAATCCAGCCTTAGCCAACCTCAGAAACTTGCTTTCGACTTTAGCCATGGCGTACAGCCTCCATGAGCTTGCGTAAATTCTTACCAGCCACCATCTCTTTCTCCTCCTCAGAGATCATCGCATAGTTAACCATGCCTAGGGCACACGCGGGGTCTCGGACTGGCAGGCGGGTTCCAAATATGAGGCGCTCTGGTCCAAACCTTCGACAGATCGATTCGACTGCGCGGAAGAGCCAAAGCGCCGAAAGCTCAATGCGGAGGTTTGGACACTTATCCATCGCTTGATAGAGACGCCTATTTGTTCGAAACCTAAATTCGGTTACGATTACTGGGAGATCGGGATGTCTCCGACAGACCTCGACCACGGATCTCCAATCTGTTCGATCACTGTGGGGCATGAAAGAGTCAAAGTAGTCAATGATAACCGGTATCCTACGGTTCGAAAGTGACTCGAGGACCTCGCCTAGGCACCAGTCATCTAGGTCGAAGTGAAACTGTAATGGGAATAAGCGGGCAACACGAACATTGAACTTCCGCATCTCTTGCACCATAACTTCAGGAGGACTTGTTTCGCTAGGCACTGCTGGGAGAAGAGTCCAAACAGGATGAAGAAACGGAGTGTCAACCAACTCTTTCAATGTCAGCTGGTTTCCTATTTGAGGGCTGTTCTCCATTGAAACGGCATGAAAAACTAGGGCCTCTGAAATTCCATAGTATTCCATCTCTGTGAGCAATCGTTCCTTAGTGTAGAAAGACCCCGGGCGGAACAGTTTATATCGTCCTATCATGGAGTTTGCGTCGAAGAATCCAACCAACTTTTGATGCCTCGCTTTGTTTAGCAAGACTTCTCTCGTGAGGGACTGCATCTGGAATTTTCCGGTCACCAAACCCTTTCACAGGAATCTGTGCACATCTACTCCTCCGGATAGAGTTCTTGTACATTTCAGAGCGCCCACCCCCAAGAAATTCCTTGGCAGCCACCAGTCTAACGTTCAATGCATTCGAATACTTAAGTCATAGTCCACGAACTCCGAAGATCCCGAGATTCACGTTAGAAAGGACCAAAACGCCCGAAGAGAGGGAGGCAGATTCCATCATTCCCTGTAGAACTGTCTCAGGGGTGAGCTTACACCCTATCTGGTCACCGTTGTCCGAAGAGACAAGAAAACTGGTCAAAACCGAAACAATATCCACCTCACTATTCTGGGTCGACGGAAAGAGAACCCTATTGCAAGTCGAAAATCTGGTGGAACTTGAAACGGGCAAATGTGACCTTAGAGCATTAATTGAACAGTTCAAAATCCTGGAGAGGTACGCGTACGTCAAGTTAAGCCGTTTACGGTAACATGCTAAGCGCTATAGCACCGATGCGATAGAACCAGGGGAGGAAGATTCAATCAGTTGTCCTTCCCCAGTTGACCGTAATGTGCACATTCGCGTCAGTGAATCCGATGTAGCAATTCAGACCTTCGGCCCCTTCGTCGAGCATGATGCCAGAGTAAGCTAGGGGCTATCTGCCTCTTTTCACCTATCTCTGTTAACGCCGGTCGTAGCTCGGGTCCCATCACTGCGGACCTTACATCCCTCCTCGATTATGTTCGTAGGCCTTTCGTTTTTCTCGTCTCGTCGTCCCGGCTACGTCTGACAATTTTTAGTTAGGAAAAAAAGTTCGTTGTCTCCCTTTCTCATGGACCGGTCTGATGTAGGTATGGCCTATACAGTCTTATCAGCTCATCGTCTCTCTTAGTAGTTATCTCATGAATCTTCTCTTCAGTCCATGTGTAGAATCCTGTCCCCGTTTTTATGCCAATATTCCCCTTTTTCACCATCTCTCTTAAGATTCCAGCTGGCTCCGTGGACTGATCTAGGTATTTGAGCAAACGACTCTGAACCTCCAAGAAGAGGCGTACTCCATTCAGATCGGCGATCATCAATGGTCCTAGAATAGAAAGCCTCCCCCCGAAGGTTAACATAACCACTTTGTCTATGTCCTCGGCAGTGGCCACCTTCTTATCTAGAAGAGAGAAGATTTCTCGATACATGGCGTGTTGGATTCTGTTGCCTATGAACCCCGGAATATCTTTTAGGATCTTCGCGGGGACTTTGCCGATTCTTTCCATCAATTCGCAAGTCGTTTGGAAGGTTTCCTCGGATGTAAGATCCCCCTTCGTCACTTCAACGAGCGGCATTATGTATGGAGGGTTCCAAAAGTGGGTTCCCACAACCCTTTCTGGCCGCTTGGTAACTGATGCGATTTCAGTAATGCTTAATCCAGACGTGTTGGTTGCCAGTATCGTATTCTTCGGGCAGACAGACTCAAGCGTTCGGAAGACCGATTGCTTAACACCTAGGTCTTCTGGGACAGCTTCCACAACAAAGTCTACGTGTGACATGATGTCCTCTAATTTTGTCGAAGTCACGATCTTTGAGATTGCTCTCTCCAAAGCGTCTTTCGGGATAATCCCATGCTCCACAAAACGAGTTAGATTTAGACTTATGCTTTTGAGGGCTTCTGAGAGAGTTTCCTCCCTTCTAGAGACTAAGGCTACTTCGTAACCTTGTTGTGCGAAGACATGGGCAATTCCACTTCCCATGATCCCTGCGCCCACAACCCCAACTCTCCTTATGTGATGGGCATCCATGTTCTCACCCCCGTTTCCCTATTGGTCAAGAAATATTTATGCCTTCAGGCGTAGCCTTCAAGCTCGGTACAGCTATTACCTAGTTTTTTCCCCTGAAGTCATGAAAGAATATTCGAGATGCGTTGAGTCAACTAGCTTGTTTGATCTCGTCAGCTACCAAGTCAAAAGCCTTAAATCTTGAGGTTCAAAAATAGACAGCCGATGAGACATGATCGCGACAAGCCACAGTGACCAACTGAAGAGAGACGACGTAAAGTACGTGTGGCACCACTACGCACAGATGAAGGAATACTCTGAAGAACCACTTGTGCTCGAAAAAGCGGAAGGTGTTTGCGTTGAAGACATAGAAGGCAGAAAGTACATAGATGCTGTTTCAGGGGTTTCTGTTGCCAACATAGGCTATGGAAATCGCCAAGTCATCGATGCCATGAAAAGGCAGCTAGATAAGCTGACATACAACTGCCTGCTTTACTCCTCCAGCGTCCCGACGATAAGTCTGGCACGAAAATTGGCTGAGATAACTCCCAAAGGCCTTGAGAAAGTCTTCTTCACGGACAGTGGCTCAGACGCTGTGGAGGCAGCCATCAAAATGGCAAGGCAGTATCACTACCAAACTTCGGCACCAACTAAGTTCAAAACAATATCCAGATGGATATCCTACCACGGCTCCACAATTGGCGCACTAAGTGCAACTGGCCGTCCAGTTCATAGGCAACCCTTTGCACCTCTTCTGCTTGACTTCCCCCATATACCGCCTCCATACTGCTATAGGTGTCCCTTCGGCAAAGAATATCCAAGTTGTGACCTTGACTGTGCACGATACTTGGAAACAACTATGAATTTTGAAGGCTCCGAAAACATATCTTCGTTTATCGCTGAACCTATCATAGGGCTCACTGGTGCTGGCATCGTGCCCCCCGATGAATACTTTCCAATGATACGAGAGATTTGCGACCGATATAACGTCCTGCTCATCCTTGACGAGGTGATAACTGGCTTCGGTCGTACCGGAAAGATGTTCGCGTGCATGCATTGGAATGTTACTCCGGACATACTCGTCGGAGCCAAGGGAATTACCAGTGGATATGCGCCCATGGCAATCACTGTTACTAAGCCAGAGATATGGGAGGCGTTCTGGGCAGAGAGTTCTCGCCTATTCTCAGATGGTCATACTTACGGAGGAAACCCGTTGAGTTGTTCCGCTGCCCTAGAAGTCATAGATGTGATTGAGAAAGAGGGCTTAGTTGAAAAGTCAGCCAGCCTTGGCGAATATCTCCGATGCGAATTGGAAAAGTTGGATCACAAAATAATCGGGGATGTCCGGGGCAAGGGATTGCTTGTCGGAGTTGAACTTGTCAAAAACCAAGATACAAAAGAGACTTTTGATCCTAGCCTGAAGATCGGCGCCAAGATAGCAAGAAAAGCCTTCGAAAGAGGCGTCAAAATCTTTGGCATGAGGCTAATTGAGGAAATGGGCGATTTTCTATGCATGTGTCCGCCACTTATAATCAAAAAAGATCAGATAGACACCATCATTAATGTCGTGGATCAAAGTATGACTGAAGTTGAAAAATCGTTATGAAATACCTCTACTTTCTACTTCATATGAAGTGGAAAGGGACTGATCAAATCCACGACTAACCTCAACGATGCTGAAGTTGAAGTCATGAGCGGAGGCCTGATTCTCTCCGCCATAGATGCTCTCGGCAAACCGATTCCTTGGGAAAGCATAGAACTCATGATCAAGGTCTACAAGAAAATAGCCGACTACCCCATCAAGTATTTTTTTATGCCGGCATGTATGGGGATCACCTGAATTCCGGAGTACGAAAAGACAGTCCCACTCATGATCTCGTGGAAAATTGCTTCCAGTCCACCCATTTGCTCTATGAGACTTAGAAACTGAAGGTCAAGCCGCGAACGAGAGATATGACTTTCCTTCTCTTATTTCATCTTCTGATCTCTCAGGATCCCCGAAAAGAAGAACTTACTTTAAGAGCTTCAGCGTTTTCTCAAGCGAATCTTCCGAGGGCATTGTTGGGAAGTATTCGAGTCCGAAATAGTCAATGTATCGCAATTGATCGAGGCGTCTGACGATATTTGGATAGTTCAACTCGCCAATGAAGAGTTCATGTCGACCGGGTACTCCCGCAGAGTGGAAATGCTTGATGATGTCGATATTCTTCTCGATCGTTGCGATAAGGTTTCCGTTCATTATCTGCATGTGGTAGCAGTCGAAGAGAAGCTTCACAGAGGGGCTGTTGACTTCCCTTAAGATCTGGGCGGCTTCATGTGGGGAATCTAGGAAATAGCCAGCATGATCGACCAGGGTGTTTAACGGCTCCAGAAGCAGAGTAAGACCCTCTTTTTCAGCAGTATCTGATGCCTTCTTCAGTGTTGTCACGATGTTCGTATGCTGTTTCTTCCTTGGAACCCCTTCGACAAAGTTGCCAGTGCAGGTGATCAGTTTCTGACAGTCAAGACCATGGGCGATTGGAGCCATCTTCTTCAGTCTCTTCATGTATAGCGGTCTGTCATTGGCTTTGACGAGTGACCCGCCGATGCTTCCGTCAGGGGAGTTTAGCACAAAGTCTGAGAGAACTATGTCGCTATCTTTAGCTGTTGAGGCGATTGTCTTCACGTCTTTTTCTCGTGGTGAAAGTCCTTTTCCGTCGAACCAGTGGTCAATGTACCAGAATTCGAAGGCGTCGAATCCTAGTTCAGCAACCTTCCTTATCCGATCCTCAAAGGTGGACTGCGGAAGAACCGTCTCCAAGCATGCGCATAACTTAACCATGCCTATTCGCTCCTCACTTCTTAGAGGAGAAGATCAATGCTTATATCTTTTTGGATCACCACCAGAAACTCACGCCTAGTCTATGGGATGCGACGGTTTGATGTTCTGAAATCTGCAAATCTCTCTCACATGAGTATAGATGTTGGTTTTCAAGAGTACAGATTTGGTCTAATCATTAGAGCTGACGGTGATTATTGTGATCTTAGGTTAACCGAAGTTTAAAGGACCGGGAGCTGTCGGCGCGGGGCTCGGAGAACTGCGCCCAATGCCTAGCTTATACTCTGGGGAGGCTTTGGTGACGTTTCAGAAGGCAAGGAAATAGTGTAAGAGAATCGGAGCGGAGCATTAAATCCAAGAGAACTTAGGATCGGCGTCGCCTTGACAGCTGTTTAACGCATCGGGTAATCGCCTACTCTACGCCATACTTCTATCATGTGTTCGACGCTTTCCCAGGGGATCGATCCGCATGTCTTTGGATCAGCTCCGAGGATCAGGGAATCAAGTGGGGAGAGAATGAATCCGCCTCCGGGCGCTAGCGTGCGGATGGACTCTTCAACTTCCTCTTTTATCTGTTTCGGCGTTCCAGTTCCGAGCGTCAGCGGGGCGTTCATCCCTCCCCATAGGCAGATAGCGTCGCCAACTCTCTCTTTTGTCTCGTGTAAGTCTGCTCCTCCCTCGATCGGATCGGGGCCGAAGAGTATATCAATGCCTGCCTCTTTGTAGATCTCTAGGAGGGGCATTATTCCAGTCGTCACATGGTAGCAGAACTTTGCGCCCGCTTTGTGGACTATTTCGCTCAGCTTCCGAAGCCTAGGCGCGAAGAAGGCTCTATATATCCTTGGAGACCAGAAGTCGGCGGTCTCGTAGTAGCCGCGGCAGGTAATTATGTCCACGACTCCGTTCTCGAGGATCTGTTGAACATACTTTATGTTCCATTCTAGTGTCACATCGAGCAATCTGTGGAGGAGCTCCGGTCTTCTAAAACTCCACAGAACAGCGTTTTGAATGCCGCAGATCCAGGCGATGATGTCGCCTACAGCTACTCTCAGACCGCCACCATTTATGATGATTCCCCGGTCTTCAGCGAAACGTCCAAAATGATCCGCTCTCCTATGAAAGTCTTCCAGATCCTCCTCACTAGGCTCACTGAAGAGACAGGAGAAACTCTCTACGTCATCCATATTCTCGATTAGATACTTCTTTGAGCGAGAACCCGGGATCATATGGTCGCTCCATAGGGGAACGCTGTCTCCATGGGGCCAGTCCGGTGTCTTGCGGACAGCTTGTCTTAATACGCCTTTAGGCGTGATATACTCTTTGGTGAGGAGCGGGAACTGTTCTCCGGGTACCTTCTCCTTGCGGGTCTTGACCTTTACATCTCGATTGAGTTTCCACATGTTGTCGGGTATAAGGTATAGCATGGGGTCTACGCCCAGCTTGAGGAAGATGTCGACTGCCTCAAACTGGCTGTGGACTGGTTTACCGTAGGTTTCTGGAAGTACGGTGTCTCTGAACGTGAGAGGAACATGATCCGCCTCCTCGTGGTTTATGGCCCTTAAGAGCCGTTCTTTGGAGGACAACCTTTCCTTCATCATCTCACCATCAGCGAATAGTCACTACGGTGGTTGCGGCAAAAAAGATTTGCGTCCAAGCATGTTAGGGATAAAGATCTTGGCAAGACGGACTGGCGAAAATAACCTCGTCAACCCTTCATTTTTTCGAACTTCTCGATGATTTCCTTGATTTTCTTCCTCTTTTCTGGTTCGAGCTCGGGCGGTTTATGCTCCTTTAGATATCTTAGTGCCTTCTCCTTGGATTTTGTAGAGATGTCTTTTCCACCTGTTCTCAGCCAATTGTCGTATCTAGCCCTATTGGACAACTCTGGAAGCCAGTACTCGGTTCGTATATGTTTCAACGTATGCATCTGGTTTAGAAAGTGTCCTCTAGGTCCAACCTTCTCAATCAAATCTGCTGCTAGAGTCTCAGCGTTCACGTCGATCCCCTCAATAACTCTAAGTAGAAAACCCAGCATCTCGTCGTCCATTACGAGCTGCTCGTACGAGGCTATCAAGCCGGTTGAGAACATCCCACAGTTTATGAGGATGTTGGCACCCGAGTTGAGGGCAGCGAAGAATGTGATGAGCTTTTCCCAAGCCATCTGTTCATCGTGGCATTGAGCGTCCGAGTCTGGGGCTATACAATGCACCGGCAGACCATAGAATCTAGCCATCTGGGCATGGGCAACCCTTAGAGCAATGGTCTCCGGAGAGGCAATAATTGGGGAGGCTTCCCTCATATCGAATATGGTAGGCGCATAACCGTATATGATAGGGACCCCCTTACGAACGAGTTGTGAGATGACCAGCCCGGAAAGGAACTCAGCATTATGAACCAGCAAGACCGCAGCCAGAGTAATTGGCGAAGTCGCCCCAGCCATAGGTTCCGGAAGGACGTTGCAAGCTATGCCTGCCTTTGAAGACTCTGTCAAGACTCCGATTGAATCGCTCTCCCATGTTAGAGGCGAGGTGGGGGAAGATTGGAACGTGACTATCTGCGTCTTGAGTAGGTCTTCCTCCTCAGCGACTACTTTAATGATCTCAACTAGACCTTTCGCGCTGAACCGTGTATTCGGCGAGAAGAAGAGATGTTTCACGGTGTTATTGAGCATAGCGTCGCAGGCATATAGCTCAGATACGTGTGCTGGCACATCCTGAGGTAGAACCTCAACCCCAACAGCGTCTATATTCTTTAGGCAGTCGGATATCTTCGCGAAGTTGGCAACATCTTCAGTTGTGGCCGGTATCCTTTCGCCATCCTTGAGAACGTAGGAGGCGTAGAATCCGCTGACGATGTATATGGTGTCTCCGCCGATTTCAACGCCTTTCTCTTTATCCCAATTCAAAGCCGTGAAACTTTTGGGGCACGACTTCAGGGCTTCTTTGACAAAGCTCTCGGGAAACTTCACAATGTTATTCTCAAAATCCACATCTAGACCATTGTGAGACAACATCTTCAACGCATCTGGATCGAAGATCTTTACGCCAGTGCCCTCTAGAATCTTTAATGATTCCCCGTGGAGTGTTTCAATCTCCGCTTTAGATAAGACCTCTAAACGATTCATCTTCATGTTCTCAACCTTCCTTTACTCCCAGAAGCGTCTTAATCTTTCTAACTGCTTCGATGGCGTCGGCTGCGTAGGCGTCTGCACCAATCTCATTTGCCCATCTCTCTGAAGTTGCAGCCCCGCCAATTATTACCTTGACTTTGTGCCTCAACCCGTACTCTTTCAGCAGCTCTATCACTTTTTCCTGACCCGGAGCGGTTGTTGTGAGCAACGCCGACATGCCCAGCACATCTGGCTGGACCTCCTTAACCTTCTTGACGAAGGCCTCAGCTGGCACATCGACGCCTAGATCGATCACTTCGAACCCTGCTGATTCAAGCATAGAGATCACGATGTTCTTCCCTATGTCGTGCAGATCTCCATGAACAGTCCCGATAAGGACTGTTCCAAGCTTTTTTATGCTCAGTCCGCGCCTGCGAATCTCTTCCATCAAGACTTGGGTGCCAGCCTTCATGGCCTCTCCGGCCATGATCAACTCGGGTAGAAATGCTTCCTTGTTCTCGAAGAGATTTCCGATGATTCTGATGCCTTTCGCCAATCCTTCATCAATAGCTCTAAGAGGATCCAGACCCGCATTTATGGCTTCAATCGCTGCTTCCTTCGCTCTATCCGCATCGAACTCCTCAACCGCCTTGCTGAGCTTTTGAAGTATTCCCGCATACTCTTTCTCCATTTGTTCTCCCCTTACAAGATTGCCTCATTGATTAAGAAAAGAAAATCGATTTAAAAGTTTTGACGCTTCATGAAGTCTTGATTGAGATCAATATGAAAAAACCCGCGATGAGAACAACTGATGTCAAGAGAAATAGCGTCGGATAGTTGAAGAAATCTGCAACTGTGCCCCCTATTAAAGAGGCGAGTGCCATAGATGGCACCTGTAGGGCACTGCTTATTGCGATATACGTCGGCCTACGTTCTTCTTCTGATAGTTCGAACATGAGGTTCGTGTTTGAAAGCACAACAGCTGCGCTTCCGATTCCTGCTACGATAAATAGCGGATACAGAAGAAGTGAAGATCCAGTGAAAACCGCTAGTAGTGACGCTGATGCGCCTAGAATGGCTCCTAACCTCGCAACCTGTACGTGGCCCCATTTGTCCCCTATGTAGCCCCATAGTAGGTTGATGATCGTGTTCGAGCCTATGAAGATGGAGGTCAATATGCCGATGGATGTGCCAGTCAGCTGAAAACTTCGGATGGCGAAGACCGTATAGAACATGGTCACCATATTTTGAAAGCTTAGGAATAGGTTGGCCAAGATGAAGAGACGGAAGTTCCTATTAGCCTTCAATATGGAAAAAAGGTCTGAGACGTACGCGTGAAATCGGTCTTCTTGCCTCACTTGGTGTGAAGGAGGCTCCCTAGTAAACGAGAAAGAGATCAAAGACATGGAGAGAAATATGAAGGCTAGTAAGAAACTGAGAGAGTAATTTGTGGGGAAAGGATACTTTTCCAGCAAGATGCCTAGGAGTATACCGCTCAACACGCTCAAGCAACCTCCGCAGAACGTACTCAAACCTAAGAAGAAACCTCGCTTGCCCCGGGGTATCACCTTAGCGACGATATCTAACCATGCTGGAAGAGCTGTCCCCCCAGCGAAGCTAGACAGTCCATAGAAAAGAAAGAGCAATGCGAGAGCAAGAGACGTAATCAGAGATGGCGAAAAGAGAACAGTTATGGAGACGAAAAGCCAGGGAAGAACCTCCCACGAAGAGATTAGTAGAACGAGTTTCTTTCTCCATCGGAACCTCTCAATGTAGCGAGCTGAGAATAATGGAGGGAGAAACCAGCCGATGGCTCTCACGAAGGACAGAAGAGCTACCGCTAGGTTAGATGGTGTGAGTTTGTTGACGAATGCCACGAGAACCGTATTTGGAGCCGCAAAAGTCATTCCTAACTCATACAGGACGAAGTCAGCGAAGTTTGCGGTAAAGTTTCGCCTATGGTTTGCTTGTACTTCCTTGTCATAGCGAGTATGGTCATCGGTTGCAGAGGGCGAGATAGATGCGTCTTCCTCCTTTCGGCGCCATGGAGTTGTGCACTAGTAGTAAACCGTGATCCTGGTCTGCTCTTCTATGTGGCCCAGAGTTATCAGTTCTTTATCTGAGTCGAAGTCTGCCCATTCTTTTCCGTCAACTTCAACCTTATGTATTTTCAGCTTGTTCGGATGCCTAAACCGCACGTTTATCGATCTGGGCGGGTTCCTTCTCGGGGGGTTCAAGGTCATCTCTATTAACCCTTCAGAAACCTTGGATTCAACCTTGAATGATACTTTTCCGAAATATGTGGCTGCGTCTCCTACCGAGATCTGTTTTCTGTCTTCGAGCCATTCACGCGGAACGGCCGGCAACAGGATAAAGTCCTCTCCTTTCTCATAGATCAGTGCAAGCCTCAAGCAGTAGCAGCATATGGCCTCATCTGACGTTTTAAAGTGATCTCCTGCCCAGTCGGCCATCGTCGGCAGTGGGTGCTCGGTAAGCATGCGCGTCTCTGGGTAGAAAGCTACGGCGAAGGAGTTGAGGAAGGCTCTGAGGTAGTGTTTCACATCATCCCTCCATAAGTAGGGGATCTGGAAACCGTAGAGGTTAGGCTGCATTGAGAAGCCTCCCCTGCTGAACCAGTATCGGTCAAAGTCCGGAACCGCGTAACCATACTGTTCCGAAATGTGCAAGTTGTCCTCGTAGTCCTTAACTATCCAATCGGCTTCTTTGGAAGACGGATCGATCAAACCGCATAGGAGGAGGCTGTGCATAGATCCTTCCAGAGTCTCCCGTATCCACCCCAGGTCTCGGCCTCTTCTACGAAGCCTAGATGGGAAGTGAGGAACCCACGTTCCATCTCTGAGCTTAACAACGGGGCTTCTTAGTCCTGCTTCAGTTATGCCCGTGAGAAGATCCATCCTGTAGGCCTGAGCCTCCTCACTAAGCCTTGCTGCCTCAGGATGATCGATTTCCTTCAGAACTTCGGCCGCAGCGCTTAAGCCTCTCCAAGCGTGCGCATTTGTGACGAGCCAATGCCAGAAGTCGACCACGTCTTCAAGGCCTCCGGGCGGCATGAATCCCCATTCAATTGATCTTCTTCCTTTGTCGTCGGTCTTCATGGTTGAACGTCTCTCACTTATGACCCAGTCGCATCCCTTGACTATGCTGGGCGCCACTCTTTTCAGCCAATCCTTGTCGCGACTGTACTTATAATGTTCAGCTAGGACCCACAGAGACCAGCCGTGATGTTGTCCGTATTGGCCGCATTCGTAGCCACCTGCTCCGTAGAACACTCCATCTTTCGTCGAGTATCTTCCAGCTGGCAGCGCTGTTCCCTGATAATGCGTGAAGACATCGAGTCGTCGTTCTGCTTCTTCGTGTAGGCCCCTCCGGTCGAGTTCACTTATGACCATGGCGCTTTCGTTGGGGAAGAATCCGTAGAAGAAGGAGCTGACTCTGCATATGTATCTCTCGGAGTTGGGCTCCTTATCGTCCGTGATGTGAACGTGGCTTGGATAGGCGCGGTAGTAGTTACTCAACCATTCCTCGGGAACCTCGATCTTTGCACCTTTGCTTAGTAAGCTGTGCCAGTACTCGATTGCTTTTGGTCTTTCTGCATCATAATCTAGACCCTTTAGCCTCTCAAACTCCGAATTCTCTAGCAGAGTTATGAAAGGTATCTTGGCGTAGACTGTGTGGCTTTCACCGGGGTCAAGCTGCAACTCGTAAGCGAGATAGCGCTCTGGAAAACTGTCAAGGGAATATCCGGCTTGAATGTTGCCCCTCCCTTTTGTGTTTAGGAAGTATCTTAGCCTTTGTTCAGGCTTTCCTCCTCTGAACAACGCGAAGATCAAGCCGTCTCTGTACTCTAGACGTTCGCTGACGCCGGTTAGATCTCTCCACTGCTCCTTCGAAACTGAGGCCAGTTTGAGGTTGACTTTCTTACGTGAGGGACTCTGTGATGTCAGAGTTATCTTGACCATGCATGCGACTGGATCGTCGCCGTCGATGTTCTTTTCCGCCTCAAGATCGTCCAACACATCCTTGAACAAAAGCGTGGCGAAAGCTTCCTGCTCGTACATTATGCCGTCTTCAACCCACCGAGCGTATATGATTGGCAAGGACCCTTCGAGCAAGTGTCTCTTCTCAGGTTCGACGTCTGGAAAACCGAAGCTGTAGGCGATTGTGTCTCGTTCCCAGAGAAACCTATCAGCGTACTTGGATCTTAAACGGTACTCGGGGGTTCTGCCTTGAACGTTCCAGAGCTTGGGACAGAATACTGCGCCCCGCGTGCTGATTCCGAATTTCTGCCTTCGCCCCTTACAGCTCACTATGAAGTGCATACCCCTCTTCTTCGCCGGCATCTCCTCCCAAGCTCTTTCAAGCGTCTGTTCAGGCAGGCTGTTGATTAGGTCGTAAACGGTGCTCAAACCGCTCTGAGCCAGCTCATTAGCGTGTACCTTGAGCTCCACATCGTCGGAAGATCTTGAGACGAGAACATGGTAATCTTTTAGGAAGATGCGTTCCCCATTCTCCAAATCATTCATCGAGAACGAGAAGCTATGCGCCTTCGACCTAATGGTGACAACGGTTTCGTCGTAACTCCCTGATTTGTCGTTGTGACAGTACCAGACAGCAACTTTGACGCCGTCGGTTTCACCTTTCTGAACCGTTGACGCCCAGGAATCGGCTGATACAATCCTAACTTTGCTCGCCGCTCTGAGCGGTTTCAAATCGGCTAACTCGCCGTTATACACCTCGACTGAGCTGTCCCAGACCTTTTCCGGCGCGTCCTCAGAGCCCCATTCGATTGAAACGTCCATCCTTCGCCATAGAGAGTCCGTGTAGACTTCGAAGTTCTCAACTTGAGTTAGATCCCTTGAAGAGATGGCTCTGACCTTCAGTGTTCTACGATACTTCACGTTGAAGTCTCCGAATTCGGGGAATTCCCGGTTGACAGGGCTGAATGTGAACAACCATCGATCCTCGTCGGTTTCGAGCGCGAAGTTCGCATCCTTCCATTGGCCGTTGTAGAAGTCGTCAATGGGTCCCCAGCCTGATCCTCCGGCGCCGACAGGCCCCCTGAACCTGGGCCAGTGATGTTGCCAGTATTGTATCTTGACGTCCTCTTCGCTCAGGTCCTTAGGAGACGACTTGAAACGCAAAAGAACCGCGTAGACGTGTCTTGGGTCGTCCCATTTTACGCCTATTTCTCTGGGTTCGTGCCAGTATTCACCGTACTTGGCGACATTAACAAACGATTCTGATCGGGGTGTTGGAGAAAGGGAATCTAGATCCGCCATTTTTGTTCCTCTTAATGATCGTAGTAATACGAGTTGCAGGGAGGTAATATGGTTTATGCTTTCCTATACCAGTTTAGTGTTGTTTTATTTGATGCAGAACAGCGCTCTTCACTGGGCACAAGGCTTGTTATTTGGCGGCACCATTAGTAGCCAATCCTATGGAGGCTGATTAGTGATGAGTAAGAACTTTGGTTTCTTATGAGGCCGCAGAGAAGCCTACGAGATGCCTTAATCGTGGTGACTGCAATCGACCGAGCGGCCAACCTCGTTTGTTCCCAAGACGAAGAACTTCAACGATTTGGTGAAGAGATCAAGACCCTGAGAGTAAAGCGACACCGGTTCTTTCGGCACTTGAAAGAAAATAGCAACCTAACCGTGAAGGTTCAGTTCACTAGGAGAAACAGTATAGGGGTAGGGGGTCTAGGTCCAAGCCTATAGCTATAGGCTAGTGGATGTGAGTTCACTCTGAAATTCATGCATGTGGCACTATTCTCTGAATGAGGAGTCTTGGCGAGCGTTCTGAAACGGTATCCGTTACTGGTAAGCATGAAGATTTCCAGTGAAGACTGGGCACCGATAGATCTTCCCAAATCTCTCTATGATGATCTAAATGAGCCTTTCGAGTTTGTCTATGAACTCTTTTACGGCTTCCGCTCCATCCATCACTGCTTCCGGAGGAAGAATCCCCTCGTAGAAGTTTTGGTGAAGATAGTTCGCTTGCAGAAAGAGTCTGATAAGCTCGGGGTCTTTCAACTCAATGCGCAGTTTTGTCACAAACTCCCAAAGGTCGCTGTGCGTTCTAAGTTTCACACCCCTCTTCGCCCCCACAACCTTCACAACCTCAGCTGCTATACCCCATAGCTTCTCACTTGCCTGAACATAATCACCCTTGGACGAGAGAGCCTCAGCATCTCTGAGGTACTTTGTCTTGAGGTTCGAATAGTGCTCAGCCTGTTCGCTCATATTCCGTAACCACGCTAAGATAGGATTCTTAATCTCTCAACCCTTATGGTCAAATCAGGATGATACTCGATTTCCGTCAAGGTTTGCCAGCAACCAGTACCTTAAGCCAAATGTGAGGACCACCTTGGCATGTGTGACGTGCCTCAACACAACATTACCCAAAGAAGAGGAAAGAAGCCAAGAATAGAACTTGACAACATCTGAATAGTAACCGGAAAGCTTAATAAACTTGAGCTGCAGGAGCTGTGCACGGCAGGTGAGTGAGGACGCCTCCACCCGTTCCGCCAAATAAACCCCGGTGTTGGAGGTGGAATAGTGGATACAAAAGACATAAGCCTCACAGCAATCTTTGCGACCCTGGGCACAATCGTAGGGGGATATCTCTGGCTTCTTCTCTCCTTCGCCAGAAGTTCTATTGTTCCTGCCAGTCCTAGCAGGGATGATCACAAGCATCACACTCAGCAGTCTAATCGCCATAGGAATCGTCGGCTACGGACTACTTTCATTGCTTAGTAGGCCAGGCGTCATCAAGCCGTTGAGGTCTCGCGGACTAAAGGTCCTCATGGAGGTTTGAGAGCAGACAGCACATTACTGAAACGACATAAACTGTTCGAGCCTTGTTAAGCCAATTATCTCATCGAACTCCAAGCCCAAAGCATCCAGAACCTGGTCGAAGGTTGAACGCAAGTAGGCCACGTACTTGTCAATGTCTACCTCGCTCTTCGAAGCAAGTTCAACGGGTTTAACATGCGGCTCCTTGATGACCTTCACGAACCTGATGGTATCCCCGGCCGTAATCTCCCTCCCTCTCTTCTCAAGAAGAAATGCAGCCTTAACGTGCTGAGGCGTCGTCTTACCATAAGCCTTAGGGATCTTACCTAACACAACCTCGAAAGCAAGGTCGTTCAGATCGTCCCATTCCCGCCGCTTCAGTTTAGAATAACATTCTCGGATGATCTTCTGGACGTCCTTCTTCGCCTTTTCGAACTCGGCTGGAGACTTCACCTGGCTCAAGACGTCCTCCATGTCATCGAATGACCTCTTTATGAGCAGTGGGATATGCCTCTTTTTCCCCGTCAACCCCTTGACATCAACTTTGCCGTCTCTCAAGACTCCTAAGTAATTCTTCTTCCTAGAGCTTAAGACAGCGTACCTGTATAGCTTATCGGACTCCAGCTCCATCTTTAAAGTATCCTTGGACCACTTTGCCAACGCTTCGATCTGTTTCTCAGATGGATTCTTTAGGAAGAGGCTATCCGTATCCCCGTATATCACATCAATACCCAACTCGCGGGCCCTACTGATCGTGTGGGTTATGACATCTCTGCCAATGGATGCGGTAGCCTCTGCCACGGGGGGGCAGTAGAGATCGAAGGTCTCAGCACCAAACACCCCGTAAGAAGCGTTAAGTATGACTTTCAGCGCGCTCTGAATGACATCATACCAGTTCCGCACCTCACTTGGGAGATTCCGGTCCTTGGCCTTCGGTTTGTACCACCTCACTCTGAGGTCCCTAAGCGAACCGATCAACGCGCTTTCTAGGGCTCTCCGTCTCTTGCAGATCCAATGCGGGGTGTCTGGAACCTTGTTGTCCCTACATTCCTCATGTGGGCAGAGGATCGACTGATAGCCCAGATTGTAGACTTTTATAATGGACGGGTATAGACTCTGAAAGTCCACGACGGCTACGTTGAAGTGTATGCCAGGAATGGGCTCGACAACAATGGCACCTTTGTATTTTTTCCCCTTTATGATGGCCTTTGTTGCGGTCTGACCTTTAACTGCGACTATATCCTCTTTGTTCGGTATCAACATGCCTAGGCGTCGATGTTCATACTGCATGAAGCTTCGGATCCATCTTGAGACGCCTAAACGGCTCACATCCTCCATTGGCATACGGCTTATCCTAGTGAGAACTAACAGGAGTTTCATCACGAGTTCATCATCATAGGCGGTTAAGTGGAAGGTGATCTCGGAATCATTTAGGCAATACTCGGCAAGTTCGCCATACGAGAGTTCAGACAAGGGCTTCGCGAGCTTGATCTTAGTCTGTCCCAGCAAAGCCTCGCCGATCTCGTCAAGCGTTACGTTCCGATATTTCTGTGCGAAGGCGTATACCTGGATCGACCGATTGAAGAAAAACTTGTAAAGGTCGATGTGAACCCCGTACTTAAGTAAGCATATCTCTCTCCCGGGCTCTATTGGGATCTCTTCTCTTCTAAAACCGCGGTTCAAAGCCCTATGGTACAGATATCTCAGATCGAAGTTGTCGCCGTTGAAGGTTACGATGAAAGGATAATCTGACGACGCTCTGAAGATTGCCCTGAGAAGGTCGTTCTCCGAGCCGTAGAATTCAACACTTGCATTTGACGGTAACCCATGATCACCCATCTCGACTCCTTCCCGTTTCAGAAGGAGAACCCTCTTTACCCCATCCGACCCGACAAGCGAAGCGCAGATAAGCTCATTGGCGGCTTCTTCCGGATCGGGGATACGCGTCGCCACAGGGGAAGAAACCTCAATATCGACAGCCGCTCTTCTCATCTCTGGCGCAGGATACTCCAGAAGCCTAGCCCACATCTTCAAGTATGGCGCAAGATCCTCAGGTTCATCCTCAAAATAGGACATTAAGAGGTCCTTAACCTTCCTCTCAAATTCTGGATCCTCTATTGGGATCAGCTCGCCGTCCTCGATTCTGTAGGGCATTCCAGGCTCCAGTCTTCGGTCGTAAATGTAACACTCGTAGTATTTTATGGCTGCTTCCCAGACTTTTGCCACCCTTTCAGTTCCGAACGTAGCCGGGTACTCTTCAGGTATGATGTCCCTAATACAGCCCCTCGGTCGGCCTCCGATTGCAAGCGGATCCTTAGCCGCGATCATAGTTGCCGTTATGTTCCTATCGAGAAGAGCATTATACCTCTCAACGGTCTCAAACCCGTCTAGCCCCGGATGATTAACCAAGCGTCCAATCTCTTCAAGTTCGTCTGGAGGTATATCCGTGAAACAGTAAGGTTTATGCCCAGTGGTGTCATACCACGAGTAGACGCGCTTCGAAACTGGCTCATAAAGTTTGACATAGGCGCTTCGGCGCTCCCCATCATAGCTGGCAGATACTAGGAAAGACGGAGGCAGTTCATTAAGGCCGATCTGCTGAGAACCCTGAGTCGCTTCTCGTACTTGAGCTTTTACTGATGGAGACAACTCGACATGATCCTTTTTTCCAGGCTCTTCTTTCAGTGCACCGAAGAATTCATCCAAGGACTTGATTCTCATCCTTCACCGTTTCTCATTATACTCTAGTCACAAATAAATGTTGATCATGCTAAGATTAACGGCTTCGATCATCAGAAGCCTCCAATCTTCGTTGCACATTGGCATCTTGGTTTAGAAATTCAATCAATGCGGTATTCCTCTATCACATCTTCATTCAGCTCTATGCCTAGACCTTCTCCATCAGGAATAGTGAGGTATCCATCAACGGCTTCGAAGGGTTTCTTGACTAGTCTATAGATCAGGGGGCTTTCCGTCCTCCTGAACTCTAGCAAGGCGACATTTGGCGTAGATGCGACCAGCTGTAAGTTAGCAGCTATGTTGATTGCTGTGCTGAAACCGTGGGGAACTACGATGAGGTTCCACAAGTATGCGAGGTCACATATTCTCTTTACCTCGGAGAGGCCGCCTGCCTTTGACACGTCTGGCTGCAGAACGTCGACCGCGTGGCGGATTATCCAGTCCTTGAATCCCCATCGTGTGTATTCGCCCTCCCCAGCCGCGATCCACACTTGAGACTCTCGTGTCAACGTGACGTATCCTTCAATATCATCCTGGGGAAGAGGCTCTTCCAACCAGTAGATGTTATACTTCTTTAGGCGGTTAGCCATCTTGATAGCGTGAGGTAAAGGCCAGTTTACCATTCTTCCTACGTCTACCATTAGATCGACTTTTGGGCCGAGAACCTCCCTAATTGCCCTGACGGCATCTTCATCTCTATCCGCATTGAGACCGAAGGCTTTCTGCCAAGTCTGTCCCCAGCCGTACTTTACTGCTGTAAAACCCTGTTCAACGTATTTTCTTCCTTCCCGCCCAGACGATTCTAGATCGTCCATGTTGAAGATTAGGCTTGCGTAGACACGTATCTTGTCTCTGAACTTGCCACCTAACAGTTTCCATGCGGGTTGGTGGAGGTACTTGCCCATAAGATCCCAAAGGGCTATATCAATTGCGCTTAGAGCGTATACGGCGATCCCCCGTCTTCCATACCACTCAGAACGCTGGTAGATCTTGTGCCATATCTTCTGGATGTTGGTCGGATCTTCATCCATCAGTAGGGGCGCATATCCCCTCTCGATAACGGCCTTAGCTGCGAACGAAGCTTCATTATTCTCGCTGTGTGTGCAGGCTTCTCCTATTCCAGTTATGCCCTCATCTGTCTCCACCTTAACAATTAGTGAGCCTGGTGCAGACGCCATAGATGGCTCAGGACTATGGACTACGATGGCTTCAACATGTTTGATTTTCATAGACCATCTGCCGTAAGGTGCCCTCTGTCGCGATATCAAACTTTCGGATAATCCGACAAGCGCCGACAACTATCCGTCTTGAAGGCGATTAGTGGTGATCTTTACGAGGACGTATCTCCCTGGATCTGAACTCTCGAATGAACTCTACGAGAGCGTTCACGTACAGCTTAACGGCTTTTTCTCCCTTTTCCCTCGAAGATTTAGTGGGGTCGCCCAACACACCGGTCAAGGACATTCTGCTCCACCAGTCCATGAACTGCACTCTTCCTCCAGAGACTCCGAAGCTCTTGTCTCCTCTTTCAACACCCCATCTGATGAATTTGGATTTTGGAAAACCCCAGTCTCTCTCTGCTTTACCTAAGTCGACCAGGCTGGGTTCAAGATACAGCATCATTGATGTCTCCAGTTCGGCTGCGTGAGACATCAATGATGCTG
>Ga0315312_1001101_pt1 | contig 23184 bp, 21 predicted proteins | sample TDP7_MG_FD_203629 | JGI IMG/M metagenome (GOLD analysis project Ga0315312, IMG submission 203629) | Freshwater sediment microbial communities from Lake Towuti, South Sulawesi, Indonesia - TDP7 | ecosystem: Environmental > Aquatic > Freshwater > Lake > Sediment | place: Indonesia: South Sulawesi... | reverse complement strand
CGGTGACCTCAGAGACGCCGATGTAGTCGTTATCCAAGATGATGTAGTGACTACAGGTAAGACAAAGATGGATAACTGGCAGAAGATCAAGTCCATGAGGGAGAACCTCAAGTTGAAGGGGATCATGATAGCCATCGACCGAGAGGAGCAAGATGAGACCGGGGAATCAACTAATGCCATTTTGGAGAAGGCAGGCATTAAAGTCTATCCGATCCTCAGAATCACCGAGGTCTTCGACTGGCTCAAGGGCCGTGAGATCGGTGGGAGGATTTATGTGACGGACCATATTTATAATGCCTTCAGGAATTACTTCGCCTTGTATGGGGCAGATTGGGAGCCAACTTATTGAAGGGTTTAGCTTAACTTCTCAATTCATTCATAATATCACAGTAGGGCAGTTATAGGAGCTTGAAGGCAATTACCTTCACCTGCCAAGAAACAACCTGTATGCTTGCGGGCGATGGCGCGATAATCGGTATATGGCTCGCTAATAATCCCACGAGCGCCGCAGGCCATTACATCATCAGCATAGGCGTCCATGCAGCCATCGGACATGGAGATAACCTCCTTCCCTGCATCCTTGACGATTCCCAATTGTGGGTAGAGCTCGTCCATCTTTATCATACATAAACGGATGTTGGTAGTAATTTATGCCAGAAAAATTTGTATCGGCTTCGGGGCAGGACCAGTGTTCCCAGTGTGGGATACTCCTAGGCCACCGTCCCATAAATGCCAAGTATTTGTCACTATATTCTATCATCTCGGATTGCTTCGTGTTGATCGATTAGCATCCTCAAGTTAGGTGCTACAGGCCTATTTTCTTCGGTGTCGATAATGCAATTAGCATCCAAGGTCACGTTCACAATGCGATGCCCCAATTCGAATTAGAATGTGCTCTCCATCTCGAGGGCCTTCCCCGTCCTAGCGGAATCAAGCGATTTGATCATGATTTCGCTCACATGCCTCCCCCATTCTACATTCGGCAAGGGATCCTCATCATTTGTTATGCAGTCCACGAAGTGCACGAGTTGATTCTGCGCAGTTGGCATGGTCTTAAAGGAGAACCAGTCGCCAGGTTCACCTCGCTTTCTAGCGGGTACTCGATATCTACTGTCCCTTTTCATCGTAAGCACAGATAGCGGTGAACCCTTAACGCCGCCAATTATCATTCCGCCTTCATCACCATATATTTCGACTCCAGCCTCGGGTATGGGGCGTCTCAATCCATGTGGCATGATGAAATTTGAGACGATCACGCCTAGGCACCCATTGCCCATATCTAGGAGGGTGAAGGTGTTGTCCTCCGCCCCTATCTTAACCTCTTCATGAGGGAGGCTATAATCCCAGATGCGGAACCGTCCTCCGCTCAGGTAATTGGCAAGTTCCTTCGTATATGCGTCGTCCGTAATGATCGAGCGGGTTGGAATCGAAACAGTCGCAAGTCCTACGACGCGCTTGGCTGGACCCAGTATGTATGTCACAGGAGCCACAGAATAGACTCCTAGGTCAAACAATGCTCCGCCCGCTTCCCTACTGAAGAAAGTATCAGCCCCCCAATCCGGTGCGTCCCTTCCGAATCCTGATTGGAACCACAGAGGCCTTCCGACGTGACCTCCTCTGATGACTTCTCGGGCCTTCTGGTATAGGGGTGAAAGTGGCGTGTCAGGCCTGACCTGGCCTCTTACCTTGGCCTTCCTCGTCTCCTCAACGACATCATTAGCATCCCTCATGTTTGTCGCCATAGGTTTCTGAACGAAGAAGTGCTTCCCACTTTTTGCGGCCTTTATTGCCAACGACGCATGACTGCTCATGCCTGTCGCAATTATGACGGCATCTATATCGGCCCTTTCCAACATCTCGTCAAAGTCCGTGTAGTGCGCTTTTGCCTTCCACCTCTCCTTTGTCAGTCTGGCCCTTTCTTCCACCAAGTCGCACACAGCCACCAATTCGGCCCTCTTCTTCCTAACTAAAAGGGGAACCAGTTCTTCCCCAATATGCGTTATATTTGCTATTTCCCCACAACCCACAACGCCGAACTTGACAAGTCCCATCTCTAGTTCACCACCTCGTTCTTCTACATTACTACTTAAGAGTTGGTTTTTTCAAATATGTTCCCACTTACATACCCGGGACATATCGCCCGCGATCGCGTATGACTTTCACCTTTTCTAATATTTAACGTGACGAAAATCCATACCTGGAATCTATGGAGTAAAGCTTTATCTGCCGTGAGCTCACCCTCATCATAGGGATTATATGGGAGGAAGTAAAGATCTCGGAAAGGAGTTCCCAAGCGTCCTAGACAGCGCATATAAGGAATACATGAGACATTTAGAGGTAAATGAGGTCATGAGCAGAGGGGTAGCCACCATAACGACTGAAGCCTCAATGTACGAAGCTGCCAAGATAATGGGCGTCAAGCACATCGGTAGCCTGATCGTTTTGAAATACGAGACCCCTGTTGCCATTGTAACCGAAAGGGACTTGCTTACCAAGGTCCTGGCCATAGGATTGAACCCGAAAGAGGTTGTGGTCGATAGCGTTATGTCATATCCGCTCATCAAGATATGTCCCACTGCCAAGATACGGGATGCAGCTCGTATGATGATTAGGAAGAAGGGGAGGATTGCCGTGTTCGAGTGCGGCGATCTCGTGGGCATCATAACTGCGTCAGACCTAATAAGGAGCCTGCCCGAAGCACCGGAGACGATGACCAAAGTTGATGGCCTTATCACTAAGGAAGTCGTTACCTCTGACGAGAGAACGATAGTAGCTGGCATAGTCAAGGTCATGGGCGAGAAGCGCATCGGCAGCGTCATAGTTACTAGTGGAGGAAATCCGATGGGGATTTTCACAGAGCGAGACCTGCTGACCGCATTTCTAGCAAAGGATATCCCACTCAATATGGAGGTCGGCAAGGCTTCGTCATCGCCACTGATCACGGCCTCACTCGGCATAAGCGTCCATGAGGCTGCAAGGATCATGGCGGTCAAACATGTAAGGAGATTGCCAATAGTAAAGGAAGGTAAGATTGTGGGCATCATTACAGCACGGGACCTAGTTGAGGCATATGCGAAGTAATGTAAAGTAAGAAGACGAAGGAGATTCGTGGGTTGTCGAATCACATACATATGCCAGTCAGGGACATAATTCGCGATTGCCCCACATCAAACCTGAAGGCACTTGTTTCAACTCCAATGACCGTGGGGGATATCCCCTATAGAAGTTAAACTCGCCCAACAACTGGGATCGAGTCAAAGGGTTGTCCCGCCCTCGACCCACCCATTCGACCACCGATCGAAAGCGGTTTCCCTCTGCCTTGCATCTACAGCGTATTCCTGGGTCGACCCCAATCAGCCGATTTTCGCGCCCAGTCATCGACGATGAGGTCGGAAGGGTACTACCGTTGACGCTTAACTCACACTGCCTTTCCAAGTCCAGTTGCCTGAACTCGGGGGCTGGCGCAAGACTCGACATTCCCTGGGCGAGCGTGCTAACGGTTGTAAGCCGTAGTCATATAACCTTGGTTTCAAGTTTGGCCGTTTATGCTCAATTTTTCCCTCATCTTACTATGGATATGTTATAGGGTACAACCACTTATACAGATTCCTGTAAAGGCCTGTGCCACTATCGACATGCGTTAATAGCCATTTGTCGACATTTAAGGTTAGGCTTAATTTGCCTATTTGAGGCCATCTCTAGCCTTTTTAAAGATTTATGTAGTGAGAACTACCTATCCGAAATGCTATATAGTACGGAGACGCCCTTTATTAGCGCGACCAGTCTTCGGCGATGAGGTTGGGGGGGTTACTATATGGCAATTCCCCCGTTACACCTAACATGTGTGATCTTAAACGATGCCAATTGTAATCAATGGGCCTCTCTTGAGTTGGGACATGGCTCTTCGGCGTAGTTTTCATTACGTTCTTCCATGGTGTGGTCTAACATCATGTCACTAATAGGACCCATACGGTGGAAGTGAAACTCTGCGTATTCCCGATTTAGGGACTATCGATCAATATGGACGTTTATTCATGGATGCGTCCTATTGGGCTCCCTTTGTAAAGGCCGTCTGTGAAAAACACGGCCTCGGACCTGCGCACGACATCAGAGCCGGCGAAGTGCCGGGGACGTATCCCGTATTCATAGTGGACGACAGGTGGATGGTGAAATTCTTTGGTGACCTCTTCGATGGGCGGCGTGTATTTTCCGTTGAGTTGGAAGTCAATCAACTTTTAACGGCTAGGGACGACTTGCCGAGCCCAGCTCTGATCGCTTACGGTTACCTGCTTGAGAAAGGTGAAGGGTGCAGGTGGCCATACTTGGCGTTTGAGTTCATAAAGGCAAGAAGCCTTAGCCAAGTCAGCGATCGGCTGTCGTTCGACGAAAGGATGGCGATTGTTCGCAAGGTAGGGACAATGGCGCGCAGGCTTCATTCGGTCGACTTACGTGATGCGAGGATTATGAAGCCAACATGGGATGTCTATCAAGCTATGCTCCAAAGGCAATTTACCGACTGTGCGGCACGGCACAGGGATTGGGGATCGCTGCCGGAACGCCTTATCGGCCAAATCGACGACTCCCTAATCTCGCCCGAGGAACTGATCGACCGCCGCAACACGCCTGCATTGTTGCACGGTGACTTGACCGCAGATCATGTCCTGGTCACTCGAGACGGCACCGATTGGAGGTTGGAGGCCATCATAGACTATGGTGACGCAATTGTGGGTGACCCGATGTACGAATTGATGGCACTGCATCTCGATGTGTTCAGATGCGACAAACGCCTCTTGCACGAATACCTATTGGCATATGGCCAACAATGCCGCTTCGGCAGTGAAGTTGCGCGGAAGCTCCTGTCGCTATGCCTGCTCTTCCCATTTGACTTCTTCCACCGCTTCCTTGAGCGACTTCCGGAAGTATCTAAAGTCGCAGCCTTACACGAACTGGCCGATTGGCTCTGGAAGATAGACGATTGACGCAATCAGCACTAGCCGCCTTTCATCGGCATTCTGCTCTGTGACATTAATCTTAACTAGTTAAATCATACCACAACATGCCGGAGGTTCGGGGTCGTCGAACGCGATAAAGAAGGGAGCTTGGCGGAGTATAGGGCTTAGTGGGGGAGGGGCGATGTACACGCCCGCCATCTCCCCACACGATCCTAGCTTGATGCTCCTCAATTGCGATATGAGCGCGGCATATCTCTCGACCGATGGCGGGGAGACTTGGGGCATGCTCCACTACGACCAGCTCCTCAGTTCCACAGAGTGCAAGCCCGTCTTCCATCCAATAGATCCGAATGCGATATACGCTGCAAGCGGGTGGCGCGGTGCCCTCGCGATCAGCCGAGACCGAGGCATGACATGGTCCAAGTTTTCAAATGGCCTTCCACATGGGATCCTCGAATTCGCCATCGATCCTGGCAACCCCGACTTGATGCTCGCCGGCTTCAACGATGGCGGCTACTTCTCAGAGGACGCCGGCAGGTCCTGGGATAGGTGTGAGGGCCTGCCCGGACCCATTATGGGGCTCCACATGGATCTGACAAGCTCGCGTTCTTCTAGGAGATGCTTCGCGGGTACAAACAGGGGCGTGTATAAATCCGAAGATGGCGGTGCCTCTTGGATCGAGGTCAGCTCGGGACTGCCTTGGAGGAGCGTTCAGGCCTTCGCCGGCGGCTCAGACGAGAAGACAGGAGTCTGCATGCTCTACTGTTCGATCGAGAGCAGATATGTGGAGGGAGAATGTGCTGGAGGCATCTACCGGTCAGACGATCGCGGTGAGACGTGGAGGGGGGCGATGGGAGAGGGCATTGGCAAGGGTCAGCCCCTCCCGCAGTATAGGTATTTGCTCGCCACAAACATACAGCCCCTCACAGTCTATGCCTCGACGAGTTCGGAAGGCAGGATCTTCAGCAGTGATGATGGCGGGCGCAGATGGCGTCCCATTATGTTCAGGACCAGGGTCTCAGGTAAACTCAATGTGGAACCTGACTACATCATCGCCGAGACCGGTGGCTGGGAGGAAAACATATCCGGCATGAACGTCAACCCAATCAACCCCGATCACGTCATCGTCACAAACTGGATGGCATGCAACATCTCTAAGGACGGGGGTAGGACTTGGAGTTCCTCGCACACCAGGCGCGCGCCTGGCCAGGGAGCGCCTGGGCCTGGCCAGCGCTGGATCAACAACGGTCTTGTCGTCACAACGGCTTGGCATTACTATGTGGATCCTTTCCAGCACAACCGCCACTACATCGCCTATACGGACATCGGCTACGCGCGTTCGACCGATGGGGGGGAGAGCTGGTATTGGCATCATGGGCACCCACTACGCAACACAACATACGAATTGGCCTTCGACCAAGAGGTGCCCGGTCGTATTTGGGCCGCCTTCGCGGATCTCCACGACATACCCAACATGAATGTGATATCGGGTCGGCATTACAGGCCTCAGGCAAGGGGTGGCGTCGGAATCAGCGAGGATTTCGGGGTGACTTGGAGGGATGCCTCTGCCGGCCTTCCCGATAAACCCGTCACCTCGATCGTCTTGGACGCGAAGAGCCCGATGGACGCCCGAGTCCTCTACGCCTCCTGCTTCGAGTCAGGCGTGTATAAATCGACCAATGGGGGCAAGAATTGGTCGGTAAAATCAAAGGGCCTCGGCGTTCCTGAGAACATCCGTACGTGTCGCCTGATCATTCACCCCGATGGCACTATATTTGCGTTAGTCACGTCCCCAACGAAGGGGGCAAAGCACGTAACCGGAGCTGGCCTTTACCGATCCCAGGACCGGGGGGAGAGTTGGCAATGGATCAACAGCTCCCAGCCCCTCCATTGGCCTAAGGATTTCGACGTCGATCCCAGGGACAGCCGAGTGATCTATCTTGGCGCAGGAGACCTTTATGGCCCAGAGGGAGGATTGTATAAGACCGAAGATGGAGGCGAGACGTGGAGGAGGATCGCCCGTGAAGGGCCGGAGACATTCGGGGCGACGATCAATCCGAAGTACCCAGATCAGGTCTACATGTGTCTGACCGAGGGAGCGCCTGGACCCGGCCTGTGGTTGAGCAAGGACTGCGGCGAAAGCTGGAGGCCAATGCGTGGCATTCCATTCCGCAATGCCATGCGGGTGTCCTTCGACCCCGATGACGGTTCCGTCATCTATGTGAGCACCTTCGGCGGCAGCGTTTGGAGGGGACCCGCTGAGGAATAGGCATCGCCTTTCTATGTCGAAAAGACAGTAAAAGGCTTGGCCGCTTTGACGTCGTGATTCGACGAAAAATAAAAATGAAAAAAGGATGTGCGTGTTCTATGGCTTCGTTCCTACGCTTGGACCGTTGGGGCCGCCATGAGTCCTATGATGGTTAAGGCAAGTACCTCAAGTACCTCTCCGAGGATGAATCCCGAAGCGAAAGGCACGATCGCGCTCTCGTAGAGCTTGCTCCCGCCAATTTTTAAAACGAGGGTCTTTGCGACCCATGCGAACAAGATAGGCACCCACGCTCCCCTTTTGCGAATTCCTTGACCTCTTCAGCCCTTAACATCATCGAATACCTGTTTTATATACGATCGACCTCGCAATTATTTAAGTCATATCTCTGCTGCAATCGGACTTGGGTATTTCACTGCTGTACTTCGTCATGACTCGTATAATCCCGAACATGCCGGATCTTTCTACCGACTTGCGGATCTTGGGGGGCCGAATAATTGGGGTAATCTCTTACGACGGTAGATGTGATACTCATGCATTGCGATCGCCATAACTAGGATGACTATGAACATCACGATGAACCAGAGAACGAAGGTGGCGAACGACATGGCCATGCCCATCACCTCAATGAAGACATTCGTGGGCACGATCTGCATCGTCCCCGAGGGCGTGCCGACCGTGGCTGAGGCGGTTGTTGTGAAACCCCTATAGTCGACGTTGATATCATATGTTCCGTAGGGGACTTCGATGCTAACGAACCCCTGTTCATCGGAGGCCCCGTAAAACGCCATTATTCCCCTAGACGTCTTGATCTCGACCTGAGCGGCGTTGAGGCCCTGTCCCTGTGCGCCCACGACGTGAACGGTTATGGTCGAGACGTTCCTGGCCGTCAATACATATGTCCTCGTGGAGGTGATGTCCACTTCGCCTGGGCTCACGTCCTCGCCCAACCATGTGGCCATAACAGGATAGGGGTGATGCGTGGGCGTGTACCAGCTCGGTACCTGTGCCGCGAGTGCCCTGCCGTCAGCGCCCGTCACCCCCAGCGAAACGCCAGCTAACCTCATTTCGGCATTTACTATCGGTTTTCCCGATGGCGAGACCAGTTGTAGCTCCGCATCATATACCGTCGATATTATCGACAGACCGAGCGTCCTGTCGAGGACGATGCTGCTCGTCGCTATCGTTACCGGCTCCCGATTATAGGCGCTCTTCCACTTCACAACGATTTCCATGCTGCCCGATGGTAATAGTTGGAGTTCGACGGCTCCATCGGCCCCAGTCGTCAGCGTTCCCGGAATTCCCGAAATCGTTAGGATGGCGCCAGCGATCGGCCTTCTGTGGGATGACTGATCAAGTATGGCAAGCGTCTGATCATCGGAGGTTGGAACGGCGGCCGCTCCGACAAGCCAGTGGGCCGACAACAGGACGCCGATGAAGAATGGCGGGAGCCTTGACATAGTTTTGGGCGTCTGTCGATCGGTCGGGTATTCCCTCTTCATCCTACACATAAAGTGGCATGACCGAGATATAGATATTTCACTCGAGCTTTTCAAACGGGCCCACGGGGCCATGCGCGGAAAACTTAAGTGGATTCGTTTAGGGATGCGAATCTAGAGCTTGCGCCCAGATGGATGGGTCATTTAAAACGATGCAAGGGAGTTCGAGCACACGTCCCCTGGCGACGATCTTCGCCTACAGTGCGATCTCGCAAGCGGCGCTTGGGTTATCTTACCCTGGGACTCCCCTTTTCCTCCACTCCGAGGGCCTGGATGCCAATGTCATCAACACGATCCTGGCGTCCGTGGCCCTCGCCGGTCTGGTGGGTCAAATCACATGGGGTTATCTCTCGGACAGGATGCTCTCGAAGTTGGCCTATGTCGAGATGGGCTGTGCCGGCTCGGCCATCGGCTTCCTAATCCTCGCGGGCACGCGTGATGTGCTCTCATTTACAACATTCTACATCCTCTCGAGCTTCGTCGGTTCAGCAGCATATCCTGCGGCGATGGCCCTGCTGGCCGACATCTCGCCCACGCAGAAACGTGGCAGGTTGATGGGCATTTTCTGGTCCGCCGCATCCGTCGGTTGGGCGATTGCCGTTGCCTTCACGGGCTGGATGATAGAGAACTTGGGAGGCCGATACCTATTCGGTTCATGTGCACTTTTAGACGCTGCGTCGTTTTTGTTGGTATTTCTGGGCTTCAGAGGTCAAGGGCTTCAGCGTGTGGATTCTATGAGGGGGAGGGAGGGCCGATCGTTCATCTCCACGATCTCGCGCTTGACCAGGCCATTCTTCGCCCTCTTCCTCTGCACACTAGTCTTTTACGTCACGGATTTCGCGAAGAACGTCTACGTGCCAATGTTTTATGCCTTTGAGGTGGGTTTGCATGCCACATTAGCCACGTTGCTGCTTAGCTTGACGAGCTGGATCGAGGTGCCAGCGACGATTCTATTCGGGATGCTGTCTGACAGGATCGGTCGGTCTAAGGTCGTGCTGATGGGTTACCTGCTCTCCGTCGCCTTCATGATCATCAACGCATGTGTGGGTGGAATCGGATTGGCGATCATGGCGATGGGCATCTATGGCTTGGTGTGGGGCGCTTTCTCGGCGGCAACCTCTGCATTGGCCTCCGAGCTTGTCGCCAAGGAGGACAGGGGATTGGCGATGGGGCTCTTGAATTCCACCGCCTCCTTTGCGAGCATCTTGGCGCCACTGATACTGGGGGAATTGGTGTACCTATCCGGATATAGATCGTCATTTGCTGCGATGGCGTCTTTGATGATCCTCTTCAGCCTATTTTTCCATCTGGGGGTTAGGAGGTCGGGCCGCACAAGCGACGTCTAAAGCATCTGGCCGTCGAGCCCGTGCCTAACTCCCTTCGAAGATGAGCCAGTCTTGGAGTTTTCCATGAATGCGCTTCATCTTCCCCCTCCTCCTCCACGCCCTCCTCACGTCCTCCAGTCCCGCGAGCCTCGTGTATTCGTCTCCTGAAAGGATGGCGTGCGAGAATGCCAACGTGCCTCCTCTCCGTAAAATCCTCGCACCCTCCCTAGTGAAATCGGGTAGCGATCCCCTTCCTCTGGTTTCGATTATGTCGTCTATTGCATGGTGAAAGAAGACGATGTCGAAACTGCCAGAAACGAATGGCGTATTTGTTGCATCGGCAACGATGCCTTCCGAATCCCGGGACTCCTTCTTCTTGAGGCCGAGGGGCTCGGGTCGGATGTCGATGGCGCAATATCTCACATTCGGCTTTACTAGCTCTAGGGCTGTCTCGATGGCCCTGTTAGGTCCACACGCTATGTCCAGGACCCTATTCCTCTCGAAGGCACAGCCCCTGATTATGGACTCGAGGACGTCCATGTCGGTCCATAAGTATGTCGATGTGTATTCGTAGCGTTGCCTTCCCTTCATGTGCTGAGCCCAATGCCTCCCTTAAGGGCAAACGCTATCTTGGGGCAGGACTTGCAGTTGCCTTTGCTCCCCTTCTAGATGCCATCAGGAGTGCGATTCCCGCGACGATTGCCACCGCGCTGATCACCCAGCGATGCCGTGGCAGTTGCCCCGGGAACGCCTGTACCGCGAAGACCTGCACTGCTGCTGCGAAAACGATCAAGAGCGAACCCAGTACTTCGAGGGCCGTCGTGAGAACCCCAACCTTAGCGGCTGGCGTCAGTTGTAACATCGACGATACGAACGCCGTGATGATTGCCGCAGCGCCAAGGGCGAGGAATATGCTCATTATCGGCAACAACGTGAGGGCCGGGATTAGCGCCATGCTCTCTATGAAGATGGCAGCGAGGGACCTGTTGCTCAACCTCCTGAGCCTGGCCTGCCTGTCCTTCGCCTGGTCTGCCAATGGCACGACGGCACCTGCATAGAGTGTTCCCGCAAATGCGATGGCTCCCAGGGGATTCACGAGGGTGGAGCTGTAGGCTTGGGACAGCCCGATTCCCGTCGTATAATAATAGGCCGTCCCAACGACTAGTAAAAGGATCGCGGTCAGCATCAGGGAGTTTCCTATGACGAGGGCGACATTGGAGGTCTTTTGCTGCTGGCTCAACTTCTATGGGCTTAGCCGATCCATTGGGCTATTAATCCTTGTTGATTCAGAGGGGAGTTTCCGTTGGCGTGCGAATCTGAGATTCATCGGCTACCGGTGCCGATCCCCCAGGGATGGCGATCTTGACCGCCAGGGTCAGGTATCCCGTATGGCCGATCATCAGCGTCTCAGGCCTTGACATGCCTTCCTTGATCCTGTACTGCCTGACAATTGTCTCAACGGTCTGAGTCTGAAGGAAACCCGCAGACTCCATGGCCATTACCGTCTTCTCGACTTGGTTTATCGTTGGGGAGAATGTCGCAATTCTGCCCGACGATTTGAGGGCGCCATATAGTGGGGGAAGTGCCCTCCACGGCTCCGGCAGATCTAGTAGAGCGGCATCCAGCCCGACTTCATCTACGGCCTCATACACGTTCAGGAGCTTGATCTCCGCGAAATCAGCGAGTCCCATTCTCTCCAAGTTGGCCTTCGCTATCTCAATGGATTTAACATTGACGTCATAGCTGTAGACCTTGCCCGTCGGCCTCACCAAATGCGCCATCGCCGCGGTTGAGGCACCACTCCCCGTTCCGGCTTCCAACACCCTCTGCGATGGGCCGATACCCATCCAAGAGAGAGCATACGAGATGTCCTTGATATACATGACCTGAGTCCTGTGCCTGAATTTCCTCACATGATCCTCGATCGAGGGCCTCAGCGCGTAGAAGATCTTGCCCGTATTCGTTTCCGCCCTGCTCCCGTAAGGCCTTCCGATGAGCCCCTGGAGATCGATGTAGCCCCTGTGCGTGTGGATTCGCCGTTCCGAGACCCTCGTCAGCACAGTATGTCGGCTGTCGAAGAAGAGCAGGACGTCTCCGCCGAGCTCAATGTCTTCTGCCATGGCCTGCTGCGATGAAGCCCTTTGCCTATTATTTCTTCCTGGCCCAGCTCATCCCCCGCCAACCGGCGGAAAGATGGCCAATACATCCCCTTCACTGAGCTTCGCGTCTTCATCGACGATGCTCCGGTTGAGGGAGTAGATGCTGTTCTTCCTCATCGACCCCCCAAGCTTAGGGTGCCTCGATACGAGCCTGTCCATTACATCCTTCACCCTCGAATTGGCCTCAATATGAAGTTCTTCCTCTGCCTTGCCTACTGCCTCCCTGTGAGAGGCGAAGAACTTCACCCTGATCTTCATCGATCGCAGCCGATTGTGCATTTCGTCTCTTGCTAAAATCCCTTTCTATTGACATCCGGCAGACGCATTTATCTACTCCTCCCCTTTGATCGAACATCGATGCGTTGGGAGCTAACTCGATGATGGGCTGGATGGGATTCAGCGTCGACGTCGACCTCAGCAGGGACTCCATAACTTGGAGGGAACTCGACGAAGGCGTTGCAAGGCGATTCGTTGGTGGCAGGGGTTATGGCGTCAAGTTGATCTATGACGAACTCGAGAGGGGCATAGATCCCCTCAGCGAGAGGAACGTCCTGATCTTCGCGACAGGCCCTCTGACTGGTTCGATGGCGCCAACGTCTGGCAGATATAGCGTCGTGACGAAATCGCCCTTGACTGGCACGATCTTCGACGCCAACTCGGGCGGATTCTTCGGGCCTGCCATGAAGGCATGCGGCCTTGATGTGCTCGTACTTCGAGGACGCGCCTCGAATCCCGTCTACCTGCACTTAACTGACCGAAGCGCCGAGGTTCTCGGCGCTGATGACATGTGGGGGAAGGATACGCACGAAACCGAGAAACTCATCCAGGACAGACATGGTGCGGACGCCAGGGTAGCCTGCATCGGCCCTGCAGGCGAGAACATCGTGAAGATAGCGGCCATCATGAACGACGACGATCGGGCAGCAGCTCGCGGCGGGGTCGGCGCCGTGATGGGCAGCAAGAACCTGAAGGCCATCGTCGCCAAGGGGAGGGCCAAGACGGTCGTTGCGGATCCCGATTCCTTCGGTTTCGTTGTGAAGGAATGCAACAAGCTACTCGACCAAAATCCCGTAACAAGCAAGGCCTTGCCGAGATTTGGGACGGCCGTTCTGGTGAACGTCATGAATGAGGTCAACGTCCTGCCATCCAAGAATTTCCAGCGCTCCAGCTTCGAGGGTGCTGACAATATATCCGGCGAGTCGATAAGGAAGAGGTTGCTCATCAGGCAGAGGGCCTGCTTCAACTGCGTGATCGCGTGTGGCCGCGTCACCAAGACGGATAGGGAGCAGGGGGAGGGGCCCGAATACGAGACGGCCTTTGCGCTCGGATCCGACTGCCTCGTCGGCGACCTCGACGACCTCACTGAGGCGAACTACCTCTGCAACAGGCTGGGGATCGACACGATCTCGATGGGCGGTACGATCGCGGCGGCGATGGAGCTCCACGAGAGGGGTTTGCTGCCGGAGGAGGTAAACTGGGGCGATTGCGAGAGGATGAAGGAGCTTATCAGGCTAACCGCATACAGGCAAGGCCTCGGCGATGCGCTGGCGGAGGGATCGAGGAGGCTGGCCGAGAAGTTCGGAAGTCCAGATACGGCCATCCACGTGAAGGGCCTGGAACTCCCAGCCTACGATCCGCGCGGTTCGAAGGGGCAGGGCCTTGCATATGCGACGAGCAATAGAGGGGCTTGTCACCTCAGGTCTTTCATGGTAGGGATCGAGGTGCTTGGCTTTCCGAAGCGCATCGATCGCCTCTCGGCCATCAACAAGGCAGGGCTCTGCATAGTCCAGCAGAACCTCAACGCCGCGTTGGACACGCTAGTGCTGTGCCGCTTCACATCATACGCCCTCGACGAGGAACACTACGCCAGGCTCCTCTCAAAGGCCACCGGCGTGCCCTTCACGCCAGAGGACTTCCTCCTCCTCGGTGAGAGGGTGTGGAACTTGGAAAGGCTCTTTAACCTGAGGGAAGGGTTCACTAAGGAGGATGACACGCTACCTAGGAGGTTCCTCGAGGAACCCCAACTCGAGGGTTCGGCTAAGGGCCAGGTCGTAGAATTGGAGCAAATGCTCGACGAATATTACAGGTTCAGGGGATGGGACGATGAGGGCAGGCCAACTCCCAGGAAGCTCGCCCAACTCGATATACGGTGACGCGCCGGTGTGGCAGGAGATCAGCAAGTTCAGCAAGAAGCTGCACGACAAGGGCTACATGGTCTCGCATAGTGGCAACCTCAGCATCCGTTGCGGGGACAGGATGTACATCAAGCGTAGGGGCGCAGCCTGCGACGAGATAGGGCCGGAGGACGTCATAGAAACCGACATCGAGGGCGACACGGGCTCGATAGTCCTCAGTTCTAGCGAGACAGACGTGCACAGGGCGATCTACAAGTCGACGTCGGCACTGGCTGTGGTGCACGCCCACCCGCCCTACTCGATAGCGTGCTCCCTCGTCTATGATGAGGTGATCCCGATGGATGCCGAGGGCGATTACATGCTACACAAGATACCGGTCGTGACCGTCGAAAAGCTCAGCGGATCGAGGGAGCTGGAGGCAAAGGTTTGCGAAACCTTGAGGTCTTACAAGGGCATCCTCGTGAGGGGCCATGGCACATTCGCCATCGGCAAGTTAATGGAGGAGGCCTACCACCTAACGTGCATGCTCGAGGCAAGCTGCATGACAAGGTACCTCGTGGACCTAACGGGCCTCGGATCGAAGAGGGACAAGACGACCGAATACAAGACTTGGTAAACGGTTCACATGAGCCCTTGGGTTCGGTCCGAATGGGCCCTGCTCCTACACCACAATCGCGGTAGGCCCTTTCGGAAGGAAGGTCACCTTGCTCTCCGGACCAGCGAGTTCGAAGGCCCTGTCGAGCGCCTCTTCGAGGGTTGGCGCATGGAGCATGTGCATGCCTTCGACGACGCTCTTCCTGAGGCCATCGCTCACCACTATGACCTTTGCCATCTCGAGTACCTTAGAGAGGATTTGGGCCTCCCACTGATCTTCTTCGTTAATCTCTCCGCTTCTGATCTTGACGAGTAGTTCCTCAGGGCTCTCGAATTCCTCCAACATCCCCTGGAAATTCCTGTGCCCAACGCCATCGACGCATCCCCCAACTATTATTATGACGCCCCCCCTCCTGACAGTGAGCGCGGCGGCCGACAGCCCCTTCACCATCTGATACAGGTTCCTGTCGAGGGGGAAGCCGTTGTTCGATGTGACGACTATCTCGGAGGGGAGGGCGCTCACCTTGTTATGCTCCGAGATGATCCCACACCCCACCTCATGGGCGGCGATCGTCTCCCCCGCGACGGCCCTAACTACGTTCTTCCCCTCATCAAGGATGACGTTAAGTATAAACCTGAGCCCTGCCTTCGACGACGCCTCCCTCATCTCCTCCTGGATCGGATTTCCCCGCAGTATGCCGCTCCTGGAGAGTGTATCATCGATCCTCTCCGCCGAGTGGTTCGACATGATGCTCCTCGCCCCAGCCACTCCAGGCAGGATGCTCTTCGGCCCGCCAGTGAAGCCCGCGAAGAAATGCGGTTCTATGAAACCCTCCGCGATCACCAGTTGGCCCTCCTTCGCCAGTTCCCTGTTCACGTATAGCTCCAGTCCAGTTGAGAGCACCCCTGCTCGGAACTGTTCATCACCCTCTCCGCTCCTGTGGATCAGGACGTCCGAGAACCTCTCGAGGTTCTCTCCGCCGTACTTCACAGCCATCTCCCCCTTCGACGGTGGCGAGTGCAATCCCGTGGCGATGAGGAGATCGGCTTCCGCGCGCGCTGCCTCGATCTCCTTTAACAGGATCGGGAGCGTTGTCCTGCTCGGGACGGGCCTCGTCTGGTCGCTGGTTATGACGAGCACTCTCCGTTTCCCCCTCACCATCTCTCTTAGGGTCTGCGCCGCACCGATCGGTTCCCTCAGGGTCCTCTCAATGACCTCCTCGGGACGCCCGATGGGCCTGATCTCCCGTGGCTCGAGGATCGCCCGGATCCTTCCAGTTGGGAGTTTGCACGCGATGCCCCTCACTCCGTAGGGCAACGTGATGGACGTCACGCTCATCTGATCCTCTCACCACACCTCTCACAGAAAAAGGCATTGGCAGGGACTACCGAGCCACATGCCCAGCATGTCTTGGGGACTGCCGCCCCCCTCTCCATCCCTTCGGCCGTGGACTTCCTCATCCTGGCACCGGCGAAGGCGGAGCCTATGACGCCACCGATCAAGCTTGCGATGATGGAATTGTAAATCGCCCTGAGGAATTCGGCCCCCGGCAATGAGGGGACGAACATCACCGATATGAATAGCGTCGTTCCGATCGTCGTCGAGGCCAAGGGGATGAATAGGCCCTCAATCCTCCCCCTCACGTAGCTGGAGACCATGACGCTCTGCAACATCAATGGGATGAAGACGTACACGAAGAGTGGGCGTACAGCGAAGATCGATTCCGACGCATCCACGACCTGGATCGCGATCGCCGCGACAAAGAATGTGAGGAAGCTCGTGAAGACGCCAAGGGAAAAGGCGGCGAGGGAGTCCTGCCTTCCCCCCATCGAGTTGTTCATCGCTCTTGCTCTTCTCTTCTCGCCTTTCGTTCATTCTCCCGAGCTTCTAACAAGATGCTGTAGGCTATGTATCCGATGGCCACCGACAACCCCATCATCAGTAGGGCCACTGGGATGAAGACGAGCATGAACTGCACCCTCTCCACGGACATCCCGAGGAGGTATGCCAAGGCCCCTGGCACCAACGCTGCAATCGCATAGACCCCCATGATCAAGGCGCTTATCAGGAACAGCAGGAGGCCCGTCAATAGGTGCCTGGACATCTTCGAGGCTGCATCGATTGCAACGATTTAAGCTTTAGTCGGTTTAGTCATCTTAGCATGCTGCCATTTTTGGCTGGCAGGGCGGCGATCATCTTCTCCAGCCCCAATGCCCTGACCCCCTCCCTCTCGCCCTCGGGGGCGAGTTTCATCAATCTCTCCTTTATCTCGGACGCCAACTTCGCCCCCTCATTCGTCCCAGGCGTGATCACGACGTAAGTTGCCGTCTTGCTCGATATCGCCCCGATGGGGGCCACAACGACATCAATGTTGCCATCGGCTCCAATAACGGCAACGGCAAGGGCCAGTCGCGTCCCCCTGAAGTAGTTCTTCTTCCCCCTCACCACGAACGAACCCCTCGTTAAGTACTCGCCCGATGGCGGCGATTTGGAGAGCTGTGATGCCTTGACCCAAAAGACATCGAGCGATGCATAGCCTGCCTGCCATGCCCATGTCGTGTTGCTCGCTGCCATCTGAGCCGCCTCATCCAGCGTTCCTTTCGGCGTGGCCCCGGCATCTGACATGACTAGGACGAATGGCGCCCCGCTGACGTCTGCGTGGAAAATCGGATTTTCCGACCTCGCGTATTTCCTGATCAAGGCCTCGTTCGTTGAGGCGTCCTTCCCGCAGACCACCATGATGCCGTCCGATGACGTGAACCACTTGTAATTCTCATACCATGCCTTCCGCACCCTCCTCTCGGGCTTCGTTGCCTCCTCCGGATGGCCCTCCACCTTCACCCCCTGCCCTTGGGCGCTTATCTTCACCGAGATCCTGCCGTAGTCCCCCTCAAGTCGTTTGGCCTCCTCGAAGAGGGACGATGCCGTCTTCGAGGGATCCCGCCTCAATGGCAGCTCCAGCCCCCTGCCTGAGACCTCTATCCTGGCGACCCTTTCCCTTCCACCAGCGATCTCGAGCAACCTCGCATTTCCATAGGATCTGGCCTCGACCATCCCAGACCTGGCTGCATCGACCAACTCCCGGATATCGCCCAGATTGTTGAATATGATCTCCCCCTCCTCCCTGAGGCCCTTGGCCCGCTCCAGCATAAGCTCGGCCGTTTGCCTCATCCTCTCCGTTGCCCGGGATGCCCTTTCGCCCTCCTTTCGGCTCATCTCCTCCCTCCGCGTTCGCGCCTCAATCGCCTCGAGTTCGACATAGTAATCGTCGACGAGCTGATTCAAGGTCGGGTATTCCTTCGCTGAATCACCTGAGCGGGTCAGTAGCTCGAATGGCGAGAAGCCGACGAGCTGCCCAGCGGCATCCCTGTAGAGCCTCGGTGAAGCGCGATCCCTTGCCAACTTGTAGACAAGCCTTGCCGACTCAACTATCTGGCCCGCTCCCGACGCGGCAATCGAGAGGGCTACATCATCCGGCCTCATGCCTGCCCTGACGCAGATCTCATCGGCATACGGTGGGCCATAACCCAACTTTTTTGCGAGCAGATGGCCTACCATCTCCTCGGACCTCAATAGCGGGGCCACGTCCTCGACGACGAGTTCGTCGGGATGAATGGTATTCGACGGAGGCGGCCTATAGTCCTCCCCCCTTGCGACCCTCCTGTCCCTCATCACCCTCCTAAACAGCACCCTCTCTATGACTCCCTTCTCGGCAAGGACTATGTTCCCCCTCGGCATCATCTCGACGAGGAGTTCGAGATGTGTTTGGCCGACCTTGAGCCTAATCGATGCTATTCGATCAAAACCGATCTGCGATACCCCTTCCACGATCCCGCCGGCCAGCCGTCTCCTGAGCCCCATGGCGAACTGAGATGGCTTCTCCGGCATCTTGATGGCGAAGTCGGTACAGCACATCCTCCTGGCAGCTTGTAGGACCAGCAGGTCCGTCGTACCCGAAAGCCTCAACCTTAAAAAGACGGCATTGGCGTCCGGTAGGTGGTAGACGTTGATGACCTTGGCCCCTTTTAGCCGCTTTCCGAGCTCATCGACGATGGCCGCGATATCGAAGCTCGTCATGCCCGATTGCATTCCCTACCGCCCTCAGGTGTTTCACTATGAGCCAAGATCGTTTTAAGGCTGATTCTATAGTCTATTGGGGGAGGGTCATCGCGGGCGCCGTCCTGGGCATACTGTCGTTCATACTCCGCATCCCCGGGCCCTTCACGCCCATCTCCATAGCCCTGGTCGTCTACCTGGCCAGCTACTATGTGTTCAGGCTCGTCCTCAAGATAACGCCAGATGAGGTTGGGGGCGAGAGCCAGCTCTACCTAAAGGGCATTGGCGGCTTCTTCTTCTGCTGGCTCTTCACCTGGGTAATGCTCAGTTCCATCGCCCTTCTGTAGATCCTCCTTCTCCGATAGCAGGCCCGATCCCGCTATTGTGTCGATGTAATCTAGCCAGGCGGCCATGTAGCCCGAGTCGTTATCGGATAGTAAGTGCGTTCTGCGCGTCTCCTGAAGGAGGGCCCTCGCCCTCCCATAGTCGGCCTTCGTTCCCCCCAACCGCGTTATGAAGTACCTTTCGTCATTCGACTCCCTCGCCTTTAACATGGCCTTAATGGCGGCCATGTAGCCTTGGGCGAATCTGTCCGGTTTTTCCAGCTTCATGCCCTCGATGATCTTATTCGCCTTGGCGTTCTCCTTCTGGTAGATCGCCCTGAAGAGCTGTGCGAACTTGGCTTCGGTCCGTTCCCTTTCCCTAGCTGCACTTCGCCTCAATTCGAGCAACCATGTCATGCGCCCACCTAAAAGCTTGGCGCAACGCACTCTCATCCAACTCCTTAGCTGAGGTGAATGCCATAGAAACACAGATAAATTATAAGGTCGAATTGCATGTCGATAGACGATCCATGGAATTCGTGCCACTGGGGGACAGCCTTGTGCCCAAGGTCGCGAAGCTCGTCAACCGATGCCTCGAGTTCGAGGCGGTGACTCCCTGGACCGTGAACAGATGCACGATCCTCGATCCGAATTACGATCCCGAGATGACCGTCATCGCGATCGACGAGGCAGAGCCCGTTGGCGTTGTGATAGGCGCCCAGAGGACGAAGGCGCCCCCTGAGCTCGTAAGTCGCGAACACGGTTGGCTGAAGCTCGTGGTCGTCGAGCCGAGGTACATGCAATCTGGCCTTGGGGACCAGCTACTGCTCGCAGTCGAGAGGGCCCTGAAATCGAAGGGGGCCAAGGACGTCCGCGTCTCCGATTTCGTTGGATGGTACTTCTGGCCCGGCATCGATCTGAGGTACCAGGACCTCATCAGGTTCTTCGGAGACCATGGCTACGTCAAGGTGAACGTGAACATCGAATACGAGGTCGACCTCCTCGGCCTTAGGCCCCCATCGCTCGTCCTCGAGAAAGAGGCCGCCCTAGCCGAGAAGGGCTACGCCTTCACGGTCGCATCTCATGACAGGAGGATTGAGGTGATCGAATGGGTTCACTCGAACTTCGGGCCCCTTTATTCCCATGAGGTTTCGGAGGCGTTCAGGCACGACGTGCCCTCGGTATGGCTCGCGCTCAAGGGCGATGAGATCGTGGGATTCTCGGCATACAGGACCTCGGAGCTCGACTGGTTTGGGCCGATCGGCGTCTCCGACGAGGAGCGCAGGAAGGGACTGGGCTCTGTGTTGCTATACAAGTCACTCCTGAGCATGAGGGAGGAGGGAAGGAGGATCGCCCTGATCTCATGCAATCCGCACCTCTTCTTCTCCCAAATCCCCTCCATAAGGGGAGTCAGGGATTATTGGATCCTCTCGAAGAGGCTCTAGCGCTTCGCGTTTGGCGTAGCGCATGATCGTCGAGGTTAAGCTTAAGCCAGCGGTGCCACATTGACTATGCCGAACGATGGTTGATAATCTCCGCCTCTGGCATAAGGGACACATTCGAACCAGAGGCTGCCAGGGGCTTCTTCTACGATCTCGGCCATGCAGTCGGGACGGATCTCGGCAGGCCCATTGCCCTTGGTAGGGACTCGAGGCCGAGCGGCCAGCCGCTCGCTTTGGCCCTCCTCGATGGGCTTGCGGCCAGTGGCCTCTCCCCAAGGTATTCCGGTCTCTGCACGGTTCCTGTCATGGCTCACGCGGTCAGGAGTGGGTACGCTTCAACTGCGATTATGGTGACCGCCAGCCACAATCCGCCTGAATGGAACGGGCTCAAGATCTACTCCGGTGATGGCATGATCCTCAGCGAGGGGGAGCTGAGGGCCTTGGTTGAGAAGGCAGGGGCTCGCGAAGTCGCAGCCCACCCGTCTGCGCCAACGAGTGTCAAACATTACCGGGAAGACACTTCGCTACTAGAGACGTATGTCAGGGACATGCTCGATATTGCCACAACCCTTGGTGCAAGGGGGCGTCAATCCAAGGTCATCGTCGATGCGGGCAACGGCCCATCGGCCTTGACAGTCCCCCGCATCTTGAAGGGGATGGGGTGTGGGGTCGAGGTATTGAATCCAGAGCTCGACGGCTCCTTCCGCAGGCCGATCGAGCCTCTGCCAGAGAACCTCGTGCAACTACGCGAAGCTGTGCCCGACTCGGGCGCTGACCTGGGAGTTGGATTCGACTGCGACGGCGATAGGGCCGTCCTAGTCGCCGAGGACGGCCAGGTCCTGAGGGAAGACGATACCCTCGCCTTGGCGGTCGACTACTGCCTCTCGATATCGGCCCAGGCCGTGGTCGTCAATAGGGCGACATCCTTGCTGCTGGACCATGTCTGCACTAGTCATGGGGTTCGGCTCATTAGGGCCGGAGTTGGGGAGAGGATGGTGGCAGAGAGGATGATCGAGGTTGGCGCCAACATCGGCGGGGAGGGCAGCAATGGCGGTATAATGATGCCCTCATTCAGCTTGGCCAGAGATGGTGCCCTTGCATTGGTCCTGATACTGGCCTTCCTGCGCAGGGAGGGCGTTGGCCTTTCAGAACTGGTAAGGGGCTATCCCCGCTTCCACTTGAGCAGGGCCAAGATCAAGTGTGACCCGGACAGGGTCGCAAGCGCCCTCCACAGGGTCAGGGAGGCGGCGGAATCCCTTGGAACCGTCGATGTCTCCGACGACATTAGGGTGTCCGGCGTGGGCTGGTGGGCCCTAGTAAGGCCATCTAGGACGGAGCCCGTCATCCGAGTGCTGTCGGAGGCTGTCAGCGAAGAGGAGGCGGAGGCGAGGATGAAGCTCCTAGTTGGGGTCGTCCAGGAGGACATCTAATTTCATTGAAATTGCGCTAGGCGATGGCCTGTCTGTAGCTCCAATCAGGTTGGAGGATCTGGCTCAGATAGAGTTAAAACCATTAAATGCTCTTATATTCGCTTGCATAAGGATCTTCAGCTTGCTGGAGGAGTTGGCCCCTGAGCGAGGGTTCTGAAAAGAAGGCCTCCCCCTATATCGTGTTAAGGGTTGCGGAGGCGATATCGATAGACGTTGGACGCGGCATCGCGAGGATGGACCCCGATTTCGCCGAGAAGCTCAAGATATCGGCTGGCGACGCGATCGAGATCTTCGGAAAGAGACGAACTTTCGCCCTCTGCTGGACCGCACACCCGAGGGACGCCGGCAAGGGATTGATCAGGATCGATGGCTACATCAGGGACAATGCGGGCGTGAGCATCGACGACAAGGTCAGGGTGAAGAAGATCTCCGCAAAATACTCCCAAACTGTGACCTTGGCGCCCACTGAGCCACTGAGGATCGTCGGCGGAGAGGAATATGTCAAGAACATCCTAACGGGCAGGATAGTCGCGAAGGGCGACTCAGTTCCAGTCAGGATAATGGGCAGGGTCGTGAACCTCGTCGTTACCGCATATCAGCCGATGGCCGACGCCGTCATCGTGAACGAGGACACGGTCGTCAAGATCAGCGAGAAGGTCTATGCCGCACAGGCGAGGACGGTCCCGAGGATCACCTACGAGGACATCGGCGGCCTGAGGGACGCGATCCAGAAGGTGAGGGAGATGGTCGAGCTGCCCCTGAGGCACCCGGAGCTCTTCGAGAGGCTAGGCGTCGAGGCGCCGAAGGGCGTGCTTTTACATGGGCCTCCAGGCACCGGCAAGACCCTCCTCGCGAAGGCGGTGGCGAACGAGACCAACGCCCACTTCATCAGCATAAGCGGGCCGGAGATAATGAGCAAGTACTACGGGGAGAGCGAGCAACGTCTGAGGGAGATCTTCAAGGAGGCGGAGGAGAACGCCCCTAGCATCGTCTTCATCGACG
>Ga0315312_1001100_pt1 | contig 23215 bp, 22 predicted proteins | sample TDP7_MG_FD_203629 | JGI IMG/M metagenome (GOLD analysis project Ga0315312, IMG submission 203629) | Freshwater sediment microbial communities from Lake Towuti, South Sulawesi, Indonesia - TDP7 | ecosystem: Environmental > Aquatic > Freshwater > Lake > Sediment | place: Indonesia: South Sulawesi... | reverse complement strand
TTCAACTTGGTGGGGGCACACTGTGCTTCCTGCGTAGTCACCATTGAGTCGGCGCTGAAAGACCTCCCTGGCATAGATGAAGTTCACGTCAGCCTGGCTTCAGAAAGAGCCACCGCTCACTATGACCCTAAGCAGATAACCCCGGAAAAGATGGTGGCGGCAATTGAGGCGGCGGGTTACAAAGCCTACCAGCGTGGGGAAGCCGGGGAAGCCGAGACGGAAGACCGCGAAGCGGCAGAACGCCGTGCCGAACGGCAGGACCTGACCCGCCGGGTTATTGTCGGGGCAATATTGACGGCACCGGTGCTTTTCGCCGTGATGACTCATGGGTTTTTCGGCGTAACGTGGGTACCTCACCTCCTGCTTAATCCCTGGTTCCAGTTAGCGTTAATTACCCCGGTAATGTTTTATACTGGGTTGCCCATTCACCGCACCGGCTGGCTCACCTTATTCCACCGAACCGCCGACATGAACACTCTAATCACCATCGGCACATGGGCAGCATACTTATACAGCTTTGTGGTTACTGCCTTCCCCACCGCTCTCCCCGAAAATCTCCGCCAGGTCTATTATGAGGCGGTGGGCGTCATCCTGACCCTTATTCTTTTGGGAAGGCTTCTGGAGGCAATCGCCAAAGGCGGCACCAGTGAAGCCATCCGCAAATTAATTGGACTGCAAGCTAAGACAGCGCGGGTTATTCGTGACGGCAAAGAAGTGGATATTCCTATTGAGCAGGTCCAGGTGGGAGACATTATTCTGGTGCGACCCGGCGAGAAAGTGCCCGTTGATGGTGAGATAATTGAGGGCACATCAACGCTGGATGAATCCATGGTCACTGGCGAGAGCATTCCGGTTACGAAATCGGTCGGCAACAGCGTAATTGGCGCTACTATCAACCAGACCGGTGCCTTCCGCTTCAAAGCGACCAAGGTCGGCAAAGACACCATGCTAGCTCAAATCATCCGACTGGTGGAGCAGGCGCAAAGCTCCAAAGCTCCCATCCAGCGCCTTGCTGACCTCATTGCCAGTCGTTTCGTCCCGGGGGTAATCTTTATCGCCATCGGTACTTTCATTATCTGGTTTGATTTTGGTCCTGAGCCAGCCCTGATATTTGCCCTGGTCAATGCTGTTGCTGTGCTCATTATCGCCTGTCCCTGCGCCCTGGGTCTGGCAACTCCGCTATCCATCATGGTCAGTACGGGGAAAGGGGCGCAAAACGGTATCCTCATCCGCTCCGCGGAAGCGCTGGAGACCGCTCACAAACTGCAGACAATAATTCTGGACAAGACCGGCACCATCACCAGAGGTAAGCCTTCACTGACCGACGTTGTTCCAGTAAACAATTTCACGCCTGATGAACTCCTGCGACTGATTGCCTCGGCGGAGCGTTCCTCAGAACACCCCCTGGGTCAAGCCATAATTCAGGGAGCCAAAGATAAGGCAATTGAACTATCCGACCCGACTGATTTCAAGTCACTTACCGGTAAAGGTATTGAGGTGACAGTAGATGGGCACAAGGTTCTGGTGGGTAACCACCGTCTGCTGGAAGATGCGGGTATTGAAATGAGTGCCCTTGAGGCACCCGTCGAGCGCCTGGCATCAGAAGGCAAGACGGCGATGTTTGCTGCCGTTAATGGCAGACCAGCGGGCGTTGTTGCCGTTGCCGATACGGTTAAAGAAGACTCAATTGCCGCCGTAGCGACCCTCAGGAGATTGGGCTTGGAAGTGGTGATGATTACCGGGGATAACCGCCGCACCGCCGAAGCCATCGCCCGCCAAGTAGGCATTAAGAGGGTCCTGGCGGAGGTATTACCACAAGATAAAGCCCTGGAAGTAAAACGACTTCAGGGAGAGAATAAACTGGTGGGGATGGTGGGTGACGGGATTAATGATGCGCCGGCTTTAGCCCAGGCGGACGTGGGTATTGCTATTGGCACGGGCACTGACGTCGCCATTGAAGCCGCTGATATTACTCTTATCTCTGGTGAACTCAAGGGCGTGGTTACGGCGATAACCCTGAGTCGGGCTACCATGCGTAATATCCGTCAGAACCTGGTCGGTGCCTTCTTCTATAACACCCTTGGTATTCCCATCGCCGCTGGAGTCCTCTACCCTGCTTTCGGTCTATTGCTCAACCCGATGATTGCCGCGGCGGCGATGGCGCTCAGCTCGCTTTCCGTGGTCAGCAACTCGCGCCGGCTCCGCAATTACAGAGCAATGCCCCTCATAAAATCGCCACCACCCATAGTCACCCCCAGGGTTGAGGTTAGGGAACAGCTAGTCCAGAAAGGGGAGGTGAAAGCACTAGTGAAAGATCCGGTATGCGGCATGGAAATTGACCCGGAGACCGCAGTGGGGAAAGAGGACTATCAGGGTAAAACCTATTACTTCTGCTCCACCGCCTGCCACCAGACATTTAAAGCGGAACCACAGAAATTCGTGTCAGGCTAGTCTTTCCGGGACTCTTCTTATCCAGTTTAGATACCCGAAGGTAATCACCGCCCCGGCAAAAATGATGAGGGCGATTATCTGAGCCTGCTGGAGTCCACCAGTCAGAATGTTCTCCTGCCGCACAAAGGTCAGGATAAACCGCCCCACCGAGTAAAGTGCCAAGTAAGTCAAAAAGACCAGCCCATCTCGGGCGAAGTATTTGCCCAGTTTCAGTACTGCCAGCAGAACCAGCCCGTTCCAGATTATCTCGTAAACGGGATAGGGGTGGGTCGGGACACCAAAGAGTTCTCCAGGGATGAGAGCATTAGGATGAATGTAAATGAGCGACCAGGGTAAGCTGGCGGGACTACCATAGGCATCACCATTGACAATACAGCCAAATCGCCCGATTATTTGTGCTACCAGCAGGGCAGGAGTGACGGCATCAGCAAGGCGGCTCAGCGAAATATGTCTCACCATCGTATAAACGACGGCCGCCAAACCACCACCAATCAACGCCCCCCAGATTGCCAAGCCGCCATGCTGAAGCTGAAATATATGAAACGGGTTGCCCACATAATACTCCCACTGGTCAACAACATGGAATAAGCGGGCACCCGTAATGCCGCCAATCAGTGCCCAGGGCAACAGGGAATAGGCTTCGTCAGAAGGAATACCCTTCTTTCTGAATTCACGAACCCCAATCAAGACGGCGGCAATTACCGCCAGAATGATAAACAGACTGTACCAGCGGAACTGAAAACTGCCAATTTCAAAGATTACCGGGTCAATATTGATTATGATGCCGCTCATCTAAACCACTCCACGCGCCAAAAATGCGGTGAGCGCCAGAACCAGCACTGCCGAAATCATCGTCCCTTTCTTCACCCGGTTCATATCCCATCGCCAGCTCCCCACCCAGGGACACAGATTGTGTCGCTGGATTGTCTCCAGCATAATGGTTATGCCCAGAATATTGGACAGCACACCCAGAACGATAAAGAAAAGCTGGTAGTCCACCAGAAATGCCGCCACCCCCGCCAGCCCCAAGAAGGGCAAAACATCACTCAGGTGATGGGCACAGCAGGCAATCATTGAACCGGCAGAAACACCACCAGACGCCGTCACGCTGGCAGTCGCCGTTGCTCGGCGTTCCTTAAGGCTCCGCCGAATAAAGGAAAATAGCCCCACCTGAACACCAAAGCCAATAGCCAAGAGCAGAATCCAGTACCAGAGCTTAGCGGTCTGCTCCAGGGCGTGCTTCCCATCCTGAAACAGGGTGATTATGCCCAGATAGACCAGAACCAGTAAGACCGCAGCAATTACCCCGATGAAAAAGTGCTTTCTTATAGCTCCCATTCAAAAACCCTCTCCGCCACCCCAGCCACATCCCGGATGATGAGCACAATGGACTTGGCTTTACTCTGGCGTAAAGAATCAGGCAAAGCAAAGGTCAGCCTGCCATTGCGGTGATGACCACCGGATGCTGAGTCCCAGGAAGTGGGACGAAATTCACTTCCCTCCCCGTCCCTCAGCACCGCCAGTTGCTTCAGGTCGTAATCATCTAGCTGAACCGAATGCGTGTTCATGGCAACATCAAAGACTAAAGAGTTTTTCTCTTCAGTAAGCCATTCCACGTCAATGGTAACTGCACCGCCATTATTCGTTCTTACCACGCCATCCGTTGGAATCGGCGACGTTTTTTCCGAACTGGCGCAGCTGACCAGCACTGTGCCAATTAATAAGACAATTATTATGGACAGTAGAACAATCCTATTTCTTCTTACCTGCATAAACTGCCACTTTCTCCTCGTTCCTCACCAGCGGTTGTCCCACAGTGATACTTTCCAGGTAGCGCTGATAACCGCACTGCAGACACTGCTCGTACCAACCGTCAAAATCCTGGTCAATGACCACATCTCCTCGGCATCTTGGGCAGCTCTTTAGTCTCAACATCGCAATCACCTGCTTTCCCACATATATAACAACGTGGTTCTAGTCCAAAAGTTTCATTAACTGACATCTTAGAATGGTATTGGCTTTTTGTTATTCTGGCTATACGTAAGACTACGTAATTTCCGATGGGAAAAGGCACTAATTTTCCCGGAATTATTAATGGCATCCCGAACTTCTGGACTGCTGATTTTCTTTGTCGCTTACAGCGCTACCCGGACCGTGGTCATGACCTCCCCCGCAGCATCCCCCGCCCTGACCACGCCGAACCAGCATTATCAATGCCAGCAGTCCGAGAGCGATATAGATGCCGTAGCTCTGCAAAAACTCTGCCATCTATTTCAACTCCTCAACTCATTCTATTAGCCCCACATTAAGCCAGTATGAGAAAATGCTTAATTTCAGGTTAGAATTTCAGACTCCAACCGGGTATGAAGCGGCAAACAACCTTGGCAGAAACATCGGAACGCGGCGCCGGTAGGCAAGGTATGCTTCCCCAAACTGACTCGCCATCTCGTTCTCTTCCCGCCGTGCCAGGCGGTAGTACATCAGCATCAGGATGGGCCACGTAACCAGCGTAATGAGCGTGGGCCACTGGACAATCATGCCGATAGTTACCAGAAAGATGCCCAGGTATTGCGGATGCCTTACCAGGCTATAAAGACCCCAGGTTACCAGCCTGCCACTGGCTTTGTGTATCTGCCTCCAGGCGATAGCCATCACCATGAACCCGATGAACATGACCATGCCGCCAGCAAACATCAAAAGGAGGGAGACCTCCTCCGACCCGCCAAAGAAAACGCTGAACAGGTTGCCATTGGCGTGACTGAAGGGGTTAGTCACCGGGTAACGGCTACCCAGCACTGATGTCAGTATGTAAATAGTCAACGGGAAGCCGTACATTTCGGTGAAGAGAGCGACCATAAAGCCGCTGAGCGTCCCCATAGAACGCCACTCCCACCGTTTCTTCGGCTTCAAGAAGCTGAAAACAAAGAAGATGAATAAGGCGGCGTTAATCAGCACTAAAGACCAGAACCCGTAAGCGTAATTTTCATTCATTAAGTCATCCTCCCCAAGTTAAAGTGAATGAATATGTCCACCCCCGCTTCCCCTTCCCCGATTCATGCCACCATCATTACCAGATGGACAACCGGACAGAGCAACGCCACCCCCAGAATTAAATAATTCTTGGAAACGCCTGCTGCCCACATAATTGCCAGGACTGCCAGCGGTATCAGACAGCACAGCACCATAATCAGCGTATGCCGGAGTGCCCCGCTTCTTTTTGGATTCCTAGCTTCCACACTTACCTCCCTTATCTTGACGTATGAAGGAGCTCAACCTTCTGGTAGCTATCTCCCCTCCAAACCTCCAGAGTTACCGGGCTCCCCGGCGGGCATTCTCTCATCATCCCGAACAGAGGAACATCCTCCCCCACCTCCGTGCCGTTAAAGGCGAGAATAACATCCCCCACCTTCAACCCCGCTTTATCGGCGATGCTGTCCTGGGCGACCTCGGTGACTAGCGCCCCTGAGTCCACCCCCAGCCCGTAATATTCCGACAGCCCTGGCGTGACCGGCAGGTAGCTGACACCCATATCAATCGTTACCGAATTCAGTATTGCTGGGGCTGGTATTGAGTTCTCATCCCTATCTTGTAATAAGAAAACGAGTGCCGTTATCACTAGGACGGAGATAACCGCGATAACCGACAGAACCACCTTACCCCTCTTTCCCATCGCCATCTCCTTAAGAAGAAAGGCACCATAAACACCTTTCAGTATCTATGGTGCCACAAGGAGCTTAACTTGAGGTTAAAGGTTGCTTAGAAGTTGATTAGAGTTTGAGCCAGACGGTAAAGGTACTGCCCCTGCCAGGCTCGCTGGTCACGGTGACTCTGCCACCGTGCTGTTCGGCAATTCCCTTCACAATCGCCAGCCCCAGTCCCGTCCCGCCACTGGTACGGGAACGCGCCTTATCTACCCGATAGAACCGGTCAAAAATATGGGCTAGATGCTCTGGCGCAATGCCAATCCCGTTATCCGAGACTTCCAGCTTTGCCCAGTTGTCCTCACGAGACAAAGAAAGCGTAATTCTGCCACCCGGGGGCGTATACTTGATGGCGTTATCGATCAGGTTGCCCAGCATCCGGCGGAGCCTCTGGGAATCTCCCATGACATGCAGGTCCTCCAGCCGACCGGCAGCTAGACGATGCTCCTTGACAACAGGCTGGAAGCGCTCCAGTTCCCCCAGAAGAATGTCCTTGAGCGATACCATTTCCCGCCGTCCCGGCTGACCCGACTCTATCTCCGCCAAGAAAAGCAGGTCGTTGACGATTTCTGCCATTCTTTTGGTCTCAGCTTCAATCGCTCTGAGTGATTCTTCGCGGTCCTGGTCACTGAGGTTTCTTTTCAGCAAGTCAAGATTGCCTTTCATTACTGTTAGTGGGCTTCTCAGCTCGTGAGAGGCGTCAGCGATAAAGTTTTTCTGCGACTGAAACGTTTTATCCAGCCGCTCAATCATATGGTCAAAGGTAGCTGCCAGCCGCCCGATTTCATCTGCCGGACCCTGATAGCCCACCCGCCGACTCAGGTCAGAGCTAGTCTCAATAGTCCGTGCCGTCTGAGTGATGCGGCTTACTGGTGAGAGAGCACTGCGCACAATAAACCCGCCCGATGCTGCCGCCAGCACCAGAGCCAGCAGAATACTGGCAATCAGTGCCAACCGCACTTGGCTCATCGCCGTATCTACGTGCTTTAGGGACTGGGCAACTTCCAGAAGCAGAGTCTGGTCTTTCATATAAAGCGGGGAGACCATTATCCGGACACGAGCCCCATCGCCGGCAGCGACGGTGTGAATCGCCACTTTGCCGGCAAAACCCTGCTCAATCAGGGATGGGTTGACCGGCAGTTCCTGCTCGCCGAGACTATCTGACTTCACCACCACCTTCCCGTTCTGGTCAATTAACTGGATATAAATTCCCGGTGAAGCAAATTCGTTTATCGGGGGCAGTCGGGAGTGGATAACTTCATAGTCCAGTGGCGCCGGGATTTCCTGGGGATTGAGCGTACCGTGCACTCTCGCCGAGTAGACCTTTAAAGTATCATCAATTTGACTGTTGAGGTATCTCTCCAGCAGAACATGAAGCACCGCGCCGGAAACGATGAGAATGGCGCCGAGGATAAGCGCAAACTGAAGAGTCAACCGCCACCGAATCGGCATCCCGCTACTCCTTCAAAACGTAGCCAACCCCCCGCACCGTGTGGATTAACCTGGGTCTTCCCCCCGCCTCTAGCTTGGAGCGAAGGTAGCGCACGTAGACTTCAATCACGTTAGACTCCCCACCGAAATCATAGCCCCACACCCGCTCATAGATGAGGTCGCGCTTGAGCACCTGGCGGGGGTGGCGCAGAAACAGTTCCAGCAGGTCAAACTCTTGCGCCGTAAGCTGAATGATGTCATTGCCGCGTTTGACTTCGCGGGTTGCTGTGTCAAGTGTCAGGTCGGCAAAACGCAGGACTTCTCTTTCCCGCGGCTGGCGCCTTCTCAGCAGAGCCCTGACTCTTGCCAGCAGCTCATCAAAGGCGAAAGGTTTAACCAGATAATCGTCCGCTCCGCTATCCAACCCCGTCACCCTATCGGCTACCGTCCCCTTAGCTGTCAGCATCAGTATTGGCATATCGCTTGCCTGGCGCAGTCGCTTGCTCACCTCAATGCCGTCCATACCCGGCATCATGATGTCCAGGATGACCAGGTCCGGCTCTCTTTCCCGGGCTTTGGTTAATGCTTCAGTGCCACTGCTGGCAGTTTCCACGGCATAGCCCTCGTAGGAAAGACCGCGCTTGAGCAAGCTCAGAATTTCCGGGTCATCATCAACAACCAGAATCCGCTGCATAAATAGACCTCAAAGAGACAAAAACCCTCTATTTTCTAGTTTACGATGAAAACCGTAGAGAGACAAATCTAAGCTTTACCGACTCGGGCGCTGGTTCTATTTGAAGACTTTAGTCGTGCTGGACAGCCCACCATCAACGAGCAATTCCACTGCATTGACGTACTTGGACTCATCGGAAGCGAGAAACAGGGCGGCAGAGGCAACATCCCACGCTTCACCCTGCTTGCCCGTCGGGGACATTGAGTCACGCCGGCGCCACATTTCCTCAACATCGCCACCGGAGTAAGTCGTAACCTGATAGTGGGCAACCATCGGCGTCTTGATAAGCCCAGGCAGGACACAGTTAGCCCGAATTCCTCGGGCGGCAAACTCCAGAGCAATCTCGCGGGTAAAGGCAATTACTCCTGCCTTAGAAGTGGAATAGGCTAGGGCGGGGAAGGGCTGTGTTCGGATGGCACTCACGGAGGCGATATTGACTATCACCCCTTTGCCCTGTTTGAGCATATATGGGATGACGTACTTACAGGTCAGGAACATACTCTTCAGGTTCACGTTCATATGCTTATCCCAGCTTTCCTCGGTAGTATCAAGAGCACCGCCATACTGAATAATGCCGACGTTATTATGGAGGACATCAATCCTGCCGAATTTTTGAACACAGGTGTCCGCCATTCTCTGACAATCAGCGGCTTTTGAGACATCCGCCGGGAAGACGATACTCTCCCCACCTTCCTTATCAACGATGCTCTTGGTTTCTTCAGCGGCTTTCTGATTGAGGTCAACCAGCATCACTCTGGCGCCCTCGCGGGCATAGACAATGGCAGAAGCCTTACCGTTACCAATTCCCGGTCCAATGGAACCGGCACCGGTAACAATAATTACTTTCCCCTTGACACGTTCGCCCATAATCTAACCTCCTTTAAGTTCAACGGGACAAGGCAACACCAAACGACCACTCAGCAAGACTTGAAGCTCTCACCGGTGGACGCTAAAAACGGCTAACTGAATAGCTACTGCCAAGGATAGATTAAGACTTTACCTGCCTCGCCGCTAGCCGCCAGGTCCATCGCTTTCGCATAATCAGACAGCGGGAAACGATGGGTGATGACCGACTGCGGGTCGAACCTGCCCATGGCTAACAGGTTCTTTACCTGCCACCAAGTCCGCCACACTTCACGACCAAAGACGCCTCTGACAGTCGCCTCTTTCAGGACGATGTCTTTCTGAACCTCAAGCTCTACCGGTCCCGCCTGAACACCAACAATGCTCAGTCTGCCCTCGCGCTTGAGTGATTTTAACGCCTGTTTCAAAGCCTGGGCATTACCGGTAAGCTCAATCGCCACATCCACCCCCAGCCCGTCCGTCCCATCCTGGATGGCTTTGACCGGGTCGGTCTCTTTGGGGTTAATCATAATTGCCTTCGGGGCAACTTTGGGCACCATTGCCAGTCGTTTGGGCACAATTTCCACGGCAAAGGTCTTGGTCGCACCAAATGCTGTTGCCGCACCGACGGCAAAGAGCCCAATTGGGCCGCAGCCAAAGACGGCGACACTCTTGCCATTTACTTCTCCCGCCATCACTCCGTGTGTCGCCACACCCAGAGGCTCGTAAATACCACCAAGGTCCCCGGCAATATCTGGCGGGTGTTTCCAGCAGCACTGTTCAGGGACTTTGGCATATTCGGCAAAGGCGCCGTTTACAGTCAGCCCGAAGAGCTCTAGATTAGCGCAATTGAGTGCCCAGCCGTTCTGACAATAGTAACAAACACCACAAAAGATATGCGGCTCGGGCGAAACAATGTCACCCTTTTTGAGGTGGGTGCAGGCGCTCCCGACTTCAATGACTTCGCCGCAGGTTTCATGCCCGAGGACCACGGGGAGCTTCATCATCGCCAGCATCCCTGGCGAGGACTCATAGGCGTGGATGTCACTGCCGCAGATGGCGGTAGCTTTGACCTTGAACAGGACCTCCCTCGGTCCGACTTTGGGTGTGGGCAACTCGATTAGCTCAAACCCGAGCGCCGCGCTTGTTTTGGCAACTGCTCTCATTTAAGTTCGTTCTCCCGTTCTAAATTTCTACAATGGCTTTATCATCGCGTTGGGAAGCCAAAGGATAATCTCAGGAAAGGCAACGCAAAGTGCCAAGCCAACAAGGATGAGAACCACGTAAGGAATAACGCCTCTTATGACTTCCGCCATGGTCAGATTATACTCGGCGGGCACTGCGCCCTTGCAGATAAAGATGGCGGCGGCAAAAGGCGGGGTCATGAAGGCGGTCTGCAGGTTGACACACACCATAATGGCAAACCATACCGGGTCAAAATTCAATTCTACGGCGATGGGAGTCATAATGGGCACCATAATAAACACAATCCCAATCCAATCGATAAAGAAGCCTAGAATGAAAATTACGAACTGGATGATGAGGAAAATACCCCACTTCCCTCCCGGCGCCGCCATCACCACTCGCTTGACGACATCACCGCAACCAGAAGAGATAAAGATACCGGTAAAGGCAAATGCCAGGGCACCAATAGCCAGCACGAAACCGCAGAGGGTGAATGTGCCGAAGGAGGCTTGCCAGAGGACTTTCCAGCTAAACCTGCGGTAGGCAATGACAAGAAGGGTGGCAGTGAGGGCACCCATACCAGCGGCTTCGGTCGGCGGCGCAATACCCATATAAATCACGCCAAGCACCGACAAGACCAGGATGACAGGCGGGACCATGGAAGTGAGCACCATGGTTATCTTCTTGCCCAGAGGAACAGTCCTTTCCTCTGCTGGCACTGGGGGACCGAGCTGCGGCTCAAGATAGCACCGGATAGCCACATATATCATGTAGAGCGCCGAAAGCAAAAATCCCGGCATAAAAGCGCCGAAAAAGAGCTTGCCCACCGAAATCCCAGCCATTGGTCCATAAATGACGAGCATGATGCTGGGCGGGATGAGAATGCCCAGTGTACCACCAGCACAGACGGCACCAGAGGCTAAACTCTTGTCATAGCCTCGTTTTACCATTGACGGAAAGCCCACTAGAGCCAGCATGGTGACTGAGGCGGCAATGATACCCACGGTCGCCGCCATAATAGTGCCGATGAGTAAAGTGGTCAAAGCCAGTCCACCCCTCACCCCACCCAACCAGAGGTATAACGCATCATAAAGTCTTTCCGTAATGCCTGAATACTCCAGCATGTTGCCCATGAAAGTAAACAGGGGGACCGCCAGCATGATATAGCCAATCATCAGCTCGGAGGAGCGCGAATAAATCACGTTGGCGACATTGGGGCCGAAAACGGTGAAACCGACCACCATGGCGATACCGCCAATCACGAGGGCCAGGGGATAGCCGGTCATCAGTCCGACAAAAACTCCGCCCAGCATCAAAATCGTTATCAGTTCGGGACTTAAATCAATCATACTTTTGGTTCCTCGCCACAATATAGACGTTGCGGAAAAGTCGTGCGGCCGCCTGCAAAGCAAAGAGCACCCAGGCGAGTGCGACAATGCTGCGCCAGGGCCAGGATGGCGGCATCCATCCCGTGTACATCATTATCTCCTTATCCGTGTAGGCATCGATAGCATGGGCTGACGCTGTATAAGCCAGCAGAATACAGAGAGGTGCCAAAATCACAACATCACCAATGGTGTCAATGATTGCACGACTTCGGACGGGCAAACGCATATAGAAGACATCAACACGGACATGGGTATTATGTTTCAGAGCATAGACGAAGGCGAAGACATACATAATGATGCCCGTCATCATGGAGACCTCTTGCCCCCACATCGGTGATGCATTGAAGACATAGCGCATAATAACGGTATAGGAAATGACGAGAACCAAGAGGGTAGCTAGCCAGTGAAATATTTTGGCGGACCATTCCGTGGTAGAATCAATACCTTTCAATATAGTCTTCATCGTTCTGTCAATCCCCTGCCCCGGAAAGCCCGGGGCAGGGGACGTTAGCTCTATAGCCTGGAATAGGTTTCTCGCGAAGCCTTCTTAAAGTCCAGCAAAGACTTGTAGATTTCGGCATAGAGCGGGTCGGCGGCTGCTTTCTCCTGATAGAAAGCGGTCGCCACTTTGGTCAGTTCATCGGCAAGGTCCTGTGGTGCTTGCGCCACCACCACGCCATATTTGACGAACTGCTCTTTGGCAGCGAAGTCATCAATGACCTGTTTGCTCCAGGCCTTTAGGCCTTGAAGTTTGAATTCGTCCTCAACCAGTGCTTTGAGGTCATCAGGCAGCTCTGTCCAGGACTTCTTATTGACCGCGAAGATTTGCGGGTCAGTCGGCTGACGGATTTCGGAAATGTAGGCATACTTGGCGACCTCATGAAACGCCATCTTCAGGTCAGCGGAGAGAGAGCTGTGCTGGAAGGCGTCAATAACGCCGCGCTTCATCGCTTCATAGATTTCGGGACTCGTGACGTTGGTGGGGACAACACCTAACTTGGCGAAGATGGTTGCCTCGTCACCGATGACGCGAATCTTCAAGCCTTTCACGTCTTCCTTCTTATTGATGGGCACTTTGCTGTAGAGAAAGACTTCTGGAGCGGTCGGGAAGCCGTATAGGGCGATAGCATTGATCTTATTGGCCTCAAACATTTTGTTGAGGAGTGGGATGCCACCACCCTGCAGAAACCAGATCATCATTTCCGCCGCCGATGGACCGGCCACAACAATAGAGAACAAGCCGGCCTGCGGGTTCTTGGACCTCCAGAGCATTGGACCGTTCAAACAATAGTCCAGAATGCCCTTGTCAACGCCTTCAGCAAGCTCCTGGTCCGCGGGTACGACGGCGTTCTCCGGGAAGCCTTTCATCACCAGGCGACCGCCGCTGAGCATGGTAATCCGGTCGCTCACTTCTATGAACGCCACAGTCATCCAGAAAGCTGCGGGATTGTCATGCTGACCTTTCCAGTTGATGACCTTGGGCGGCTGAGCCGGAGCTGGTGTCGGTGTGGGAGTCGGAGTCGGCGTAGGGGTTGGTTTCGGTGCCGGGGCTGGAGTTGGTGCCGGAGTTGGTGCTGGTGCAGGTGCGGGCTTCGGGGCTGGCCCTGGAGTTGGTGCCGGCGCAGGCTTTGGCGCACAACCAATGGCTATCAATGCACCAATTAACACTACAACGACTAGAAGACTAGCGATTTTTCCTTTCATTCTTTCCTCCTAAAACGTTTCAGGTTCACAACCACCTAAAAAGCTTTTTCCTACCTGAAAGCTACCACCTCCTTCCATCTCATACTCTTGACTCGGGGAATATCTAAATTTGGAATGCTTGTCACAGAGGTCATTTCGCAGTAATGACGTAATACCACGTAGGTCTAGAATAAGACTATTTGCCCGTGTTTGTCAAGTGGCGCAGTATCTCACCCTAGCCCATCAGTTAGACCATTCAATCACCCGACTTGACCAGACACTCCGCACTACCTGCTCCAGCACTGTTTTCTTTGGCTCGGGGATAGTTAACAGGGGTGCCAGCGTCCGATTGTCAAATTCCCTCAGCGAGGGGCAGCTCTTCTTCAGCCAGCCTATCGCCTCCCGTGACCCACCATAAACGACGTAGTCCAGCTCTTTTGCCTTCGGCACAATTTCACCCTCAATATGAGTGCATATCCGGCTGAAGAAAGACTCTATCTGTTTTTCCCGATGTCGGCGGTATCTCTGTTGGGACCAGCCGCCTTTTTTGTGCCGGGCATGAATGAGACCGGAGCCAGCCTTGCTGGCGATTAACCTTTCCCCTTGGCACACCCCGATGGCATAAGCCCCCAACCGTACCAGAATTAAAGCAATCTTATAATCACGCTCAAGTTGAGAGCGTAATGATTCCAGTTCACATCCCTGAGCGATATACTTCTCTTTAATCGGGAATGGCGGCAAAACTAAAAGCACCCGCCATAGGCTCCAGAAGATAGCCGCCCCAGTTTTAGAACTGGCAACTATCTTGGCTAAATCGGTGGGAATAAGCTCCGAATCAATGACTTCCCCGAACAAGTCCTCCGCTCGCCTGAGCCCCGGGGAGATATAAAAAGACACTGTTATATCGTCGCTTTGCTCTAATTCATCCAGATAGGCGAGCATTTTATGCCGACTGAGGACTATTCGCCTTAGCTCTTGCATCTCTGCCTACAGTTTGACGATAGTTGCGCCATCGCCACCCTCACCCCTGCCGCCCGAACGGAAGGATTTGACCAGAGGGTGACTTGCCAGAAGATCCCGGACAATCCGTCTCACCGTACCAGTGCCGACACCATGGATGATACGGACTTCACCCAGATTAGCTGCTGAGGCGGCGTTAAGATAATTGTCCACTGCCCATTCTACCTCTTCAGCGCGTTTCCCTCTCAAATCAAGTTCCCGCGATACCGTGCGTGGTTCTCTCTGTCTAGTAATCGGTGCCACTTCAGGGGTTGCCTCGGCGGCTTGAGTGACCTTTTCCACACTGTCAAAGCCCAGCTTTAGCCTGAATCGACCGGCTTGAACCTCCACCTCCTGCATTTCTGGAGAGACAGAAAGTACTTTCGCCGTTAAACTGGCATCCTTCACCCAGACCGTATCACCAACCGCAATACGCCCGGCTTCCTCATCGCCCACCGCCGCCTTTTCCTCCCAGATGCCACTCTTCAGTCGCTCTCTCACCGCCGCGGTAGTCGCCTTAGCCTGCTCAATCCGCTCCCTTGTTTTTGCCCGCCTTAGTTCTGAAGATGCCTGGCGGATCTCCTTATGCAGTTCCGCCACCTCACGGATAATTCTATCCCGACTTTCCTGAATTAGCCTCCTCTCCTCCGCCTTTATTTCCTGCAGTCGGCTGTCCAGCTCGGTGCTTCGTTTTTCCAATTCCTTTTTTGCCTTCTCCAGTTCCACCCGGATAGCCTGCATTTTTTGTTTCTCAGCCATCAAACCGGCAAGAAGCGATTCAAGTTCCTCTGTCCCCTTACCGAGCATATCCCGTGCTTGGTCAATAACTGCGGGAGATAAGCCCAGACGGGAAGCGGTCGCCAGGGCGTTACTGCCACCGGGAATCCCCACCATAAGATGATAGGTTGGCGCCAGTGTCACCGGGTCAAAGTCAAGGGAGGCATTCTGAAATCCGGGAGTGGTGTGGGCAAAAGCTTTAAGGTCGCTGAAGTGTGTGGTCGCGACGGTCATCGTCCCGTGTGATAAGAAATAGAGCAGGATGGAGCGAGCCAGTGCCGAACCTTCGGCAGGGTCAGTGCTCGTACCTAGCTCATCAAGAAGCACCAGACTTCTCTCCGTAGCATTATTGGTGATGCGCACGATATTCCCCATATGCCAGCTGAAGGTGGACAGAGTTTGCTCAATGCTCTGCTCATCACCAATGTCGGCGAAAATACCGTCAAAGAGGGGAATGCTACTTTCCGGAGCGGCGGGGACGGGTATGCCTGTCAGCGTCATCAGACTGAGCAAGCCAATGGTCTTGAGAGCAACTGTCTTGCCGCCAGTGTTCGGTCCGGTAATCACCAGGATAGAGAAGTCTTTCCCCATCTCCACCGAAAGTGGCACTGCTTTTCCTTTCAGCAGCGGATGTCTCGCCTCAACCAGTTTCAGAACACCGTTATATCTCCCAAGCTTCTTTTCTTCAAACATGGTCAATATGGGTTCACTACCTTTGACCTTCAGGGCATACCTCGCTTTGGCTAAGGCTAAGTCCAGTTCCGCCACCAGAGCGATACTCCGGGAAATTTCCGCTTCATGGGCACCGACCTGGGCACTTAAAATTCGTAAAATCCTTTCTACCTCTCTTTGTTCCTCTCCCACCAGCTCCCTGAGCTCGTTACCCATCTCCAGCGTTACCAACGGCTCAATGAACACCGTCGCGCCGGTATTGGAAACATCATGCACGACGCCCTTTATTTCCCTCTGCATCTCAATCTTGACCGGAATGACATATCTGCCCTCTCGCTCGGTAATTAACGGCTCCTGAATTATCCGCCGACCTCGCGGTGAACGCATTATGGCTTCCAGACGTTCCAGCATCTGCCCCCGAATTTCTCTTAACTTTTGCCTTACCATAGCCAGCCCCGGCGAGGCATGGTCGTTAACTTCTGCGTTGGGTGCAATACACCGACCAATCTCCTTTTCTAAAGGCTTCAGCTCAACAATGCCGTCTGCAATAGTCCACAATAACGGGAACTCCGCCGCAATTAGTTTCAAACTGCGGCGCAACTGGCTCATCGCTGCCAGCGTCTGCCCAATCTCCACCAGGTTTTTGGGCTCAAGTATCTTGCCCAGCGTCGCCAGCTTCGCCATCTCACGGACATCTTTAACATCGCCAATAGAGAAGCCTGGCTCAAGTGACAGCACCTGGCGAGCTTCGGTGGACTGTTTCAACAGGAGTAAAATCTGGTCGTAGTCGCTTAGCGGCTGAAGCTTGAGTGCCAGCTCCCGGCTCGCCGAAAAGGAGGTAAACCCGGCAAGTATCTGCCTTATCTGGGGAAATTCCAGCAGTTCCAGGCTTTTGCTGTCCATAACGCTTACATTATAACAAGCTGAATTACGGGTTTCATCTCGCCCGAATCATGTGCTTTTACGGATTTGCGCAATTGCGCATTACCCAGCTTTGACGACGCCCTCTTGCAGCAATCCGTCAATCGCCTTCTCCCATAATTCACGGAGGCGTCAAGTTATTATTTGATAACCTTTGCCCCAGAGGTATTTTATTTAGAAATTTTATAACACCGCTGATAACGACAGGCAGGACCGGGTGGCCACGTTTCTTGAAGCGATTTACCCAGTCAACGGCTCAATAATTATCCCACTTCGAAACAAAAAGTAATTGGCTTAGCCCAATTCCCGCAGTTAAGTAATTGCGCACATCCTTGATTACGCAAAAGAGTATTGACGTAATTACGCAATTGAGTTATAATAAACGACAAATGCCGGTAATCTGCATCGCCAACCAGAAAGGCGGCGTGGGCAAGACCACCACCGCCGCCGCCCTTGCCCAGGGTTTGAGCGAATACCATAAACGTGTCCTGCTCATTGATTGGGACCCCCAAGCCAGCCTTACCATCAGCCTGGGCTTTAATCCGGAGACTATCAAGAAAACTATTTTCGATGTCCTTGCGGCAACTATGAATCAGCACCATACCCCCTCCATAACGGATGTTACTCTCCCGACCTCTAATCCTAACATTGACTTGACTCCGGCTAACATTGAGCTTTCCCAGGCACAGCTTGACCTTGTCAACGCCCCACAGCGCGAGCAGTTATTGAAGATGATGATTCAGCCAATACGTAACGCCTATGATTTCATTCTTGTTGACTGCCTGCCCAGCCTCGGGTTGCTGACTATCAATGCCCTTTCTGCCGCCGACAGAGTCCTTATCCCACTCCAAGCTGATTTCCTGGCAATGAAGGGGCTGGCATTCTTGCTCAGCACGATTATCCGTGTCAAGGACAGAATCAATCCAGATCTTGAAATCCTGGGCATCCTGTTCACGATGACCAATCCCCGTACCCTCCATTGCAAAGAAGTCATTGATGTTACCAAGCGTGCCTTCAGCAACCGAATTAAAGTTTTTGACACCTGCATCCCCACCAGCGTCCGATTTAAGGAAGCCCCCGCCGCTGGACAGTCCATTCTTACCTACGCCCCGGATTCCGAGGGTGCCACTGCCTACCGACTACTGGCAAAAGAGGTGATTTATGAAAAGAGTTAGCATCACCGAGGAAATTGCTTACGGAAACGCCCTGGACCGCCTTACCGGACTTGACAAACCGCCACCCAAGCCCGAAAAAGTGCTACCAGCGAAACGGTTAAGGCTCCCTGAACCTTCCACCCCGAACACAATCAAGTTGTCCGTGTTCCTGGCTCGGGAAGAAGACGCTTACCTAGAAAATCTGGCATCAACCGCCAAGTTCAGCGGGGGGAAGAAGCTGAGCAAGACCAGACTGATAGAAGCCATGGTGCGCGCGTTCCGTAGCAGTAAGCTTGATGTTCGGGGAGTCAAGACCGATGAGGAGCTCCTTAAAAGAGTAATTGCGCAATTGCGTTATTGAGTAAGTACGCAAATAAACATATTTCCCCTTTCTTGACTTTTTTCATTGTCTATCTGCTATAATAATCAGATTGGTCAGTCAAATCGAGAGGAGTCTAAATGCCAATTACACTATTTGAAGGCTTCCGTGTTGCCACAACCTTTGAGAAGTATGCTCTTATCGGGGTACTGGTCATTGCCATTCTCGGCTTGCTTTACGCCGCCTTCCTCACCCGACAAATTCTCCGAGAACCCGAAGGTAATGACAAAATGAAGCACATTGCCAAGGCAATCCGCACTGGTGGCAATGCCTATCTCATGCGCCAGTTCCGCACCATCCTGCTCGTCATCTTCGCCTTAGCCATCTTCGTCTTCTTCACGGGGTGGTTTGCTGGCGGCACCTCAGTCTACAACAACCCCAAATGGCTCATCGGGCTGGGTCGGGCGGGCGGCTTCCTGATGGGTGCCTTATTCTCGGCGATGGTGGGCTATATCGGCATGAACATGGCACTTCAGGGGAATGTCCGAGTTGCCCAAGCCGCCCGCAGTAGCTTCACCCAGGCGCTCAAAATCGCCTACCGCACCGGCACGATTACCGGTATGCTCACCGACGGGCTGGGGCTCCTCGGTGGCACAATTATCTTCATAATCTTCTTCAGAGACGCCCCTCTGGTGCTCCTCGGCTTCGGTTTTGGCGGTACTCTGCTTGCGCTCTTCATGCGCGTTGGCGGTGGTATCTATACTAAAGCGGCTGACGTGGGTGCTGACCTTGTTGGCAAAGTGGAAAAAGGTATCCCCGAAGACGACCCGCGCAACGCCGCCGTAATTGCCGACCTCGTTGGTGACAATGTGGGTGATTGCGCCGGAATGGCGGCCGATATTTTTGAGTCCTATGAGGTTACCATCGTCTCTGCGATGATTCTCGGTCTTTTGCTTACGGTCAGCACGGGACAGCTTTTCTGGATTATCTTCCCGCTTCTGGTCCGCGCCGCCGGTGTTTTCTCGTCAATTATCAGTACTTACTCCGTGCGCGCCCTCCGCGAAGGTGAAAACGCCATGAAAGCGATTCACCGCGGTTACTGGCTGGCAGCGGCGATTTCAATAATCTCCTTTCTGCTCTTTGCCATTTACTACTGCCGTGACATCCGCTTCTTCTGGGCAACCGCCATCGGTGTGGCGCTGGCAGTCGCCATTAACTATCTCACCGACTACTATACACATACTGAGCGCACGCCGGTCAAAGAAATCGCCAAATCAACCAAAACCGGACCGGCAACCACCATTCTCTCCGGTCTCGCCGTCGGCTACGAAAGCACCGTGGTGGCAATCATTGTGATTGCTCTGTCAATCATCGGCTCAGCGATAATCTGGCGTGGTAGTGAAATCATCTACGTGTTTTACGGCGTTGCTCTTTGCGGTATCGGTCAGCTCACGCTCACTGGCAACAACATCTCTATGGACGCCTTCGGTCCGGTTTCCGATAACGCCAACGGCATCGCTGAGATGTCCAGGCTGGAGCCGAAAGCGCGCCAGACTCTTGCTGACCTTGATGCGGTCGGTAATACCACTAAAGCTATCACCAAAGGCATCGCCATTGCCTCGGCGGTCCTGGCTGCGGTCGCCCTGTTTGCCGCCTTCTATGAAGACTACGAACTACAAACCATCAACCTGATTCAATGGAAGGTCTTCGTCAGCTTCCTCATCGGTGGCTCAATCCCCTTCCTCTTCAGCAGTCTCACCATTCGCGCTGTGGGAAGAGCCGCCTATTTTATCATCAATGAAGTCCGCTACCAGTTTGCTAATGTTAAAGGTGTCTGGGAAGGCACTGTTGACCCCGACTACGGCAAGGTGGTCTCTATCTGCACCGGCGCCGCCCAGAAGGAATTGCTCACCCCAGCCCTGCTTGCCATAGTCTCCCCGATAGTCATCGGCTTTCTTTTTGGGCTTGAGGCGCTGGCAGGGTTCCTGGGTGGGGTAATCCTTGTTGGACAATTGCTGGCAGTCTTCATGGCCAATGCTGGTGGCGCCTGGGACAACGCCAAGAAAACGATTGAAGATGGGCTTTACGGCGGTAAAGGCTCGGATGCCCATAAAGCGGGTGTGGTTGGCGATACGGTGGGCGACCCACTTAAAGATACGGCGGGTCCCGCCCTGAACCCCCTGATTAAAGTGATTAACCTGGTCTCGGTCATCGCCGCGTCAATGATGGTCGTGCAGGTAGCTGGTGTTGGCTTCCAAGAGAGAGGGCTTACTGCCGTCACCATCGCCGTATCAGCAATTGGTATTCTGGCAATACTCGTCTCCATCTGGTTCTCCAAGAAAGAGGAGTCCTTCGGACGAGAGTTTGAAGAAAAGAAGTAAATAGTCCTACATCAAACCACGGCGCAGGAGATACTAGAAACTCGGCGCTGTTCTTTTTGGGTGATAGTATAGCCTGTGGTAAGCAATCTAAGGAAGAACCAACACCAAATTGTACAGCGTGGCGTAACAGACTCCCAGTCTATTGTTTGGTCACTTGCTTGACAGAGCCCACAATTCGCCGGTAGGCTGACTCATATTTTTTGGCGGAATTCTGCCAGGAGAAGTCCAGCTTCATCACCCGCTGCATCAATTGTGTCCATGCTTTCCTATTTTGGTAAGCTTCTCGGCTTCTCGCCACGGCAGAAATCAGAGCTTCCGGAGTATATTCCTTAAAGACAAAGCCACTCCCCTTGGAAAGGTCAAGCGATAATTCAGGCACGGTATCCACGAGCCCCCCGGTATGGCGCACTACCGGCACGGCACCATATCTCATGGCAATCATTTGGCCCAGACCGCACGGCTCATAAAGTGATGGCATCAGGAACATATCACAGCCAGCATAAACTAATCGCGCTATTGCTTCGTCAAAGCCGATAAAGAGACCCATCTGCTGCGGATACCTAGTGGCCATTTCGGTCAACTCGGTCTCGTAGTGCTCTCTGCCCCGCCCCACTATCACCAGTTGCGCCTTTTCCTGAAGAATGGTGTCAATCGCTTTCCCCACGATGTCAAAGCCCTTCTGCTCATCAAGTCGCTGCACCATCCCGATTACCGGAATTTCCGCGTCCTGAGGCAGGTTGAATTGCTTTTGCAGAGCTAACTTATTGGTAACCCTTGTGGCTAAATTTGACGAGCTAAACTTGGCGCGGATGTAAGGGTCCTTTTCCGGATTATATTCCTCGTAATCAATGCCATTGACAATGCCTATCAGGTCGTTCTGCCGATAGCGCAGCAAGTGGTCCAATCCGGCACCGTACTCCGGGGTTAGAATCTCCCTGGCATAGGTCTCGCTGACCGTGGTGACCAGGTCCGCCCACAGAATCCCCGGGCACAAGAAATTATCGGGCGGTGGGGGTGCACCAGCCGGATAATCTTTCCAGTCCTCCTTCAAGCCAGAAACCTCCAGAAAGTTCTCGCCAAATGCCCCCTGATAAGCAAGGTTATGAATGGTAAAGACGGTAGCATAGGGAGCGCATCTCTTTTTCAGCCACATCGGCAATAAGGCAGTATGCCAGTCGTGGCAATGGATTACGTCTGGCTTCCAGCCCAGGTGAGGCAGTATGGCGGACACCGCCCGTGAAAAGAACAGGAAACGATTCAGGTCATCCTTACCATAAATCTCATTGCCACCAAAGTACTGGTCATTTCCAATCAGGTAGGCAAAGACCTTCTTGACACTGGCAATTTTCAGTGAGGCTGATTCCATTTTTGCGCCCGCGACAACATCAGATCTGTCCCGCACCGTAACTAGGGGAAACTCGTTGGTGTTAATACTGCCATATTGCGGCAGCATTATCCGGACCTCGTGTCCGAGCCCGGCGAGAGTATTGGGCAATGAACCAATAACATCAGCCAGCCCACCCACTTTAGCCAGCGGGCTGGCTTCGGCGGCGATAAAGAGGACTCTCATGGGCAATTACCCTCCTAAAATTGCATCTAGAACGTTCTGGCGACCGTTCTAGCCGCCAGTCGGACAATCAGCAGTACTTCTTAATTAAGACAATAAAGTCTATTGCCAATTTTAGCTATTTTATACCAGGTAAACAAGATGAAGGTAAATTCAGGTTGACAACCAGACACGAGAGACTTAAGATTACTAATCGTTCTGAGCTTCTGAAAGGCGGTGAATTCATGAAGAAAGACGAATTGAAGGAACTCGCCACGTCCATCTGGGATAAGTTACGCAAAGCCATTGATAAAGGAGACAAGGAGAAGACGAAAAGCCTCCTGGAGGAAGCCGTCAAAAATGTCTACCAGCTCAGAGGCGTCCTGATGGACTTTATTGATGCCTCGCTCACTGCGCTTGCCCAGAAAGCCGGCGAGGAAGCTATTGATGAGTTGATGCGGGAGATTTGCAGTCGGACGCTGATGCCTCTTTTCGCCCGTAAGTTTCCGAGGTTGACCACCGAGGAAAGAATAAAGGATAGAGTTTACGCCTGGGCAGTTAGACACGGGGTAAACTTTGAGATTGAGGAGGATGACGAAAAATTTATCTTTAAGATTCCCTGCGATACTGGCGGCTATCTCGCGGCAAAAGAGGGAAGTGGTCGGACGAAAAAGCCCTATGCCTGGTCCTCCGGCGAAAGCAAGGTCAACTACTACTGCTCTCATTGCTCGCTGGCGGCCGAAGTGATGGCGATTGAACAACACGGCTATCCCTTCTGGATTAACTTCCCGCCCAAGAAAGCCGGCGAACTCTGTATTCAGTGGCACTACAAAGATATCTGGAAGGCACCGGCAAAATTCTATCAGCGCGCCGGTAAGAGTAAAACTAAAGGAGAGAAAACATGATAAAGGTAGCGGCGATACAAATCTGGCACGATGATAAAGATACTAATGAGGACCGCATTGCCCGGGCGGAGAAATTGATTGATTCGGCGGCTGATTGCAACCTGATTGTTTTGCCGGAGCTGTGGT
>Ga0315312_1001099_pt1 | contig 23228 bp, 21 predicted proteins | sample TDP7_MG_FD_203629 | JGI IMG/M metagenome (GOLD analysis project Ga0315312, IMG submission 203629) | Freshwater sediment microbial communities from Lake Towuti, South Sulawesi, Indonesia - TDP7 | ecosystem: Environmental > Aquatic > Freshwater > Lake > Sediment | place: Indonesia: South Sulawesi... | reverse complement strand
ACTCGTCTTTGCCGTCCTTTACATCACGTTGACTTATCGATGGTTGAAAATTCGAGGCATATTTGATTCCATATGGGGGGTCTATGTAGATCATTTGTACCTTCCCCGCCATCATTTCTCTTTCCAGAAGGGAATTCATCACTAACAACGAATCGCCAAGAATCAGTCTATTTGCCCAGTCCATGTCATGTTGATAAAACTCAATCCGCTTATCCAAAGGCAAATCAGGCTCAGCGAACAACCTCAACTGCTTGTAAAGTTCTTTCTTCTCAACAGCCTTCAAAATCGCCTTAGTACTGATCCTCTCATGAATGTGCAGTGCAACAGTATCAACCTCAAAACTCGTATGCTCAGCCTTCCCAGCCCATTGCAAGGTCGGGTCCAAGTGTGGATCATACTCATACCTCCTCCGCTCACGTTTCTCCCTATAGAAAGAAGCCAAACCCGCATCCGGAATATTCGTACGTCTTTCACCCACAAACCTGTAATCATGAACCTTATTGTTCACCACGCTCTCTTGGGACAACTCTCGTAGCAACTTCCGCCTGACCCTAGGCTTCACCAACAAGATCACCTACACAGAATTGTAAAACTGTGGAATTCTCCCGCCCAACAAATTCAGAAACATCACGAGAATAGTTCGCAAAACGCCCAAATAGGTTTTCTGGATTTCATATGAATCTCGCCCTAATCCTTTAGAGAACTCGGTAGAATAGGCAGCCGAAGAGACTAGCCTATGGGCAATTCAAAAGTTACGCTTGATAAATGCTTTAGCAAGTCATATGTTCAGTCCTGACATCGTCAAAAAACAATCAAGAACTAGCGAGAGTTTCAATATATGCCGATAGATATGAGGCGTACTGAAGGAAAACACGAGGATCTAAGTACACGGGCTAATATGTCTTGGGTGCCTATTGTAGAGTGGGAAGTTTGATTTAACAACAGTTGACCATTTCGCGATCGACCCTATAATGTCGCCTCGTATAGTTCGTCGCAAGGAGCTTGCTCATGGAACAAGGCGTAGACTCCTGGTACGGATTGTTTGTTTCGCAGTTCGTTGCAGCCTTGTGGTTCAGACGTTAATAGTCGGTTGAGTAGCTCTTGGAATCGTGGGGTCCTTGAGGTGTTCCATGGTTGTAAGTTCTTGTTTGGTAATGGTTTGAGCTGGTTTATGGCGTGCCACTGGAAGTCGTGTGCCTCTTCATAGGATTCGTATGACGTGTTTCCACTCCCCGGATTTGATGTACGTCGAGACCATACTTTCTCCCTATCAAGGGTTGGGCAGGTCTATTCGAACTCTTGCTGACCCGCTCTGGCGCCTCGTGCGTCTCAGGCGATAGCCCATTTCTTGGGCAATGGCGGCGCGGAAGGCTGAGGCTTCCATGTTTCCCCTCCTAGCGAAGTATGTTTCAACAAAGTTTAGCGTCTTTTTTCTCATAAGCTCCCCCAACAGGGTCTAAACCTTCCCTTTCTCAGTAGTTTTCAATTAGGAGGGCTCTTAGCAACCGAGGGGGTGTTGAGAGCCCGCCCTCGAGCTTCATTTGAACGTGGCTTGCCTGTCATCGTCTGACTTTTCATACGTGTCCATATTGGGGTTGCAACCACCAACCCTCAACTACATATATAAGAGATGGTAAAATGAGTGTGGAACTGCCGAGAGCGAAGTGCTCTAAATGACGAGAAGCTGGCACCTGATGCGTAGCTCAACCACGTTTCTCCAAGCGTCTAGCATCGCAAATAATGCTCTCACGGCCTTGAACTTTCTCGAGACCTCAAGGTTGAGGGGGCTGAAGGACCCTGACAGGCGGCGATTCCTAGAGAGGCTCAGCATGGGTCGGACGCTTCTAGAAGAAGTTAGGACCACTTTAGAAGTCCAAGAAAAGGGCGGAACGGTGCATTCTGAGTCACTGATGTTGGTTCGTGTGATTTCCAAAGGCTACCTTACAGTCCGGATCGAAGACCTGAGGGAGAGAACGTCCGAAGCCATCAAGGAGATTGAGGAGTTTTCGAGGGGCAAAGAAACAGACCTCTCAACGGCGAAGGAAATGCTCAATTTAATAGCCACGGCTGCGTCCAGCGAGATCATGCCAGTCACACTAAAGGCCAAATAGAGGGAGAGGAGCCAGATGCATGGTCTCGCCCGAATCCAAGATAGAAGACATTCGAAGTAGGATAGCGTTCCTTAGCGACATTGTAGTTAAGTACAAGGCTGTCACCTCCGGAATCGATCTCTTCTTACGCTTTATTGAGGAGGAGCTGGACGCTTCAAAAAAGGATCTTCAGGAGGTTGAGGCGAATCTACAAATTCTGAAAACTTGGTTCGCCTATCAGGATGGGGCTGCATTAACGGATCGGCAACCTAAATACATGCTCACAGGTATTCTCCGCTCACTCAGCAACATCGAGTCCGCCCTTTATCTGCGAGCCGACTCGATACTTCCGTTGATACAAGCATGGCTCTTTCAGGAGCTGGATCTTCCCTTAAGGGCCTACCACCAGCTGCTAACTCAGTACGTCAATCAGCTTACAAGACATGCTGGGCTTGAAGACCCTCATATAGCCATTTTCGCGGAAGAATATTTCAACCAAAATTGCGCTCACCCCGAGCAACCACCTTCAGCACACATCCTCTCCATGACCAGTTCGGAAGCAAAGATGCTGCGTAGATGGCCCATACTCGGACATGAGATCGGGCACTCCATCTACGACTGGAAAAAGGACTACTTCGAAAAAAACATCTCACCGAAGATCACAGCGGCTTTTAGGTCGATTCCAGCTTCAGTGGACAAGAAAGAGCTGCTAGAAGCAGAGAATATCTGGCTGGAGAACTGGCTTCAGGAGCTGGTCGCAGATTGCGTCGCTGTTAAGACCTTAGGTCCGTCTTATGTTTCTCAGTTTATCATCGATGCACTGGAGGCCAATCCGTTGAGGGTAGAGCTGCCCAGGCCTATTCATCCCCCGATGGATTTGCGTGTCACCTTTCAACTTGAGGTCCTCGAAGATCTCCCACTACCTGGCTTTGACTCTTCAGCTATTAAGAGTTCATGGGAGACGTATCTCAGGAGCATAGTCTATGGGGCTAATCCGTTTGTAGAAAACGTCCTTCTCGATCACAGAGTAGTCATGGCTGCAAAAACACATACGGCCTCAGCTGTACAGTCTGCCCCAGCTGTGGGACTTTGGCCCAGAGTTCAGATGGTCAAAGCTGGGCTTGAGCGGGATAGAATGGAACCTGAAGACCTTCTCACTTACGTCTCCGCCCTCTCGCTTCTGCCGAGATCATTTCCCCAGGAACGGATAGTCCAACGGCTTATAGCGGTAGAAACCTAGAGTAGACGCCTTTTGAAACCAGCCCGATCTGATCTTCCGCGTACTTGATAGTCGCGGGCATCTTCATGCCCTGAGCTGCTGAACCCCAGTTCAAGTGAGTTAGGAAGTATATATCACGAGCCACGTCACATATGTCTGCATCCCCCAGGATGGGCAGCTTCTCAATCAGCATTGGTCTGGCTATGCCTTGACTCAGCAATGGCGCCCCAGTGGTGGCCACGAGGGCAAGACGATCGCTGAGGATCATATATGCTCCGAGGTTGCACCCTTGAGGAGTTTTATTCTTTTCAAATAGCCGAAAAGGGACCAATTTCTTGAGGTTTACGCCTACAACTCTGCAGGTCTCGGAAATCTTTCCGTCAACTCTGAGCTCCTGCAAGGCCATCTTGATCCCTTCTAGCTCGGGTTTCCGTAGCTCTCCGTCGCGGTGGATAGCTAGACCTGTTATGGGCTTGTCCGCTCGCCGAACAACAATACTCCTCAACGTTCTCCTCATGTCCTCTGCCTCTACCGCCTCCCTGTTTTGAGGGGTAAAATGTTCTATCCCCAAGTATCTTCCAAACCTGTCGAAGACGTAACCATAGCAAACCACTCGCCCGGGGCTACCCCCCACGTCAATTCCAATATTGAAGTCGAAGGTTAAGCCCTCTCCTAAGATCCATGGCCTGCAACCCATCTTGCCCATAAACCCAGCAACGGCACCGAAGAGTTTGCCGCGATACGAACCCATCCTATCTGAGGGCAGGCTGTACCGCAGGTTTACCAATCTAGTGGTTACCATCTGACTGGGAGTGTCACCGAATAGTTGTTTGAAACCGTAGTAACGTTCGTCGTCTTCGGACCTAAGGATTACCAGCAGACCAGAGATCCTATCACGGTACGTCTCAAAGTTTTCTTCTACGTCAATGACTTCGTCATAGGACCATAGACGGGGGCGTCGGGGAAGTTGTGTCTTGAAGTACTTCTTGATTTGATAGGCACAATCAAAGTAGAAGTCTTGGGCTATCTGTCGAGCGATTTCCCTCGGGTGTACCATGACTATCTCCTTCGAGATTCTAACGGATTTCTCAGGGCCATGCTCCGCCAGCATTCTGCGCTTCAGACCCCTTAGATCCTGGATCGAAGGCTTCACGGAGTAGCTATTGCCAAAGACAAGACTTGGGGGTGCGTAAACGCCGTGCACCTTATAATCAGCTACATCGTTCTCCTCGAATTCGATGGTGTTGCCGCTTAACCGAAGTGCAGACAGGTATGTAAAGTACTTCTGTGTAAGCTTGATCCTTCGTTCCGCGCTCAAGTAGATTTCAGGCTTAACATCCTGAGGGGCTTCTTCTGTGGACAGGATAGGTTTAAGAAGGGAAGGAGCGTTGTGGTAGGGCTTTGCGTTGGGTGCGTCACTGTACGTTACAATTACAGTGGGTTCCCGATCTTCCACCTGCTCTGCTAGCTTAGGCATGGAGCGCAACAAGAAGTCTTTCACGCCGAGTGTCCTTCCATCATGTTCGAAGGATTTCGCGGAGACCGGTCTTTCGCTAAGGATGCCTGCGAGGCGACCAATACTTTTCTTGTAACCGTGTTCGATGATAAAATGTCGATTGATAAACTGCCGCTTGGCAGATTCTAGCCCCTCTTTTGATATGAGTTCCCAAAGACTAGCCCTTAAGGTGACCCTCGCGATGGGATCGATAGTGAGTAGTATGTGGCTGTCGATGATGTCGAAACGAAAGAAGCAGCCTCGGTAAACCTCTGCATTGGAAAGGGTGGATTCTGGCGTATACTCAAAGTAGCGGCTGTATGCACTCTCCCAGAATCTGCTCGCTTCTAAAGCCTGCCGTGCGACTTGGTAAAGCATCCTCTCCGCTTGTGGTGGATAGTCTGAAAGCTGGTCTCTCTTAATGAAGGCGACATCGTATAGTTCTTCAAACCTCAAAGTCTGATAGAGTGGTTCCACAGCCGCGACGAGGAAGTCTTCATCTCCAGATGTCAGGGATACGACCGGCGCTTGGAGCTTTCTATTGAGAATAGCTGCTATGTGGTTCAGTTTGCTGAAACGATCTTTGGTCTGTGGAATCCCTCGGACCCTGTAGAGCGAAACCTCGAATTTTGTCTCTGACAGTTTCTGCTTAGATGGGAATGTGTTACAGACCGTGACCAGTAGACTTCACCTTCTTTGGGAGATGGTTAGACCTGAAGCCCAAGATCAATTCACCAATCCCTGAAGGCTTGGCCTCTCTTAAGGTAACCTGCAAAGATCAATAACCAGCAAGCCAAAATTCCAGGATATGTTTCGCACCCTGCATATTTGCCATGATGAATAATGCTGTGAGTTTTTCCATCTTCTGAAGTGAAAACATATAAAACGTTCAGCTCCCCGAACTTTGCATCCAGGTTCTTTGGATTGAACTTTTAGCTTGTATTAAAATTCACATAGATCTAAGTATTGGTGATACATGCCTGTTTGCAAAGTACTCGACCGTCATCTTGCATTGTCTTATCCTGCTGGGGGATTTGGAAGACCATTATGCGTTTCCTTAAAGGGGTTTAAGCAAACGCTTCATGGACTATCCAGCATCTCCATGTTTGCGCGCCTATTCTCTGAAAGGAGAGGAAAAAATAGTCTGAAAAACTTATATTGTCCTAGGTCTTGGTTTTGTGTGGTGTGGGCTGAGCGGGTTGTTTGGCGGCGGTCGTCTGGCTTGGCTGGGACTTGAGATGTGTGCTGGTTTGCGAGCCCTCCGGGTCGAGCTGTCGAGCTTGCTCAGAGCCGGTGGGGAAAGCTCACGAGGCGGGTCGGAGTCTGGTCCGCCGCGCTCCTGGGAGGTGTCTTCTAGCGCTGTTTCAGAGGCGGGGAGGTGGGTGCTGCGGCTGGCGGGTCGGAGGGAGCCTAGCCCCCAGGAGAGGGAGGTGGCGGGGCTGATTAAGGGGCTGGGGCTGGTGTTTGAGCAGAACCGTCTGTTTGAGGTTGGGGGGAGGGCGTTCCTCGTCGACTTCTTCCTGCCGGGGGTGGGGGCTGTGTTGGAGTGCACCCTCTGCGGGGAGGGCGGGGGGAAGGCTGTGTCCGAGCTTCTGAAGAGGTGCAGCTACTTCGACTACAAGTTCAGGAGGATAAGATCGGCGGGGAGCGAGCTTGTCTGCGCGGTTCTCGCCGAAGCTCCTCTCGCCTCTCCTGAGAGGGTGAGGGCGGCTCTCTCCGACTTCGAGAACATTGACTTGATCCTGACGACCCTCGGTGAGCTGTCGTGCTTTTTGAGGGGCTTTCTGCTCTGCAGGGGCAGGGTGGACCCGAAGCCAGCTGGGGGAGGTGATTCGAGGTGAGCATCCTCCTCTCGAAGGAGAAGGAAAAGATCGCCAGTCTTCTGGCTGGAGCCTTCGGGAAGTGTGTGAAGCGGGTGGCTGTCTTCTGTCACGGTGAGAGCTTCGTGGACGTGGCCGAGTCGCTCTCCCCCTTCCCCCTGTCGAGAGTGAGGGAGGGAAGGTATGAGAGGAGGGCGAGGGGGATTGTGGGCTCCTACGAGGAGGTGGCGGGGGCTCTCCTTGCGGGGAGGCTGAAGAGGGTCGATGTGGTCTTCCTCCACCAGCCCTTCACTTATATAACGGGCCAGGGGTCGATGGGAGGTTTCCTCGACGGCCTCCTAGCAAGGGTCCTGGTGAAGGAGCCCTCCCTCTTCATCGCCGACATGGTGGGTCTGGACCGGTCTCTGATGAGGGAGTGGATTCCCACGGTGACCATCGAGGGGGAAGGGGAGGCTGTCAGGCTCGGGGTGGACGAGGACTGGGTCCTGTCTAGCCTCCTCACCGTCCTCTACCACTCTTACCTGAACCTCACGTCGGTGATGGACTTCTCTAGGAGAACTCTCTGGTGGCACACCCTGAGGGCTGACAGGAAGCAGCTGAAAAGCTTCCTCTCGAAAGCCCTTCAACTGGGTCTGGTTGAGAGGAGAGGCGGAAGGTACACCTGCACCGGGAAGGGGTGCAGAGCCGTCGAGAGTTTCACCCCTCCCTCCCAAGCCGCCAGAGGAGAGTTTCGCATGGCCGCCTTCTCGCCGCAGCTCCCCCGCAAGCCCGTCCGCCTGGAGGACGAGGGGGAGGTGAGGGCGATCGTCGAGGACCTCCTCTATGAGGAGGGGTGGTTCACCCTGAGGGACGTGAGGGGTCGGATGGAGGGGCTCGAGGGCTTCGACTACTCGAGGAAAGCCCTCTACCGAGCTACGCAGGAGCTCGCCCCCCGAATGGGGCTCAGAAGATCTGTCTATTACAAGGGCTTGGGGAGACCCGAGATTGCCTACTACGCCAAGGAAGAGGACCTGCCCCCAAACTTCCACGACCGGTGTGGAAAGTGCGCCTTCTATGTGAGGCCTAGGATGAGGTGCTGCCTCTGGCACCCCCTCCACCGCCGCTTCGGGTGGCGGAGCGAGGAATTGGAGGAGGAACTGTCGAAGGTGGAGGAGGACAGGCTGAGGCACTCCTGGAGGATGAACCCGAAAGCCACCGCCTGCCGCGAGTACGTGAGGAGGAAGAGGGACTACGTCAAGACCAAATGGGAGAACAGGTGCGACATCTGCCACTCACTCCTCAAAGTAGAGATGGAGGTGGTGAAGTGCGAGAAATGTGAGACCACGTACCAAACCCTGCGCGACGGAGGGGTCCGGGTCCACCCAGCCTACGAGCCCCTCTTCAGGAGGAGATACACCTCCATCGCCGGAGAGACCCCGGAGGAATCGGTGGAGGCCATGGAGGAAGCGAAGAGAGGAGATATGATATACCTGCTCAAGACAGCTCTGGCGAGGGAAGGGAGGGAGAGGGAGGCTCCAACCCCGGGTAAGAGGCCCATAGTTCTCTACCCCGGGGACAAGGTGGAGATCAAGGGGAGCTACCTCACCCGAGGGAGAGAGAGGATCCCCATCGAGGGAGTATCGAGAGTCATAGACTACGGTTGCCTCCCGCCCCCCGTGAGAGAGGAGCTGAAGAGGAGGGGGGTAGAGGTATCCGCCTTCCTAGGGGAGAGGGCGAGGAAGGCTAGCACGACGGGCGAATACGTGGACGTCGAATTCAGGAGGAGGCTGGAGGACCCCGCGCTGGCTTCGGCCCTCGCCCGGAGGATAGCCGAGTCCGTCGCCCTCAGCCTCATCAGCTCCACCGAGAGGATAGGAAGGATGGCGGGCGTCCCCGGGTATGTGCTGGAGAAGGCCCTCAAGGAGCAGCGGAGGATCTATGAGGTGATGAAGGGTTGCCCGGTCGGGGCTCTGAGGTCCTATGAGGGGCTGGTGGGGATGAGGTACTGGCTCGTCTTCAGGGAGGCCTGCGGGAAGGCTGGCTTCCTCTTCTCTGGGAGGAAGCGGGACCGGCTGGTCCGGGAGTTCGTCAGGACCGCCCGGGGGAGGGCGAGGGGCTACAACCCCATCAACGCCATGATCAACTACCTCCACCAGAGGCGACTCGTGGCGTGCAGGATCGCCAACGCCGAGGAGGGGCTAGGCTGGCAGAGCGGGCAAGGCCTCCTCCACAAGCTCCACCGGAACGATCCCATAGGGTTAGCCCTGGACCTGTGCGACCCCTTCAAGATCGTGGACCGCGAGCTCCTTTTGGAGGCGTGCCTAGAAAAGCGACTAAGCTGGAGGGACTGCGAGTGGCAGCTGGGGAGGCAGGGCGTGAGGTTCTACTACCCCGGGCGCGGCGCGATCGCCATCCTAGAAGAGATCGGAATCCAAGCGGACAGTCTTCCGGTCCAGTATGGGGGGGCGCACATCCCCCTGATGGAAGCCTACAGGAGATACGCAAGATGCTTCGTGGAAGCGGTGAAGAGAGGCGACGCCGCGCTCTTCTCACCCTTTGCGCTTGGTGGTTACCATGGGAAGAATGACCGAAATCCGAGTGTAAGCCCGCTCTCTTCAGGGGTGGGTTGAGTGGGGCTTAAATGCGTGCTTGGAGATCGTTGGGCGTGCTGAGGACCTCGACAGTTCTGCTCAGACCCACCCGTGAACAGGATGAGCAGCTCAAGAGCCTGGCTGAAGTCTCAAGCATCCTCTGGAACACAGCGAACTACGAGAGGAGACAAGCCTTCTTTGAGCATAGAAAGGTTCCCAGCTACGCCCAGCAATGCAGGGATCTCAAAAACGCTGAACCATTCAAACAGCTAGGGACACGCAAAGCTCAGGCGCTTCTCTCCAAGCTCAACGAGTCTTGGCGTAGCTTCTTCGCCCTTCTTAGGCTCAAGAAGATGGGGAAGCTGCCACCACACATCCGCAAGATAAGACCTCCGAAATACTGGAAGAGAAACGGCAGACGAGAGGCCAAAGCCTTCTACGCGCGAAACGACGGGTGGAGGATGAACGACGAAGCCATCTCCATCTCCAAAGACCTAAAGGTGCCGTACCAATGCGGAGAGCTGTGGGTGGGCAGGCGGGGAAGGCTCGAGGTTCTGAGAGATGAGCTGAGCGAGAAGTGGTACGCCCACATCCCAGTCGAGGTTGATTGGCAGCCTCCGAGTCGAGCCGACGCCGAAAGGAAAGCGTCCCTGGATCTGGGCATCTGCAACCTCGCAGCGCTCCACACGGAGGGCGAGAGACCCATCATCTACTCCGGCAGGGCGGTCCTCAGCGACTGGATCTACCACACCAAGAGGATCGCGGAGAGGCAGAGCAGACTTCCCAGGCGGAAACGTACCTCGAAGTGGATCGGAACAGCCTTCAGGCGCAGGCAGAGGAGGCTCAGACACGCGGTCAACGCCATGCTGAGGGGCATCTTTGAGGGACTCGAGGCGAAGGGCGTGGGCGAACTCCTCATCGGAGATTTGACCGGCATCCGAGACAATGGAGACCACGGCAAAAGCGTCAACCAGAAGGTGAACAACTTCTGGGTCTTCAACCTAATCAAAAAGCGCATCATAGAGCTAGGAGAGGAGTACGGCATCGCCGTCAGGAAGGTCTCCGAAAGGGACACGTCGAGGACCTGCTGCCTCTGCGGAAGACAGCACAACACCAGGGTGGAGAGGGGACTCATAGTCTGCCCTGAGAGACACCGGAGCGTCAACGCCGACGTGAACGGCGCGGTAAACATCCTGAACGTAGCCGTGAAGAGGTCTCCCCGAGTCCTCAGCACAGACGGGGAGGAGACCAGCGGTAGCGGGCTCCTGGCAGAGCCCCTGCTCCTGAGGTGGAACAATCACGAGTGGCGATGAAACCCCCAGGAAGCAGGAATCCCACACCATTCATGGGCGGGAGTGTCAAATTGAAGTATCGGCTGAGCGCGCAATCCCCTTTTCTCGTCAAGACTGGATTCGCCCTGTTACGTCGGCACTCCTCCAGAGTCATCGCCGCGTCTTTCTTAGGTGTTTTGCCCTATCTCCATTCAAGTCGGGAACTCTTAAGAACCTTGGGCATCGACTCCTTCATGAGGGATGGTTCTTGAAGACTTCTGAGAAGGAGCAGAAAGAGTTCTTGGACGCGCTTCGGAGGGAAAGGGGCGCCGTCCCTTGGTACTTCGAGATTCTAGCCACGGAGGATCTCGAGTTCGCGAAGAGAGTGAGAGACTTACTCACATATGTGAGCGACACGGAGCGGCCGAAGGGCCTATCGATCGCGATGAAGCACATAGTCTGGGCTTGTGTGGAGTGCGCGGTTGAGGAGATGAACACTGGGCACGCCAAGTTCCACATGGAGGAGGCGTTGAAGCTAGGCGCTACACCTCTCGAGATTCTCGAGGCGTTGGAGGTGCTGGTTCCACCGGTTGGCTTCACGAAGTTCCAGTACGGGCTGAAGCTCTGGAAAGAGGTCATGGACGCCCGGAGAGCTGGGAAATAGCCCCTCCGGAGATCACCCTTCGGCATGTCATCATTTTGTTTATTAGAAGCGCGTTTCGATACACACGGAAGTGAGCTGAGAGGTCTCATGCACGCAGTCGAGAAGATCCTAGCAGAGGCTTCGGGGAAGAGGGAGGTAAGGACCGGGGAGATCGTCAACGCAAAGGTCGATGTGGCTATGGTCCACGAGAGGGCTGGACCCCGAGTCGCTGAGAGCTTCGACAAGATCGGAGCCGAGAGGGTCTGGGATCCAAGCAAAGTGGTCGTGACTTTCGATCACAACGTTCCCCCGCCGACCGTCGAGAACGCCGAGGCGCAGAAACGCTTCAAGGGCTTTCTAAAGAAGTACGGCCTGAGGAACGTGTTTCCAGGCGGGACCGGGATATGTCATCAGGTCCTGCCTGAGAAGGGGTTTGCGTGGCCTGGGACTGTGATTGTGGGCACCGATTCGCACACGGTCACGTACGGTGCCTTCGGCGCGTTCGCGACGGGGATAGGGCACACGGAGATGGCTTCGGTCCTCGCTCTGGGGGAGATCTGGCTCAGGGTTCCGAGGGCTGTGAGGGTTGAGGTGAAGGGCAAGCTCCCCCCGGGTGTGATGGCGAAAGACGTGGTCCTGAGAGTCGCGAAGGATGTTGGTGAGGAGGGAGCTCTTTATGACGTCATCGACTTCGTGGGTTCCACGATCAGAGGCATGAGCGTCGACGGGAGGATGGTCCTCTGCAACATGTCGGTTGAGATGGGTGCGAAGGCTGGTTTTGTGGAGGCTGACCGGAAGACGTTGGACTACGTGGGGGCTCGGACTGGTAGGACCTTTGTTCCGATCAAGACGGATCCCAAGTACGATTATGAGCGGGAGTGGAGGTTCAACGTGGGGGAGCTTGAGCCTCAGGTCGCCCTGCCTCATAGTGTGGCCAACGTGAGGCCGGTCTCTGAAGTGGGCGAAGTGAGGGTTGACCAGGCTCTGATCGGGACTTGTACCGGGGGCAGACTGGAGGATCTGAGGGCGGCGGCTATGATCCTCAAGGGTCGAAGAGTGAGTCCCGAGACACGGCTGGTTGTGGTCCCTGCCTCGCTGGAGGTGTATCTCCAGGCTCTCAAAGATGGATTGATGGAGACCTTGCTTCACTCAGGGGCGATCGTCTGTCCGCCGGGCTGTGGACCCTGCACTGGAGGTCACATGGGTGTTCTGGCTTCGGGTGAGGTCTGTGTCTCGGCGGCGAACCGAAACTTTCGGGGGAGGATGGGGAGCCTGGACTCGCTCCTGTACCTCGCCTCTCCAGCCACCGTCGCGGCATCGGCGGTGGAAGGTAGAATCACGGACCCGAGGAAGTACATCTGAGGTGAGCGTGGTTGGTTGAGAAGGTCAAGGGTAAGGCATGGAAGTTCGGAGACAACGTCAACACCGACTTGGTGTACCCAGGTCACCTCCTGAAGAGCTTCCTCCCAGCACCGGAGATGGCTAAGCACGCGATGGAGGGTGCGGACCCTCGCTTCGCCAGGGAGGTGAAGCCGAACGACGTCGTGGTCGGGGGCAGGAACTTCGGCTGCGGCTCGAGCAGGGAGGAGGCTGTTACCAGCCTCAAGGCAGTCGGGGTGGGCGCGGTCGTTGCGGAGTCGTTCGGCAGGATCTTCTTCCGAAACGCGGTCAACGTGGGACTGCCTGTTCTCGAGTGTAAGGGGGTATCCTCGAGGGTGAACAGCGGAGACCTCCTCGAGGTCGATGTGGCAGAGGGAGAGGTGAGAAACCTCACGACCGGAGGTGTGCTGAGGACGATCCCGCTTCCCCCGTTCATGCTTCAGATACTGGACAAGGGTGGACTCATTCCGTATACCAAAGACAGGCTTGCTGGGAAGAAAGCGTAAGATACAAGCCCGATCGGAAGCGGTTTCTTGGCGCTGAGAGATCTCGAGGATGTCGTTGAGTCGGATGTTCTGGTGGTTGGGGGAGGAGGTGCGGGGGCTAGAGCGGCGATAGAGGCGAAGGCTCTCGGCGCGAGCGTTGCTCTGGCCGTGAAGGGGCTCTTCGGGAAGAGCGGCTGCACCCCGATGGCTGAGGGAGGCTACGCGGCTGCTATAGGTCACGCGGATCCCCGGGACAATGCCGATCTGCACTTCGAGGACACCATCGTCGGCGGGGGCTTCCTGAACGAGCAGCCTCTAGTCAGGGTTCTGGTGGACGAGGCGGCGGAGCGCCTCTACGATCTGGAGCGGTTCGGAGGAATCTTCGACAGGACGGATGATGGGCGTTTCGTCCAGAACAGGCCGGGAGGGCATCGCTATGCGAGGGCTTGCCAGCACGGCGATCGGACCGGGCATGAGCTGATGAGCGCTCTCAGGAAGGAGGCATTGCGAAGAGAGATCGACATCTACGAAGAGGTGATGGTTGTACGGCTCCTCACGAGCGGGGGAGCAGCCTCCGGGGCGCTGGGTCTGAACGTGCGGACTGGCGGCTTTGTGGCGTTCAAGGCGAAGTCCACAGTACTAGCGACGGGAGGGCTGGGGCAGCTCTACCCCTACACAACCAACCCCGTCCAGAAGACCGGAGACGGGTACGCGATGGCATTCCGGTTGGGAGCGGAGCTGATGGACATGGAGATGGTTCAGTTCCACCCGACCGGTCTCGCCTATCCGCCGTCGGTGAGGGGTGTACTCATCACCGAGGCGTGCAGGTCCCGCGGAGGCGTCCTGCTGAACGGGAGGGGGGAGAGGTTCATGAGCAGGTACGATCCTGAGAGGATGGAGCTCTCCACGCGGGACGTCGTCTCTAGGGCTATATTCTCCGAGGTTCGGGAGGGGAGAGGCACGGAGCACGGCGGGGTTTACCTAGACATAACCCGACTGCCGCGAGGCGAGGTTGAGGAGTACCTGTTCGGGGTCCTTGAGAAGTGTCTGAACTACGTCGGCGTCGATCCCCGCGAGAAGCCTGTCGAGGTCTCGCCGACGTGCCACCACTTCATGGGCGGGCTTCGCATCAACACTCAGTGCGAGACATCGATCCCTGGTCTCTTCGCTTGCGGTGAGAGCGCGGGAGGTGTTCAGGGCTCGAACAGGCTTGGAACGAACGGTGTAACGGCGACTCAGGTCTTCGGAGCACGAGCTGGGAGGTACGCCGCTGAGAAGGCTAGGAGCCTGTCAGAACGTCCGCTTGACAGGGAGCAGATTCGGGAGGAGATAGCGCGGATAGAGAGCTTCAAGCGAGAAGAGGGTTCGCTTAGCCCAGCCTCTCTGAGATCGAGGCTGCAGAGCCTGATGTGGGAGAGCGTCGGGATCATCCGCGACCAGCAGGGCTTGACGGCGGCGCTCGCGGAGATACGAAGGATGATGTTAGACCTCGCCTCCAAGGTCTCGATTACCTCTGAAGGTTTGAGATATGGTCAAGGCTTGGTCGAGGTGTTGGAGCTCGAGAATATGCTTCTCGTAGCCGGGCTCGTCACCAGATCAGCGCTGTTGAGGACCGAGAGTCGCGGAGCCCACTTCCGATCCGACCACCCGAAAAGGAATGACGATCAGTGGTTGAGGCACGTCACGATCAAACGAGTGGGCAACGAACCGGAGTTTGGCCTGTCTACAGTCTCCATGGATAGACTTCGACCGGAGGCATAACCGCCCTTGCTCTCGAAGGTTAAGGTTTTTCGCTACAATCCTCTAAGAGATGCGGCGCCTCGATTCGAGCAGTACGATGTTCCGTTGGAAGATGGTGCTAGAGTTCTCGATGTGCTAGTCTTCATCCGGGATAATCTAGGCGTCGACCTGGCATTCAGGTACTCCTGCAAGTCAGGAGTGTGCGGAACCTGTTCAGTCCTAGTCAATGGGGAGCCTTGCTGTGCCTGTAGGAGAGAGGCTGAGCCCAGCATGATCGTTGAGCCCCTCCCGTCTTTCCCCACTATCAGAGACCTCGTTGTGGACAGAAGCTCAGCCGACAGGCGACTGAATAGGACTCGTTCTTTCCTAGAGGCGAGGACGGTTCCCCAGCCCTATGCTAGGCTTAGCGCAGCCGAGATTGCGGACTACAAGAAGGTGGCGAAGTGCATCGAGTGCTACTCCTGTGTGGCTGCGTGTCCCGTGGTAGGCAAGCCCGGTGCTTTCAACTACATTGGTCCATCCTACATGATTGGTCTGGCTCAGCTCGCCTTCGACCCACTGGACAGTGGTGAGAGGGGGCGGACAGCCTACTACGAGGGGGTGTACGACTGCACTACGTGCGCCAAGTGCTCTCAGGTGTGTCCGAAGGAGATCGCCGTTCCTGAAACCACGATCGAGAAGCTGAGGGAGCTCTCGGTTAGGGCTGGACTTGGCCCTTTGGACGCTCATCGAAGGGTCGCACGCTACATACGAGAAACGGGTAAGTCTGTCGAGAAGGTAACCCCACCGTTCTTGGACTCTCTGGCTGGGACTCCCCTTGGAGTATCCCGGGAGAAGGTGGGCTTCTTTACCGGTTGCCTCATCGACTACCGGCTTCAAAGGGTCGGTGAGGCTACGGTGAGCGTGTTGCGAAAGCTGGGGATTGAGGTCGAGCCCCTTAAAGGGCAGGTCTGCTGCGGCTCGCCACTGCTCAGGACCGGTCAGAGAGGAGAGATTGTTGACCTGGTCAAGAGAAACTGTGAGGTGATAGCCAACTCTGGTGTCGATTTGGTGCTCACGGTCTGCGCGGGGTGCGGGAAGACACTCCGGAGGGACTATCCCCCGCTGATCAAACAGGCAGGTCTCGAGCAGCCGAGCTGGAGAGTGCTCGACATCACGGAGTTTCTCCTGAAAAGGCTGACTAGGTCCGCCTTCTCCAGCCAACCTTCCATGAAGGTCACCTACCACGATCCATGTCACCTGCGGAGGGGCTTGGGAGTCTTCCGGGAGCCTAGGGAGGTCATCGGGATGATCCCGGGTGTTGAGTTGGTGGAGATGGAGAAGCCTGATCTCTGTTGCGGTGCGGGTGGCGGCGTCAGGTCTGGCGACCGACCTCTCTCAATGCTTATGGCTAGAGACAAGGCGAATCTGGTCAGGGGATCCGGTGCAGACGCCGTAGCCACCGTCTGCTCCTTCTGCCAGCTCCAGCTGTCTGACGTTCTGGAAGGATGCGCCATACAGACACTAAACATTACCGAACTGCTTGACAGATCCCTGAAAGCATCTACATATCCGCAACCCGACTCTTTCTAGGCACAGCTGTCTTATCTCATTAAAGCACACACACCCATAGGCTACACTATTTTGTGGGGCTTTTGCCAGGGCACGACTAAGTATACGTTCCCTTTTTCATGAATCTACTTTGGCTTTCGGGCTAGCAGGAGCGTAATGACTGCGCCATGGACGGCGGATTTGCCGAGTATCTCGACCGCGTGGATGGGCAGTATTTCCGAAGGCACCATAAGGCGGAGATAGACGACTGGACTCCCCCAGGGATACATCAACAAAGGAGCCAAGGCTCCGAGAACGTAGAGAAGGGAGACAACCCCGAAGTATAGGACACTTAGCCTGCCTCTCATAGTGGCCAGGATCGGCAGAAGCGCAAAAACGTAGAGAAATCCGCGCAACAGCTCGAGAGGGACGAGAAGCGTGAACCCGGCGGTTATACTCAGCCAGGGTGATGAGAGGTAGTAGGGGGCAACGAAAGGACCGATCAAAGCCCAGAACGCGATGTAGATGGGGAGATAGGCCGCGGAGGCTACCGCGATGCGCCATAACCATGACACTCGCTCTCTCTCCTTGAAATAGGTCGACATCTCCGACGCGAGACGACGACACGCCACCCCACACGCGACACACGACGTCACAAGACAAGATTTCTTCGCTGCGAACAATGCTCCTGCAATCAGAGCCTCGATAAACGTCAAATAGAAGAAAAATATAGCAAAGCCTATAAGAGCCTCATGTAGTTTCCGCGTCTCCAAGTAGGACCAAAGGGCGGGGGGAAAATCGCGTAGGTCTGGAAAGAACATGCCCTCAAGCACATTGTTGAAGATTTGTATCACGAAAAGAGAGAGATAAGCGACAATCACGCATTCATACCATGCTAGTCGTGTGCGCGTGAGGATCCATCCAAGCACGAGTCCTATCAGAACTCCACCGACAAGATAGAGAGCCACAGACAAGTTACCGAGAGAGCGACTCCAATCAAAAAGATATAAACCCTGCACCGACAAGAAAATGCCACAGCTTGAAGTGATGAGAAACCACCCCAAGGCGAAAGCAAAGACGCGGATAAAGAATGGCGGAGTGGCTCTCATCATGTTTTCGCCAATCCTCAGCCTCTCATCCAGTAGCCCCACTAGGGGAGTCGGCTTTTTGGGCTCTCGGCACCATCCCCATAATCTTTCGAAGCTATTCATTCTCCATCCCCATGATTCTTGAGAATAGAGTCTCCGCAAGTTTGGAGGGTAACATCGAGTCTGCGTTTTCTGGAAGCTGAATACTGCGGTCTTTTGCCTCTGCGAGTAGCGTTCCCCTGCAGGCTTGAAGTTTGTCGCAGTTCTTGCAGTCTCCCTCATGCCTATACCAGACTTGAATCCCGTTTCTGGCTGAGAATGTGACAAGTGCTTTGGTTTTGAGGTCTGGACTGTACCCCACCAAGATTCCCTTGGAGGGATCTATGTTTTCGACCCTAATTTTGGCGATTTTGGCCGCTTCTTCAAGAGCCGCGTAGACTTTGGAGTTAGCGGTGTTTAGAGCTTTGTGAACGGTTTGACGTGTTACTTTGAGTTTTCTGGCAATGTTTACCTCCAAGAATCCATTCTTTTTCAGATCCCAGATCAGCTTCTGTTTAGAAGTGAGATAACCTGTGCTTAGGCTCATGCGGTATTCCTGCGTAAGCCTTTGACGGCTGACAATTTGAACCGTGTAAGCCTTTGGAGGCTCACAATTTAAAGTTTGCTACGTCAATCTAAGCCCAAAACCCGTTTCTCTTCGCTGTTATCTCCACCTCGGTCAATCTCCAGTCCAAAACCCCGCACATCAGGACCTTCCTGTACTTCTTCCGGACGGCGAGGATGAAGGACCCACCGACCTTCTTTGAGGCCTCGAGGTTGTGGCTCACCTAGCTGGGTGTGATCCGGGGTCTAAGTCCCGACCACGATCCTCGCAACCAACGCCAAAAAGCTTACTTCGAGGAGGATCATGGAGATGATTTCATTTTACTACAATTACTTCGTAAGCTCGGTTCTTTGGTATAGACGACCAGACAATTACCGAGATGCGCCTTTATATGGATGGTGGTCAAGGGTGAGCGCGTTCATGTTCCTCTCCTTCTTCATCAGTCCGATCTTGACCCCAGCGGCGAAGGAGGCTGCGTTCTCGAAGAGTGAGCTCGTGGCTGAGACCCTTGTGACAGTCGCCAGAGCCGCCGCACAGCCCGCGGCTTAACCCTGTCTCACGAGGGTTTGGGCTAGGCGTAGCATCGCCCTCACCCCCTTGAACGCGACTAGGTAGTCGTCGTGTGTAAGCCTTACCGTGTTTGGTTCTGTCCTCTCCGAGGTGGGAATCGTGCTCGCTACCTCGGCCATGGCTGTGTCGTCGAAGGTCACCTCGAAGGTGATGGGCGGCTTGACTTTGTACGGTTTGAACCTCGTGTGATTCTCCGTAGCCCACTTCATCCGCTCCTTGATCAGCGCCCTAGCCTTTGTGGGGTGGAGGCATCGAGCTGCGTACCTAGCCTCAGCCCACTTGACCTGGACGACCTCAACGGTGGGGATCAGCTCCTTAGCTTCTCGGGTCACGACGTTGTCCCCTGAGACCAGTCCCAATGGGACTCCGAAGTAGCCTGCTATCCCGGCGTTTATTCCCGTCTCTCCCACAACTCTTCCGTTGACCCTGAGCTCTTGCACGAGGCCAGTGATCGTGTGTTCGAGGATAGCGGTCATGGCGTTTCTTCGTGCGTGGTACCCGATGAAGGCGGCTAGGTTGAACGACTTGTCAATCCCCTGCATCTGGGTTAGGGGTTTGGGTGAACCGCTGATGAGGGTGGCGTTGGGGTTGAGCTCCTCGATGAGGATGTTTGTCATAGGACCGTGGGCGTCGTTGACGACGACATCGGTGGCTCCTCCCTCGAGAGCCCCCTCGACGGCGGCGTTGACTTCTCCGGTCATGAGTCGCCTATACATCTCGAAGTCCTTCCCGCCGTACCAGGCGTGTTCGGGGCTTACCACTCCGCTTATCCCTTCGAGGTCGCAGGAGATGTAGACCTTCATCTCACTCTCTCCCTATGTTGGATAGCATCTTCCAAGAGTTTAAGCCTGAGAGATCCAAAAATGAGAGGCTAGAGCTTTATCGGGTACTTTCCTAGCTTTCTTCCGGTCTCCACCATCACCATGCAGTTCTCAAGCTTGGCGTCCGCGTACCAGGTGTTGCTTGAGTTGAGGAAGTAGCCTCCTCCCGGTGCAACCACTCGGATGCATTCTCTCGTGTCCTTGACTATCTCTTCTTTGGTGCCTCGGCAGAGCTTGTCGACTGAGACGTTGCCCATGAGGACGAGCCTCTTGCCGTACTTCTTCTTGATGAGGGCGATGTCCATGTTTGCGCTTGGGTCGAGGGAGTGGAGTCCGTCAACCGTGTTCGCCAGCCCCTCCATGATGGGGTTCAGGTCTCCATCTGTGTGCTTGACGAACTTGACGCCCTTCCTGTTGGCGGTGTCTCTCTCCCTCTTCATGTTCGGGAGGAATATCTCGCTGAAGTATCTGGGGGAGACCATGGGACCGTTCTTCTCGGCTATGTCACCGTTGCTGACGATCATGTCCGCACCCGCGTCCACGACCATCTTGATAAGTTCGATGTTGAACTCAGTCATCTTCTCGATGACCTTTCTGATGAACTGAGGCTTCTCGTGGAGTATCTGGCAGAACCCAGTCACCCCGAACATCTCCCACGCCGTTGCGAAGGGCGCCCTCACCTCCGCGGCGACAGCCATCTCCTTTTTCGCTTGTTTCACGATGTACTCGATCCCGTGGAGGCGCCCGGGGGCGTGAACGTCTGGGAAGGGCATCGCCTCGAAGTCTTCAGGGGTCTTTATGAGCGTGCGGAACGGGATTGTGGACTTTGTTCTGGGGTCGTACATCCTGATCCTGCCCCACTCGTCGGTGAAAGTTCCGTCAGGGAACCTCTGGGGCTTCCAGTCGTCGGGGTCGGATGGGGCGGCTCTTATCATCACGAAGCCGAGCTTGTTGTAGCACTCAACCATCAGGTCTGCGTTGTGCCGCTCGACTCCTCTCTTGTCAAGCGTTGTTCCCTTCGATGAGGTTATCCACTGCTTTCCAGTGATCGCCTCTACGTGAGGCGGGTCTACGCCCAGCTCCCAGATCGGCACTATATCGGGCTCTCTGTGGTCGAGTGCTGTGAGGGCTCGGTCTCTTCGGTTCATCTACCCTTTCCCTCCCAGCCGCTGATGATCTTCACCGCCTCGGTGGCGTCGGACCCGTAGGCGTCGGCGCCGATCTCCTTGGCGTAGTCTTTGGTGACCGGTCTACCCCCGACGATCGTCTTGACCTTGTCCCTGAGTCCCGCCGCCTTCAGCGCGTCGATTGTTGTCTTCATGTAGGGGAGTCCAACCGTCAGGAGACAGGACATCGCAACCACCCTGGGCTTCTCGTTCTTTACTGCTTCCACAAACCTCTCGGGCTTCGTGTCGACCCCGAGGTCCGTTACTTCATAGCCGAGGGAGGTGAGCATCGCGGCGACCAGGTTCTTGCCTATGTCGTGCAGGTCGCCTTGAACCGTGCCTATGACCACTCTTCCACGGGAGGACGATGCGCCGGCTTTGAGGCGTGGTTTGAGCATGTTCATGATGTCTGTCGCGAGGTTTCCAGCCACTATCAGCTCCATCAGGAAGAACTCCTTCTTCTCGTACCTCTCTCCCACCTCGTCCAGCGCCTTCCTGACACCGCCGATGATATCCATCGGATCAGCCTTCGCGTCGAGCGCCATCTTCACCCTTGCCCTGATCTCGTCTGACGTTACCAGGTCTACTATGCCCCTCTCCACGTCCTTCAACGCGCTCTGGGCTTTCATAGCGTTCAGCTCCAAATGCCCGTTTATCGGGGCGTGGCTTCTTTAGTCTTTTTCAGGGAAAAGCTATCATATCCGGTCAAGCACACCGCGTGAGTGTGGTCCGCCATGCCCGTGAAGATCAAGATAGTCACGAAGAGCGCGGGAGAAGTCCTGGCTGAGATCGACGAGGCGAGGAACCCAAAAACCGCTCGTGCAGTTTTGGCTGCGCTTCCGATCGAATCGAGCATCAACCGTTGGGGCGAGGAGGTCTACTTCAGCACCCAGGTGAGGGCAGGGGAGGAGAGGGCTCAGGAGGAGGTCGAAGTGGGTGAGATCGGATTCTGGCCGCCGGGCAGCGCGCTCTGCATATTCTTCGGCAGGACTCCGGCCAGCACAGGGTCCAAGCCAAGAGCCGCAAGTCCGGTGAACGTCATCGGGAAGGTTCTCGGCGACCCGAAGGTCTTCGGAAAGACTAGAAGCGGTGAGACAATCAGGGTAGAGCGAGCATAAGCCCCTTCTATCCCAACCTCGTTGCTTGAATGAAAAGCGGGTTCTAGTGGACTTGGGAAGATGGTCTTTGCGGCAACTCCATGCCCAGATTTGTTCGAGTGGCTCCGATGTGGAGCCTTGGGCGAGGCGTCTTTCGCTATCCCTCGAGTGAAAGTCTCTGAAGGCGATCAGTTTTCCATTAGGCTTATCTGTAACACTGTATCATTGTATCATGATCTGAATGAGAAGACTTTCAGCTGTAGTTTCAGACGAGGAGTACGCGCGTATCGAAAGGCTGGCTAGGGCTTGGGGAGCAAGGAGCGTTGCTCAGCTTGTTAGACAGGCTGTCAGAGAGTACGTCGAGAAGGCGGGGTCGATCAAACTGCTCAGTCTGCGAGACATACCTCCAAAACAGGCGCGGAAAGAGGTCGAAGACTACCTCAGAAGCCACCCTGGGGTGGTATGGCCTGACGAGATGGCTGAAGAGCTCGGCATAGACTACAGAACAGTACTGAAAGTTGTTCAAGAGCTACTGGGAGAAGGAAAGGTGGAAGAGGCTAGAGTCGAGGTCGTCCGAACATGACCATCCTCTACGATCAGGGAGACGGCATAGTTGGCGAGAGGGTGATCGCCTATGCCCGACGGATTGAACCTATGAGGCTACCGATTCCCGCAACGCACAGACACCGGGCACAGGGAGCGAAGCTTGACGATGCCGAGTGTTACATAGTGAAACCCGTTCGATGGAAATCATAGCAGCTGTCGGGAGAGGGCTTACACCCACTTTCAAGGCTTGCTTGAATTGTGTTGGGCGCTGGCTGTCTCTGAGTAGCTCTTTGCGCTGCGGTGCCATCCTTCCTCTCATGACCCGACATTTGGCTCGCTGAATCCGCTCATTTTTTATGCGGTGCTGGCTCCACGAAGTATCTAGTGCTCGGAGGAGCTCAAATGTCAGAGCCGCTGCGAGGAATACGTGTTCTGGACCTTTCGAGGGTGCTCACCGGTCCTTTCTGCTCCATGGTCCTGGCGGATCTGGGCGCTGAGATCGTCAAAGTTGAGGTTCCCGGTTCGGGCGACGATACGCGATCCATGGGTCCGCCCTTCATCGGGAAGGAGAGCGCCTACTTCCTCTCGATCAACCGAAACAAGAAGAGCATCGCGATCAACCTGAAGGCGAAGGAGGGAGTCGAGATCGTCCACAGGCTCGCCAGGATCTCGGACGTTGTGCTCGAGAACTTCAGACCCGGCGTGACCAAGGGTCTCGGGGTTGACTACCCGACGATATCGGCGATCAACCCCCGAGTGGTCTACTGCTCCATCTCTGGGTTCGGACAGACCGGTCCCTACTCCCAGCGTCCAGCCTATGACCTAGTCACTCAGGGAATGGGCGGTCTGATGGGTATCACCGGTGAGCCGGGGCGTGAGCCAGTCAAAGTGGGCGTGGCCATCACGGACATAGCGGGGGGTATGTATGCAGCGATAGCCGTTCTGGCTGCGTTGAGAGCGCGGGAGAGCACGGGGCGTGGGTGCTGGATAGACATCTCTCTGGTGGACAGTACTCTGACTTGGCTTGTGTACGTCGCCGGGAACTACTTTGCCTCTGGCAGAGTTCCGGCGAGGATGGGCTCGGCACACTCCA
>Ga0315312_1001098_pt1 | contig 23240 bp, 31 predicted proteins | sample TDP7_MG_FD_203629 | JGI IMG/M metagenome (GOLD analysis project Ga0315312, IMG submission 203629) | Freshwater sediment microbial communities from Lake Towuti, South Sulawesi, Indonesia - TDP7 | ecosystem: Environmental > Aquatic > Freshwater > Lake > Sediment | place: Indonesia: South Sulawesi... | reverse complement strand
AAGTGAAGCCGACATTTCTGTATCCTATGTCCGTGAGATCCCGAGACCCGGCGGCAAAATCATACGAGTGATCTCTAAGGTTCCTACGCCGAGTTTCTAACTCGGGTTCTCAACCAGCGGTCTTTTATATAACTTAAACCACTTTATGGAAGGTTTCCTATCCTCCAGACCAGCGCTAAACATAGGTGGAAATATTTTAATGGGTAAAGCTGAAAGCGTCTTACAGAGGTCATTGGTGAGGAACGGTGAGGAAACTTAATTCCTAGAAGCTTCACGTTGTTATTCTTAATCTTTCTCCTAAGTTCCTTAGCGACTAACTTAATCACCCCCATCTGGTCGATTTACATTAAATCTTTAGGAGCCTCAATGGCAGAACTGGGTTACGTTTTCGCCACATCAAACGCCATAGCCGCCATCCTACAGATTATAAGCGGATTGATCTCCGACAAGTACGGGAGGAGAAAACTCCACATTTTGGGAACCTTCCTGGCAGTCTTTCCGCCATCACTGTATGTCTTGGCGACAAAGTGGACTGATCTGATCCCGTGGGTTATTCTGGCAGGAGCCTCCATCGGCCTTTACACACCCATTCGATGGTCAATGGTGTCGGACGTCTCCACGGTTGGGAACCGAGCCAGAACATATAGCAGGATCAACATCGCTTACTATGCGGGTTTCATTATCGGCCCGTTATTAGGCGGGTTAATCGCCGACATCTTTAACGTGCGGGCTCCCTTCTTTCTATGCTTCTTATTGATGGGGTTAAGTTTTCCCCTGAGCCTGTTCCTTCAAGAAACTAGGATGGAGAGGGCAACCCGCGGGGTGCGTAAAGATGAAAATGCAGAGGCGGCGACGTTCCCTAAAGTTATCTCCTTGCTCTCCCTATTTTACCTCACTGAAGGCATTGGTCTTGGAATTTTCGATCCCATCACGCCAGTCTTTGTGGTGACCAGATTTTCGGTCGACCTAACCTACGTTGGTATTTTATACACCGTAAGCTATGGAGTAACATCCTTCTTGCTACAAATTCCAGGCGGATGGATGGCGGATAAATATGATAAAAGGAAGATAACGATAATAACCTATTTCCTTGCATCCCCCTTCTTTGCGCTCTTCGCCATGTCCCGTAACGTGTGGGAGCCCTTCATCTTCATGGCCCTGTCCTTCGGTCTAATCAGCCTGCCCTGGTCGGCACACCAATCCCTCAGGATGAACCTGACGCCTCCATCGAGGTGGGGCCTTGTAAGTGCAATCTCTTACACCATGTACTGGGCTGGAATGACGACAGGTTCTCTGCTCAGCGGCTTCCTTTGGGACAATTTCGGCATGCTCATCCCATACTATGTTTCATCGGCCACTATTTTCGTGGCGGTCATCCCGATGTTCTTTCTAGGTAGCACGCCAGCGCGTAACGAAAAATAATTTGCCCCTCCACTTCCTGCTTGGACATGAGGTTCCCTCAAATTCGCAATCATGGTCGAGGTTTTGGCGGACTACCAAAACACGATCTACCCGGCGGTTTACAATTATCCCGACTGTCCTTTCTATCATTTTATGCACTGGTCTGAAGTGTCTTGCTGGAGAACTCTGTGCGAAAGTCCCTGGCTAAATGACTAATTTTATTTCCTTGGTGGGTCCCAAAACTTTAGTGGCCTTTTAAAATTCTGTGAAGGGCTTCTATTATTGCGGTTCCTAAGAGGGGAGCGAGTGCGAAGAAGAGGAGTCCGAAGGCTATTGGGCTTACGTAGGAGCTTTCTCCGACCGGGATAAGTGGAAATGAGAGGCGGAGAATCACCATCACAACTAAGATTAAGACGAGGATGAGGGCGGAGACCAGGGGAGGCTTCAGGAGTTCGTAGAGGTCGTGGGATCTGGTCCTGTTGACCGTTAGACGCCACATGACCCAGCCTGGCACTAAAATCCCATATAGGGGAAGCAAAAGGAAACCGAGAACCAGGATTCCACCCATAGCGATTCCCCATAGGAAGGGGTTAGTTAGGACAAGCAGGAAACCGAGAAAGCCAATGAGGATTGCGTCAGAGGCGCTCAATCTTCCCGGCGTCACCGTTTTTTCTGGGAACTTCAATAGCAGTTGGGCTGCGAGGGAGCCCTTCTCCGTGAGGGCGTACCTTCCATCCGCCTCCTTGAATATGAGGTCGCCGAGAACCTTCAGGTGGTAGTTCATCTTCCCCGTGTTCGTGATTTCTAAGAAGTTCATTAGGTCCATGTAGGCCAGGCTGCCCCTCTCATGGAGCAAGAGCACGATCCTGCGCCGGGTCTCATCCTTAAGAACCCTATAGAGGGCGCCCACATCAACGTCCATAGTTAAACAACAGAAGCCCTTTTATTTTAGGCTTTTTGACTAAAAACCTTATCATAAATTTATCAAATAAAATCTTGCGGAGCCGAACCATCGCCTAAAACTTTTCCCCCTCTACGTTTTCGTTTGGTGTCTCTACTTTTTCACGGGTTTTGTGTTTTAGCCCTACTTTTTCGCTGTTTTTGATTGGATGACGCCTCAAGCTTTATTAGTCTTTGCTGTTTTTACTTTACTTGGGTACACTATGCCGAGGCTGGATGTGCTGTCAAGGGACGGAGCCACTGATGTTCTGCGTCGGCTCGCTGTAGGGGAGGCCAGGTTTAAAGAGTTAGGCGAGGTTGTCGCTAACACAAGGACGCTGACTAGGAGGTTAAAGGAATTGCTGGCGGAGGGCCTAATTGAGAAGGCCGGAGCCAGCTACAAGATTACGAGTGAAGGCTTTGACACCACAATTAAAATAGCCGAGTTTGAAGGGAAAACTAAGCAGAGGCTGGTTAATTACGAAGAACTCGGTAAGATTAGGTATGGATGGATGAAAATCTCTTTAATACGTCTCATCGAACTTTTTCATGAAGAGTTTGGCGATGAACTAATCTCCATCGTCCTTTACGGTTCCGCGGTTAAAGATTCCTTCCAACTGGGCAGAAGCGATGTAGACCTCCTTTACATCCTCAAAGACGAGTCAGAAGACGTTTGGCAACGGGAGGGGAGAGTGTTCAAAGATTTTCAATCCGCATGGGAGTACAGAGCCTGCGATTATTGGCTTAAAACACAGGGAACCTATGGGTATCCAGAGGTAACCACGGCATGGCTGAAGAAGAGTTACGCCAAAAAGTTTCAACCCATATATCTTGATACGCTTTGTGACAGAGCGGTTCTCTACGACACAGAAGAGTTTTTCCAAAATTTAATGAAGAAGTTAGAAGAGGCGCTCAAGGCTCTAGGAACCATCCGGATTGAACACCCAGATGGAACATACCTATGGTTCCTAAAGCCCGATATCGCCCCAGGTGAACTAATAGAAATAAGCTTGGGATAAGCAGATGGCCGTAAATAAAGACAGAGCTGAAAAGGCACTCAAAAGTGCAGAGCGAGAGTTTAGGAGTGCAGTCGCATGCTTGGAAGATAAGGACTACGTCGGATCATTAAAGTATCTTCAAGAGTGCATGGAATATGCGGTAAAGGCGGTTTTAATAGCCTACGGAGTAGATTATCCCAAAATTCATGCGGTAGGTCGCTTCCTGTACGAGATAAGGGAGAAGTATCCTCCGTGGTTCCTCAAACAAATCCAAGCCATAGCCGAAGTCACAGACGACTTAGCCAGGGGGAGACCGAGATTCAGATATCCCTACGAACATCCTCCAGAACAGTACGAAACAATGGCAAGGGAAAACCTTTCCAAAGTCAAGAAAGCCCTAGAAAGCTGCCGCAAGCTCATTAAACAACTCTTCGGCTAACATCCAGCACCCATTTTCTTTATTCGCTAAACCTAAAGCTAACCGTAACAAGCTATTCAATAAAGTGAACCAACATCAACATCCATAGTTAAACAAGAGAATCCCATTGTTTTAGGCTTTTTGACTGAAAGCGTTATCATAAATTTATCAAAGATAACGTTCCCCTTTTAATCGTTTCCTGCGTCACATGTTCCAATTAAAATTGGCACCTAAACTGTTACGGAAGGACGTTTAATTCCTTGACTTTCCTAAAATCTTCGTCTAAGGTTGCGATGCCCTTTATGTTTAACCTTCGGATGACCGCCAGGTGAAAACAATCTGCCGTTAGAAGCCCCGTCTCTTCAAAGATACTCGGGACGTTATAAATATCCTCTTCTTGAACCTCCACAACTCGAAGGCCCCCGAGGCATAGGGCCTCCACGTAGTTTATAAAGGCCCCGAGAGTTTTATGGCACTCTTTTCGCAGGGGTCCATCCGTCTTAAGTTCCTCCCTTATTTTCCAAGCATCCTTGGTCTGCAGGATTTCGCTGGCCTTAGCAAAGGTGAGCTTAAAGGCTGCCTCCTCAAGGACATGGGATGTCGTCACCGCCTTGATTTGACCCACCTCAATTCCTGAAAGGATGGCTTCGCATTGGTCAGCTTTTTCTGTGTCCAACAAGACCGCCAGGAGCAGAGAGGCGTCTAGAAAGATCATCTGGACACCGTGTACGCTTCTTCGAGCTCCCTCAGGCTAAGCTTAGATTTTACTAAGCCCCTTACCTTTCTGGTTTCCTCCGCCCCCCCAACGGCCAAGATGAATCTCCTCATGGCCTCCCTCACAGCCTCTGAACGCGTGTACCCCAGTCTTCCAGCCGCCTCATCAAACTTCCTTAGGAGCTCCTCATTGATTCGTATATATATAGCTTGAGCCATGCGGTTCACTCAATATACAAAATTCAAGAATGTATATAAACTTTATGCAGCAAACCACCCCTTACCCCCTACGAAGAAGAAAACAGCCATAAATCTTATTATGAGGGTCATAGAATGAATGAGTATGGGTAAAATTCGCTATCGTCTTGGGTCAACAGTGAAATTTGCTAAAATCATTAGGAAAATTTGCCCAATAACTGAGTCGGATGAAATAACAATAAAATTTTTTGACCCAAATGAACTTGTCGTAACACAACGAAAAGGGTCTGATGGAAAATATAGGTGGGTTGAGAAACCGAGAAAGGAAGTTAGAGGTGCATTGATACCTGAAGTGTCGTGTCCAAGTTTAGAGATACCAGTATTGGCTGGTTTATCATTCGAAATGCAGGAAAAACTAGCAGAAGAAGGAAACGCTTGGTGCAAGAAAAGACGAAATATTTGTCCAATCGAACAAATCTCAGATACTTCCTAATAGTTATCACCCAACACCCATAAATGCAACAGAGCCGTTCATCTTCATGGCTTTATCCTTCGGCTTAATCAGCCTGCCTTGGTCAGCACATCAATCCCTCAGGATGAACCTGACGCCTCCATCGAGGTGGGGCCTTGTAAGTGCAATCTCTTACACCATGTACTGGGCTGGAATGATGATAGGCTCTGTGCTCAGCGGATTCTTGTGGGATAATTTCGGCATGCTCATCCTCTATTATTTTTCATCGGTCACCATGTTCATGTCATTCATCCCAATATTCTTTCTAGGTGGCGCGCCAGCAGGCACAAAAGATTTATGAAATAGATGCGGCAAAACATTGGATTACCTGAAGTCAAACGAACATCTTGTCACAGAGCAAAAGGGTGAAGAAATGTTGCAAAAGAGAATTTTAGGCTTGTCCGATCCAACAGAAGTTGCAAGTCTTATCCAGGGGCCACGTGTAAGCTTGACGACTTTTTCGATTGCGGCTTATTGTCAACGAACTGGTGAGTTGGGTATTGCTGTTTCCACAGCTATCCCTGCAGTGGGAGCGATTAACCCCTTTGCCAAGGCTCGAGTGGGGGCAATCGCGACTCAGGCGTGGTCGAACCCTTACCTGGGTATTGATGGATTGAGTCTTCTTGAGCAGGGTCTGTCGCCAGTTGAGGTGCTAGAACATTTGCTCGGGGTTGACGCAGACAGAGAAAAACGCCAGCTTAGCATTGTGGATGCACATGGTAACGTTGCAGCTTTTACCGGAAAAGATGTTGAACCCGTTAGTGGTCATTACGAAGGGAAAGGTTATGTTGTGGCTGGAAACTTGCTTGTCAACAAGAAAACGATTCAAGCAATGGCTGAAACTTTTGAGGGAACGCAGGGTCCTCTTGGTGAGAGGCTTCTAGTTGCACTGGAGGCTGGTCAAGCCATTGGTGGAGACCGTCGCGGCAAGGTGTCGGCTGCCCTTTTAATTGTCAAAGACGAAGAATATCCGTACGTTGACCTAAGAGTAGACGAACATAAACAACCAGTAGCTGAGCTAAGACGAGTCTTCAATCTCTATAAAGCGCTACCCTATTTGGATGATTTGCATCCTAGACGCGCATGGCCTAAAGAAATACGCTCAAAAGCGGGAGATCGCCAGTCATGACATTCCCATCGCTAGTCTCGCGAAGACAAACGGGGGCGGTTTAGATGGGTGTTAGAAGGAATCCCAAAGTTGGAAGCGTGTTGTCGCTTATTGCGGGGATGCTGACCCTTCTTCTTTCAAGAAGTGGGTATTTATCGTGGGAATTCTACTCTTTCCCCGTCAGTCTAGCAATCTTAAGCGGAGTTCTTCTTCTGGTTGCTTCCACGTTCATGTACATCGACTCGCCACACCGCGTGTTTTGGGGAGCAGTTACATTGTGTGCCTCGGCGCTGGGCTTCCTCGCCCTCGGCATAGCCGGGATTAAAGACCTCATAGTATGGCCTGGCATGCTCATCCTAATGCTGGGGATGATTGGAGGGGCGTTAGGTATAGCGCAAAAATAGGGGAAACTCAAGCAGCCCCAAACACAAAACGCGGACACGACCTCTCCTCTCATGCGGTATGGTGCTCAATGGCTTCCAGAAAGAAGCCCGGATGCCCCCCGTTCACCGTGGTATAGTTCACGACCACAACCTTGCCACCAGGCTTATGGTCATAGATTTCCCCAATTTCAACCGTACCATCCCATCCACCGTTAGGCACGTCCGTGGTTTTCAAAAACTCTATTATGATTGCCTCCAGGTCGGCTTCGCCTAACCGATCCTCTACAACCTCAAACTCCGCGTAAACCCCGTGCACCCCAACCCGATACTGTCCAGGTGGGAAAGGACGGTCGGTGTGCCCACCCAACTTCCACGTAACCTGACCCGTTTCTCCTGGTTTGAGACAGGTAATCACCTCGGCGCCAGGAACAGAATCGTAAAATTCCCCGCACTCTCCGTTAAACCTCTCAAAACACACATCATAAGCGGCATTACCGAACCATTGGGTCTCATTTGAAACATTCTCAATCGTTATGTTCATTATCTCGCCTTGACGGTATGTTTCCTTGTCCAGGGTTACGGTCAGACATGCTTCCGGAGGCGGTTTAGGAACGAACGGCTCAACTTTGAACGTGTATATCCATCTGTACTCTTTGGAGAAGAGCCAGCCGGACAACCTTATGCTTAGCTCAAGCTCGTGGGTTCCGGTTTCGTTTGGCATGACAACACCGAAGGACAGCCAGATGCACCGTTCTTCCGGTAGGTTTCCCTCCTGAAGCAGGTACGGAGTCGCCTCAACCCTCTGGTCCCCATCCAAGACTCTCAGCCCCCCAGAAAAACGTTCAATCACAACCCGGAACCTTCTAGCACCCCAAGAAGCGTAAATCAGATAATAATACTCGCATCTCTCGTTCACATACCCACCACCGCCAAGTCTGAACTCGGTTTTGCCCGGATCCACAGGCAAGGCGTCAACGTATGTGATGCGAGGCTCCCATCTCTCCTTCAGGAGAGAACCTCCCAAAACAAGCCCGCCTAAAACGGATGCTCCGAGAATCGCCGTCAGAAAGAAGATGGGGAGTTTGAGACTCATTCAATCACCTGACCCCTGCAAAATATAATTTTAATGACGTTTAAAAACCCACAGTTTAGAACAGCTGCACTTAAGAATCCTCCCTCTTCGACCTCCTTCAAGGCGTCCTTTAAGTCCTGAACAAGCTCATCATCGTGCATAACCTCAAACGTCTCCGCGATCTCGTCCATGCGGTAACAGCCTTCATGAGCAGCTCTTTTCCTCAGGGGTCAGAAGAGGAACCTTCAACTTCACCAATCTCCGTGAATTCTAACGATCCTCCACAGATTGGGGTAGCCTTGTAAAACCGGCCTGCTCAAAGTTCTGGTCGAAGGCGAAGGCTTCGTTCACGCTGAGTTGGCCCATGATGACGAAGCTGGTGCAGTCGGTGAAGCTCCACTTCTTGTCCGGTCTTTCTTTCATCAGCTTTAGGGCCTCGTCAAAGATGAGGCTGTCAATCCATATGATGCTGACGCTTCTGCTTCGAAGCACTTTGTCCGCGAACCTGGAGGATGGTTCGGCACCCTTCCTCACTCTCAGGAGCGTTATTACTTCGTCTAAAATGTAGTCCGATGTGAGTAGGGCTCCGTAGCGGCCTCCTCTCAGCTCCTCCCTGAAGACCATTGCGGAGGCATGGTTTTCGTCGTCCTCTACCTCAAGGGCGTACCAGGCGCTTGTATCAACGAAGATCATTGGGCAACACCGTAGAGGAGCCTGTCGTGCTCGGCGGAAGCGCGCTCCTTCCTACCCGTGCCCTTTACCGAGGGTGGTTCCACGAAAAGGGGGTCGTCTGGATGAACCCTGTCTGAAATGATTAGCTTGAGGGTTGCTTCTCGAAGAGCCTCCTTTATCGTTGTGCCCCTCTTCCTTGCATAATCCACGAGGAGCCTATACTCTGCCTCGTTAAGCTCAGTTTGAACCACTTTCATCTTACATCATCCATTATAAATGGATAATGACCCATATAAACCTGCCGTGTTAATAATTTTATTTTGAACAACCATTACCAACAACAGTTCAGAACTTTGCTCAGCTTCTCCTTTTCCTAAAAGTGCAAGCGAGGGGTAGTTCACGAAGCTCTCTAATCTCTATCTGTATTTCTGTGTAATGTTGGAAGCAGGAATAAGTAGAGCCTTGACCGCTGTTAACAGAACCTATGAGATGGAAATTTCTTTGTCCTAACCCTCTTTTCGCAAACAAATCTACCCTGGAATCCCTCTTGGCTCTTTCCTCCACGGTGAGGTTTCCAAGATGCCGAAGGGAAACCGGTCTAAGCGCGCTAAAGGGTGAGATTGCGGGACTATGTCAGAAGTATTGTAGCCACATTTTCGGCGGTTGCGACACTTGCTTGGTTTTCATCTGTCGTTAGTAGCTTCAGCCCTTTTTCCTTCGCCATTGCGATGTATAGCGAATCGTAGATGGTTATGCCTCGATTGAAGGCTATCTCAGCTGCTCCACCCAGGTAGGTGAGCTCTCCCTCGACTTTAACGGCCCTTTCCAAGATCTCCTTTAGGGCGTTAAGCATTGTCTTCGCTTCCTCACGCGTTACGGTGCCTTGTCTAAACCTCCTCCATATAGCGTTTGTGACCTCCTTCACGGCGTGATCCACTGATAGGGTTCCGGCCTTTAGGTATTCAGCGACTTCCCGCCATCCATCCTCCTTCAGAACGAATTTCGCTAGGGTTGAAGCGTCAATGACTATCACGGTCTTCCCTCACGAGGGCTTCGGCCATCCCCTTAGGCGCCGGAGGAACCGCCTCCAGAAGCCTGATGGCATTTTCGACCGCCCTTATCCTCTCTAACTCCTCGATCTTGGCGATGATGAGCCTCCTGATCTCCTCGGGCCACTCCACGACCTCGTCATATGCCTTCATCTTCTCCTTAACCCATTGGGGAACTTTGACGCTTACGACAGCCATAATACCACCCAAATAAACTTTTTAGTATACCAATTATTAAACCTTACGGTAAACCATGTCTGTTGAGCGCGTCCTAGCCTCCTTAGCCCTTCCTTCTTATCTGCGACTTTGTAAAGAGGCCAATAATCGCTTATTCTGAGTGAGCAAATCCCTTTCCACACTCCACGCAGAGGCTTTCCAACACAAGGGTTCTTTTCTAAACCCTTGATCCCCTGCAATATCCGGATCTGAATGGCCCTATCGAAAGCCTTCAGCCTTCTTCTAAAACGGGGAGTAAACTCTATCCTAAAATTCGCTTTCAAAGCCCAGCTCCTTAACAAGCTCAGTGGCAATATTAGTGTTTTTATGAAGGATCAAAAAGGACAATAGTCCCTACACAATAAGTGTTTAAACATAAAGCTTATATACTTTTTCGGTAAAATCGGTAGTACTAATGCATTGGGTTATTATGAGGTTAGATGAAATTGGCTGTTAAACAGGATGAAATTTATAACGAAGATTTCCAGTTCGTCTTAAAGGAATTGCTCAGTGCCTACCAGCCAATCCTAGAAGAAGACCTTAAGCGGGCTAAGGCAATTGAGCAGTTGAAAAAGGAAGTGCAGGAGAAGCCTCCGAGATGCGAAGACGAACTTGTGTTGGCTGACCGCCTATTCGACCGTTTCATTAGTAAAGAGGTCGCCCTACGGTTGTTGGAGCCGTCGGCGCGCGAACAGCTCGGGCCGATCGAGGAGTGGTTGTGGTGCATCCGACACCTGGCCTGCTGTCTGAAGTTCGGTTGGCTCCTCTACCGGGCCCGCACGTTCCGGGCGGCGGTTTACTACCTGTATCGCTACTGGATCTGCGTCCGCAGGGCCCTGGGTGTTGACCCCACTGGCCGCCCCCTCACAAGTGAGGAAAGAGAGGACCTTAAGTCCCTGATCCAGGCACTGGCGGAAGTGTATAAGCCCTTCCTTGCCAAGCAACTTGAGAGCGCGGAGTTCCCGGCTGATCTTACGGAGGAAGTGATCACCGGAAAGCTGGACTGTGAAGAAGGTGTAGCTGAAGCTAACCAGATCTTTGACCGGTTTCTGACCCCTGAGCGAGCTCCGGCCCTATTTGGCAAAGAGGTCTTCGAGAAGCACCGTAAGGACCCGAAATTCTGGTTTTGTCGGTGCTGGTGTCTCTGTGCCATTAAGTTCGGTTGGTGCCTAGCCCGCGCTAAGAACTTCCTGGATGTGGTGCGTTGCCTACTGGCCTTTCGACGCTGCCTTCGTTATTGCTTCGGACCGCTGGTGTGTGAGTTGACTGATCCCAAGGGGTGCGTCGAGGAGGAGGCATTTCCAGCCAAGACCATCCTCCGCGGCGTTGAGATCAGAGGCACGGCCGCCGGCGCCTTTTGCAGCCATTACACGCTGGAGTGGCGAGAAGTTGGTGCGGTGGCATGGCGCAGCGAGGGTATCCACTACGTCGGTGACCCCCAGCCACCCCAGGGCGTTTGTGGCGTGGTCAGCGGCACCTTGGGCTACCTGGAAACCCTTCCACATGTCCCCGCCGGGCCGGTCGAGATCCAGCTCTGTGTCTTCTCCACCCAGCCGGGTGTGGCGCCCTGCTGCTGCACCATCCAGTTTACGCTCCAGCGAAACATGGTGTGGATAAGGGGCGTAGAGGGGATCGACGCGGCCACGCCCCCAGGGGTCTTCGACCCCACGGCCCAATTGGTGGACGCCGGGGGCAATGTACGTTCCTTCGGAACCGATGTGAAGGTCTTCGGGAGCGCCTGGGTTGGCGGGTGTGAGAAGCGCAACATCAAGCGGTACACCCTAAGTTACCACCCGGGTTTCGTGGTGGACCCCCTTCTGCCGGGCTTCGTCCAGTTCTGGCAGGTGGACTACAACACCCCCCTCCAAATCGACGCCGATCTCAACAAGGTGTTTGAGAGGGAACTGACCAATTGGTGGAGGGAATTAAAGCTTTGCATGCTGATCCCCTTCCCCGTTCCACACCTAATCTGTGTCGTGGTTGCCAACTTCCTTGAGGGGGTTCGCTGGTCCACCCAGTTTCCCCAAACCTACCCCGTGGAACCGCCGGGCCCGCCGTGGTGGACTTCCACACCACTACCCGCAACCAATTGCCAGAGCGGCAAATACACTTTGCGCTTGACCGTTGAGGACGAAGCTGGCACCATCAAGCACGATCTCCAACAGGTCTGGTTCGACAACAAGTCCATCTACGGGAAGATCGCCCAGATCGCCGGCGTGCCAGTCTGCGAGATAATCAACCTCAGCCAGTTCGCAGTGGCTGGAGGTGATTGCGCCGCGCCTTGGCCCGCCACCATTTGGGGCATCGCCTACGATGAATACATCGAGGAAGGCAACCCCGCCATCCCCAGCAATAACTTCGGCGGCTATCACCTCTGGATCAAGAAGGATGGCACACCAGATCCGGGCACCCCTCTCACGATTCCGGGTCCAGTGGCCCCAATAGGCCCCCCATGGGGTCCTCCCTTCACCGGTACGTCCCGGGTGGGCGATCCCGGCACGCGGTGCCCCACTGCTGTGCCGCCACCCGGACCTATACCCCCAGAAACGCCGGGCATTCTGGCCATCCTGGACATGCGTCGGCTGGACGCCGTGTGTAATCCCGGCGAGCCCGCCTTGACCCTGAACCGAGGTGAGTGTTGCGACTACGTAATCTGGCTCACGGTCTGGGATAATTCCATCTGCCCCAGCCTCCCCTATCATCGTCATCAGATCTGGCATAGCTTTGCGGTCCGCATCTGCAACGACCTGCCGCCGGTATGATAAGGCTGGAGTAGAAGGGATAGACGTCAGTGGCAATGAGGGAAGTATAGGGAAGTACCGGAGGTGAGCCCTCAGCTCCATCGCATTGACAAGGATAGCCCACTTCAGCAGGCGGATAGCTGCTTCACGCTAAACCTGACGAAGGCCCTCGCATAAAGCCCATCTAAGCCGCATTTTAGAACCTGAAGGGGTTCGAGCCTGCAACTGATAATGTTCCTTACGTAAAGTCTTTGCCTCGACTGCGGAGCATTTTCCCCTAAAATTTGGGGTCTAAAGATGCTTTACATCGATTATTTGTAATGTTGCAATTTTGTTTGTTTTATTGTTTGTTTCCTTTTCAGCCCGCCTTAAATAGGCCCTGATTTCTAAGGGTATCCTTCAGGGTGTGCTGGGATGACCGTTCGTTACAGCGGATTGGACATGATTGAGGCCATCTACGTGGAGCGTTACGAGGACAGTTTCGGGGGGACGCCGAGCGGCCAGACGGGGCACAGGTGGGTTTATCCCCAGGAGTTGGTTCCCGACCATGATCCTGACCTGAGGATCGTCTATATTCTTCGTAGCGATAATTATGCCCGCTGTGGAAAGCGCATTTTGAGCGGTAAGCCCCTCCTGCGGTGCAGGCTTTCATGGGTGCAGGCTGTTCCCGTTTCGCCCACCACCTACTGGCAGACCAACCTCCTGAAGGCAGCCTTGGGCGACAACCCCATAAGTAGCATATGGATGGAGGTCTTGATTAAAAGAAGCGATGCCAACAAGTTTTGGCTTAGGCTGAACAGCCTTAAGGCTGACGTGGTGACCATCCGCGGAAGCATAGGGGAGCCCCAACAGTGGACGGCGGAGTTCCTGGGCTACAGCATGTCCACCGCCACCTCGGCGCTTTTAACCGCTCCCGCGCAGCACATCAACGATCCCTGGGAGTGGGAGGACACCTACCTCCAGTACAGCACCGACGGCATCAACTTCAGCGACTTTCCAGACGTGACGGACTACGAGATTAAGCTTTACAACAGCCTAAAGCCCAATTACACCTTCAGGAGCACCGGGAGCAAGCAGCTCACCAGCCTAGAACCAGGCGTGGAGAGGGCCACAGCCCGATTAACGGCCAACTTAACGGACAAGACCTTCATAGACTATCTGGTCAACCTGAGCCGCGTCGACCTTAAGCTTCTGATGCCCGACAATAGGTGGGTTCGCATGTCCAGGGGTCAGTTCCGAAGGGTTCCCGTCAACATCAAGACCGAGGACCTCATCGCCCTAACCTTCGACTACGAGAGCATGGAGTGGACCCACGGCTTCTAAGCGGACAGTAGGTGACGAATCTATGCGGACAGAAGAGACGGAAATCGAAGGACATCGTTTTAAGTTTTGCACATGGACCTACGGCATGAAGCAGGAAGCCCTGCGCAAGGCCGTCAAGTTCGTCCCGTCTAAGGTGGACCCCAACGAGCTGGAGCCCACCATTGACCCCTGGGCTTTAAATGATCAGCTCCTCCTGAAAACCCTGGTGGACTGGAACCTTAAAGACGAGAACGGACAAACCTTGCCCATAACCCTGGAGAACATCCACGCCCTGGAGCCCCCTGAGCTGGTGGAGAAGATGATCGCCTTCACCCAGAGGCTTAACAATGTCTCCGTGGAGGCGCGAAAAAAATCGTGATGGCCGTGAAGCGCGAGAAGCCTGAGCCATTACTGGACGACGTGATCCTGTGCGCAACCATGGGCTGGACATGGCAGGAACTCATGCGGCAACCAGCCGAGTTCGTGGAACGCCTAAAGGTCTACCTCAACGCCGAGGCAAGGAAAAGGGAGCTGGAAATGGAACGCCTGCGAAGCGAAATTGAAAGCGCGAGGTATAGGAGGTGATTCCCCCTTTTCTGTTTTTGGAGCCTTTTCCGTTCTAGTTTTGGTTTTTTCTGGGTGTTCGTTAACCTTATAGATGCCCTCTGGTTTTCAAAACTATTGTTTTTATATTTACTAGTAAACAGAAAACTTCGCTTTGGGTTTTGTTGTTTGCTGATACGCAGAATGGGTTTTGACGGTTTGAGGGTTAGCACCAAGCCTTGATTTTTACATGTTTTATATTGTGTTGGGTGAATAACTTTTCTAGGGCCTTCGAGTTCTCTTGAGGAACCATTATCACGCCTTTTCCCAGTTTTTTGGCTTGAAGGTTTTCAAACAGCCCCTCCTTTTCGCTCTTGTACACCTTCCCCTTGAGTTTCCTCACGACTTTGTAGCCCTTTAATGCCCTCTGAAGTCTGGTCTTTTCTATTTGTGGGAGGCCCCTCACGGAGTATGTATAGACGACGTAGGGCCTTAGTTGCAGGTTTTCGGTGGTGAGGACTATGGGCTTTCCGTAGATTATTAGGCCTTCTCGGCTTATGTTGTCTAGAAAGTCGGGGTCCAAGGCTTGTTTTAGGTTTGTTGCGACGACTTGAAGCCTCCTCTCCGTTTTTATTTCGCCGAGGATTCTGTGGGCAATCTCCAGTTCTCCCCCCGTTTCGGGGTTGTGGGGCACATCGAAGACCAGCATTAAGTCTATGTCTGACGCTTCTATGAGCTCCCCCCGTGCGGCTGAGCCGTAGAGGATGGCTGCTGTTAGCTTTGGTATCCTCGTTAGCCTGGGCAGAATTTCAGAAATTACTGGTAGTATGGACTCTTGTATCATTTCTTATACACCTATACTAGCCTTTATTTCGGCAAGCAGCCTCCTAGCCTCGTCAACCCTCTCACCGTTGGTTCTTGTTCCGTAAAAGTTTCCGGTTCTTAGGCTCTCAAGGGTTTGAAATTTGGACATTAGGGCTCCGTGCCCGTGTTTTCTGAGGTAAAGGAAGTCCTGGTCGTGTTTGTCTGAGTGTTCGCTGTGCTTCATTTGGAGGAAGTAGGCGATGTAGTGGTGGGCGGCTCCGTATATGCCCTCTATGATCAGCTCAGCATCCTCTTCTGGGTCCAGCTTCCCCGTGCTCTTTTCTTCACGTTTCGCCTTCAGCAAGTGACCTTCAGCCTTCATGCAATTCACCGTTCTTTATAGTTACTAGTAAACAAAAAAAGTTCAATTTAAACATTTCTGTTTACAAGGAATCAAAAAAATGTTGACTTCACCCGAATCTTAAATGATGTGTGGGTAGGGAATCTACTTCCGGTCTTGTAATTTTGCAGTTTTGTTTGGCTGTTTGTTTTTCAACCGACCTTAAATGCGCTCTGTTTTCTAGGAGTAGGTCTAGAGGGTGGTGTAGGAGATGATCGATGGAGACGACCCTGGGAAGGGGATTAACCTGGAGGGGTTGCAGTTTGGCGACTTGATTGAGGTGGAGTGGTGGGATGCCAGCTCGGGCACCCTCCGGGCTGGGAGGGGGAGGCGGCGGGAGGAGCGGGTTGGGGTGCTGGTTAGAACGGCCGGCTATTTTGCTTGCATCAAGTCGGATGAGAAGTCCCACTTGGTCTTTATGCAGGACATATACCAAATCGATGAGGGCAGGGGCGTTTACGATTTCACCTATACTGCTATTCCCGTGGAAAACCTTCAAAGGGTTACCCTAAGGGGCCACAGGTCCATGGCCCCAGAAGCCCAGAGGGTTATCTCCATGACCCTTACGCGGATGACCAAAAATGTTGGCCGGATAGTGATTAAAAAGACGGCCAGGGGGCTGTCGGTGGTTGAAAAATAGCCTGAGCCTAAGAAAAGCCCTCACAAAGACAACGGTGATGTACAGGGGCAGGAAGCTGGAACGGGTGGAGGTCCCGCCCAGTGAACGCCTAGTCCTAGCCGTTTACGTAACCCTGGCCAGCATCGCGGGCTTAACCGCCCTAGAGATCGCCCACCTAGCCTTCCTCGGAACCTGGAACTCGGAAATCTTCGCCGCCATCACGGGGCTCATCGGCACCGTCATAGGCACCCTCATAGGAGCCAAGGCATAGAAAATAATATATTCTGAGTTTTTATATAGTAATAAGCAGTGAATCGATAAGTGAGCTTAATTAAAGAACTGATATCCAAAATCTCAGAAATTAATACACTGGATCTCTTAAGTTTTTTTGCAATGGATTTATTCGCGCCCCCAGAAGAATTTTCAAAAGTTATGCATGAAGCCAACCAAGCGTGTACCGAGTTTGTAGCTGGACTACTTTCTTCGAAAATGCCAGTTAAAAATGGTAAATTGCCATCACCTGAGGATTTGAAAGAAATCAAACAATTGTGGCAAAGAATCATTGCGGGCCACATATTCCAATTTTTGCCAAACAAAAAGAATGTAAAAACTTATGATTCTAGGGAAATCGAAACAATTGGTCAGGCATTCTTTATTTCCTCATATTTTATGACAGTGCGCGGTGAGGGGTATCCAAACCAATTGTGGAATGCTGCGATAGAAATATACTCTCCTCACAATTCCTTTTTGGTAAGAAAACTTGGTTTTACAATTCAACAGGCAATAGACATCTTCAAATGGCTGTCCAAGGAGATAGAACGTAGGGTAAATGAGCACACTCAAAACTTTGTTTCCATAATGAGAGGCCCCATGGAAATTTGGAGAAAATGGAAGGAGGGAGAAATAAATGATAAAGAAATGTTTTCTATGGTCGAAAAGATAAATAAAGAGGTTCTTAGAGAACAAATAAAACTGCACAATGTGCAAACCAAAAATATTTTCATCTTCAATAAAAAGGAGATTGGGGAAAAATTTGGAAAGAAAACAATAAGTTCTTTTCTTAACAGGTTTGCTGCCCGGTTTGGCGAGATTAATAAGAATTATACAAAACCATCCCAGTTAAACGATCTTTATAAAAAACCCATTTTAATCATTGCCGAGGATGAAATATTCATCCCTGTACCACAGCTTCTATACCAGGTGCCAGTTGTTACTTTACACTATGATCTTATCCAAGACCCTGACTATGAAGCTCAATACACAGAATTCCGCGGAAGATACTTAGAAAAAAAGGCTTCTATTTTGCTTGGCTCAATTTTTGGTCCATTCAGCTTTTTCCCAAATCTACATTTCACCGACCATAAGGGAAAGCCAGGAGAAATAGATATCTTAATCAAATTCGATAACAAAATCATTATCATTGAATGCAAATCAAAATCTCTTACATTGCCAGCTAAACAAGGAAATCTCGACCAAATCAGAAACGATTTTGCAGACGCGATTCAACTAGCATACGACCAAAACAAAAGGGCTATAGACTATATATACGCATGTGAAAAAGCAGATTTTTATCAAAAGAACGGAACTAAAATATCGGTACAAAAGGACAAGATAAACGGATGTTACTCAATCCTTATAACAGCTAACACCTATGCAACATTAGCAACCGATCTTTCCAATCTCTTAAAGAAGGATCCTGTTGATCCATATCCATGGGCAGTATGTATAGGTGATCTTGAACTCATCTCAGATTACCTTTTTGATCCATACCTGTTTATACACTTTCTGAAACGTAGACTTATCTTACACGGTCATGTGATGAGCCCTGACGAGATGGACTATGTGGGATGCTATCTTCAACAAGGTCTCTACTTTGAAGAAGAACTAAAAAAAGCCGATAGAATTACACTATTTGGGTTTACAGAACAGTTTGATGCTGACCAACTTAAAAAAATGGGAAAATTGAAGTCAGCCCAGATAGGTACATCTTGGAGTAATCCTGTCTTCGAGAATCTTATAGGTTCAATAAAGCAAATAGGCGGATATGGACACTCGGACATAGTCTTAGCCCTCCTCGATATTGACAGTCAGACTAGAGACAATTTAATTAAGTTTATGAAAAAGGTTATAGGTCAGACAATAAAAAATGGTAAAGTTCACGATTTTACAATGCCTGGTAAAGATTTCGGGTTTTCGTTCATATGTGATAAAACCAGAAAAAATCTTGGAAACCGAGTACTATTCGACGGCAAGTTAAAAAAATACAAATACAGAGCTAAAATATGGTTAGCAATGGGAAGGGATGTAACTGATCCATCATACCTTGTGAACGAGTTTGTGTACTTGATGGACGAATGGAAGTACGACCCAACCTTGGAAGATTTAGTTAAAAGGCATCTTAAAAAAGGCAAAAAAATCAAGCTCCCTTAGATTGTTAACCTCACACCCAAAAATTTTGTTCAACTATTCAGCCTTAAACCCCATGACACTGAATACTAAAGGTGCAAATTTAGAGGCATAAAATTTTTGCGCTTGGCCATTGTAACGTTGTAATTTTGTTTTACTGGAATACTGTTCTTCTGTCTGTTTTCTTTTCAGTCCGCCTTAAATAAGCCTTCTTTTATAAAAGCATGCCTAGAGCGTGACGGAATGACCGTTCTTTACAGCGGTATGGACATGATCGAGGCCGTCTGCGTGACCATAACGGCCATAGCAGGGCTAACAGCCCTAGAAGTCGCTGCCATCACAAGCCTCACGGCACCGTGGTAGGCACCCTCATCAGAGCGAGGGGTGAGCATATTTGAATCATATAGTAAAATCGAATGGAAAAATAACGTTCTTTTCAAAATTCGAGAGAACCGTGAAGAAGTTTAAAGTTAACACTCAGAGGATTCGTACTGAGCTGATTTTGGACTTGAAGGAGCTCGCTGACTTCGCCCGTGACAGGGTGCACGATGGGCGAATCAAGGGGTCGAAGCAGAAACAGAGGTGGGCGCAGCTCGCGGCGTATATCGCTCGTAGCGTCAACGTCATCGCGAAGGAGTATGATGAAAAGAAGATCGCGGCGAAGCTGGATGAGTTGAGGAGACTGGTTGAAACTGAGGTTCAAAAGGGAAATTCAGAGACTTGAGCGACAGATCAAGCAGAAGATTCAAGCCAAAAGACTTGGGAAACGTGAAGAAGTCAGGTTTGTGGCCGAGGCCCTCGCAGAGTTAAGCGGACAGCAGACCAGCACGGTGCTCAAGAGAATTATGCCTCAAGGTGAGGAGCAGCTCGAAAATGTTCTGGGGCTGTATCAAAAGATTAAGGACGAACGCGTCAGAGAGATGGAGAGGGAGCCCTTTTTTTCTAAGACCTTTTTGAATTTTATTCCGACATTTTATCAACTAGAGTTTCTGAAATCAGAAGATAAGCAGCAAAGCGTGTTGTGGAGTCGCCAGAGCGGCAAAACCACCGCGGTGGGCCTCAAACTATTCAAGTTCTGTGTTCTCCATCCCGCAAGCCAAGCCACGATCACGGCGCCCGGTTTTCGTCAAAGCAAGCTTGTGATAGAAAAAACGGCGGATTGCCTCTATAAAATGGACCCCGTCGCGTATCGAGGTTGGGTTGAAAAATGTCTAAGAAGAAGCATTTGGCTTCATAACAGATCTCGCATGAAGGCCTTTCCATTTAGCCTAGAAAAGATTCGGGGGGAGACCAGCGACATCGTTGACGTTGAGGAGTTCGCGTTTATCCCTGAAGCGGAAGAACTTTTACATGGCACTCTCATGCCCCAGATGGCTACGCGATGGGGAAAAGGGGCGCAGATCATTGTTAACAGCACCCCGTGGGGGCGAGGCTTCTTCTGGCGGATTCAGAATGATCCTAAGGTGTCTCCTCACTGGAGGCGATCCACGGTCGATTGGCGTGAGCCGGTTAAAGCTGGATTGATCACTCAGGACTTCATCTATGCTCAACGCGAGCAGTTGACGCCTGATCGTTTCGCTCGGGAATACGAATGTAAGTTCACCGAAGATGCGGGCAGGTGGCTCAGCCAAGACCTGATAACTTCGTGTGTCGACTCCACCATCTTGGAGCCTTGGAAGATTGAGGAGTCCTTCAGCGACCTAGAATTTTATATAGGCTGCGACCTCGGAAAAAAGGTTGATTATAGCGTTGTTGCGGTCGTCGAAAAGGTGGGGGATACTTTGATCCTGAGGCATGTTCATGTCTTCCCCCTCGGAACTGAATACGGCGGCGTCATCGGTTACATCAAAATTCTCTCGGAGAGGTGGCGCGTCACAGTGAGGGCCTGCGTTGATGTTACGCGTGAAGAGCATGTCCTCGAGGATATGCAGAAAGTGATAACCGCGTGCGAGGTCGACGGCATCGTTTTTGGCGTGAAAAACAAGCATGAGATGGCGAGTTATCTGAAACAGAAAATGCTTAAAAAACAATTTAAAATGTACTATAACCTCGATATCATCGCAAACCTGAACATCGAAAACTTTGAACTAACAAAAACCGGAGAAACGACCTTTTCACACCCTCAAGGCACCCACGACGACATCTTTTGGGCGATCTGCCTGGCCGTGGCGGCTACAATGCCAAGAGAAGCCCCGTCAAAGCTGGTGAGGGCCTTCTGATGCGGGAAAGGTTCAGGGTCACGAGGATTGCCAGGAAGTGGGATCAAGCCACTGGCAAGTTCCATTACGATATTCGATTCAAGACCAGAACGGAGGTTACGCCCCGTACCGTGGCAGTGGCTGAAGCCTTCGGTCTAGGCGTGGATCAGCACAGGGAGTTTGTGGTCTACGATAACGTGGAGCTGAAGATTGGCCCCAAGGACATCGTTCTCATCACGGGGGAAAGCGGAAGCGGAAAGTCGGTTTTGCTCCGCGCCTTGGAGAAGGACTTGGGTCCTGATGATGCCTTCAACATCGCCGACGTGGCCGTGGACTCGGATAAGCCCCTCATTGATACGGTGGGCCGAACCTTCGAGGAGGGCCTGGAACTCCTCAGCCTCGTGGGCCTCAACGACGCCTTCCTTTTTCTCCGCCGATACGGGGAACTTTCAGACGGCCAGAAGTATCGTTATCGCATCGCCAAGCTCATGGAGTCGAGGAAACAGTTTTGGGTCATGGACGAGGCGATGGCGACCCTCGATCGGGACACGGCGAAAATTGTGGCTTTTAACGTGCAGAAGTTGGCTAGGAAAATGGGGAGGGCGGTTTTGGCGGCCACAACCCACACGGGCCTCTTTGACGATCTGAAGCCTGGTGTTCATATCCATAAAGGCCTTGGCAGGGCGATTCAGGTCCATTATTATCCCAACGAGATTAATCGGGAGTGTAGCCTCACCAGAGACATGAGGATCGTGGAGGGCAGTAAGGAGGATTGGCTGGGCCTGGAGCCTTGGCATTACCGTCAGGGCAGGGTTCCGCCTCCCCTAAAAGTTTACGCCCTGAAGAGGGGAGAGGAAACGGCTGGCGTTATCGTTTACAGTTATCCGAGTGTTCTATGTTTCGGCAGGGGAAGGGCCTTCAAGAGGCACGTCCCCATGGCGGAGTTAAACCGTGATTTTGCCCTCATCAGCCGCGTGGTCCTGCACCCAAAGTACCGCAGCATAGGCCTAGGCGTAAAGCTCGTCAAGGAGACGCTTCCCATGATAAACAGGCCCTACGTGGAGACCGTGGCCGTCATGGCCCGCTACAACCCCTTCTTCGAAAGGGCGGGAATGCAGAAGATCGCAGAATCGGTGTCGTCAAAGCATGTTTTAAACGCTGTGGAAAAGCTGCGGGATTTAGGGTTTAACCCTGTGACCTTAGCCTCGGAAAAAGGCAACCTTTTACGCCTGCAGGAACTAGGGCCGGAAGGGCTGGAAAAATGTAAACAGATTTTGCTTGGCGTCTCCGCAGGATACTTTAAACGCCTCATGGCTTGCGGAAAAGCATATGTTAAAAAGCCTAAATTTGAGGCATTTCTGGGTCAAGCTGGCCCCGAGGACTTAGCTAAGGTTCTTCGGAGGCTGGCCATACTTATGCAGACTAAGGTTTATCTTCTCTGGAGGGCGCGCACGTTCACAAAATTTAATAAGAGCTTTTGACATTTAGTAGTTGGTGTAACAATGCCCCGTGAAAATCGCATAGGACTAATTCGTCAGATTGAGGCAGCGCGAAAATCAAGAGTATTGGTATATGTGACTGGTGACCGCCAAGGACTTGAAACCAAAATTGGAGTAGACACTTTCCCTTTTATCGCTGAGCATCTTAACCGGTTTGATAGACCCGAAAGAATAGACTTATTCTTGTACAGCACTGGAGGCATTACTATGGCTGGATATTCTTTGGCTAACTTGATTAGGGAACATTGCGATCATTTAAGCGTCTTGATCCCTTTTAAAGCTCTTAGCTGTGCAACACTTGTCACCTTGGCTGCTGACGATATTATTATGTCTAAAATGGGGCAGTTAAGCCCAATTGACCCGTCAATAGGACATCCTTTAAATCCGAGCGTCCCAACCGGACCTGGAGGTGGACGACAGGTTCTGCCCGTGAGTGTTGAAGACATTTTTAACTATTTTGATCTTGCGAAAGAGCAGTTGGGAATAACGGACGTTGATAGTCTTGAGCGAGTTTTGGAGAACTTGACCAAGAAACTCCACCCACTTGTATTAGGTCATGCATATAGATTACGGGAACAAATAGGATTTTTAGCTCGCAATCTTCTCTCTTCCCATATGAGTGATGAGAAAAAGATCTCGAATATTATCGAAAACTTAACAAGAGGACGGTTTTCACATGACTATATTTTTAGTAGAAAAGAAGCAAAAGAGGTTGTTGGACTCCCAATTGTCGATTCTGACGAAATCGAGACACTTGTTGAGTCCCTTTTCAGGGAATACCAGCGGTTATTGGAACTCGCAAATCCACATAGTGCAGAGCTGGCGATTGGCGAAAAAGAAGAAGCAAAGTGTTCTTTTAACAGGGCTATTATTGAGAGCGTTGACTTGACTCATGTGTTTCGATCAGAAAGGATATTTCGCAGGGTTACCGTTAATATTCCGGGTACAAATATTGCGACTCCACAAGTGATTCAGGGGATTATTCACGATGGGTGGGTTGAAGACAAGACTATTTAAGTAGGATGTCACATAGAAAATATTGTGGTGAA